>Ga0182030_10015810_pt1 | contig 14761 bp, 14 predicted proteins | sample 812S3MmetaG_FD_121299 | JGI IMG/M metagenome (GOLD analysis project Ga0182030, IMG submission 121299) | Permafrost microbial communities from Stordalen Mire, Sweden - 812S3M metaG (Illumina Assembly) | ecosystem: Environmental > Terrestrial > Soil > Wetlands > Permafrost | place: Sweden... | reverse complement strand
TGGATTCTATCTCGTCAAAGAAGATTATACTAGGGCTTGCTGCGCGAGCTCGTGCGAATATATCTCGTACTGCGCGCTCTGATTCGCCAACGTACATGTTGAGTAACTCGGCACCTTTGACGGCAAGGAAGTTAAAGCCGATCTCCGTGGCCATAGCTTGGGCACTGAGGGTTTTGGAGCAGCCTGGTGGACCGTAGAGGAGGACTCCTTTCTTAGCTCTGGCTCCAACGCGCTTCATGAGTTCGGGATGCTAATTCAAATTAGCGACATAGTTTTGATGAATGAGGGAAAAGTGCTACTTACCAGTAATGGTGTCTCGACAGCGCGGCGAAGGGCTTTCTTGACATTATCTTGACCACCTATCTCATCCCATTTTACACTTGGAGGCTGTAAAGTAATATCATGCATAGCTGTCGGCCTAACCACAAGCATCGCCTGCTCAATATCGTCCTGAGTAACGAAATACTCATCCTCAGGTGGCAATATATTACTCCTTTGATATCTTTCTTCGCCAATATCGCAAGCCACAGATAATAAAGTTGCTAGATCTTCAGGAGTATATGCATGTGTTCGATCTCCAAGCCTGTCTAAAATCTCGTCCTGTTCTTCCGGACGAAGTGCAACATCTAAAGATTTCAAAATAGCCTTGCGAGCTGCAGAGTCTGGTATAGGCAGTGCGATATTGGTCTGAAACCTGCGTAATTTCTTCAGTGACATTGGTATGGTGCTGATGTCCGAGGTGGCTGCGACTACTAGAACTTGAGGCATCGAGTCCCGAGGATGGTTAGCTACGAGATTGTCGAGTTCTTGGCCTAGTAGTTTTGCTACACCATCTTTTGAGACGATAGACTCTAGCTCGTCCATAATTATGATGCTTGGCTGACTAGCCTTGGCTTTTCTGAAGATCTCTCGCATCTCAGGGACTTTCAAATCGCTCTCGATGGTAAGCACTTTACCCCAGCCTGTCTTAACAAGCCTCTCGATAATGAACGTTTTTCCTGTTCCATGTCCACCATGTAAAAGAACTCCACAAGATCTTTGACCGCTTGGAAGATGAAACTTCCAACTAAAGTTCTTGAGAAAGCGATTCAGCTTCTTGAGCGCTTGATCAATCCCAGCAATATCAGCCAACTCGAGGACAGGCCTGGATCCATTTTGTAGGTCTTCCATGCCAGATTGTTTGGTAATCTTAATGGAATACCCATTCTCAATCTGGGCGAGACGTGCTGAGCTCCCATTGACAAGGTCCACGATAAAATTCCGCTTCAGACCTTTATGTGATAAGTTCTTGAAAGTCATTCCAGGAAATACAACCTCGGCACGGTCTGTAGAATGTTAGTTTTGACCTTGTCTCAGGATTAGACTGCAGCTAAGTTTTCTTGAGATATAGATGATCATCAATAGCCAAGGTATATACAGAAGTGCAGTGCGTATTTTACAGCCCAAATATTGAAAATTTAACATACGAAGATGATCCTCCAGAAGCCACTCCCAATGGGGTCGATCGGCTTCATTGAGCTCTGGGAAGTTTTCATTTTGAGTGATTTCTCTAAGATTGATAGATTCTGCGACATCCAAACTCCCGCCAGCGCGGATAGTCAAATCATCACCCAGTTTGTAGCCACAAGCATCCTGGAAAGTCTTGGAGACCTGGACGACTCCCTTTTTCAAGGACTTTTCCAAAGTAGGCCACGCTATAGCCTCCCTACTTGTATCTGGACCATCTTCAGTCTTCCAAAGATAACACGATTGTCCAGATTCAAGCCTTAAATCGACCAGTGCTTCTCTGGAAAGATATACACGTGACGTGCCTTTCTGATCTGGGCGTTCTTGATTATTTTGATTTGGATATGGTCTTATCTTGACCTCCAAGGTCTTCTCCGTAATTTGACTATTCGACATAATTGTAGTGGTTTCTGTATTTGCATGGTTGGCGTTGACTTTTCAAAGAAACGATCTAGGAAAAAAAAAGACGACCAAGCTCGCCAAACCAAGCTTCGTGAACTCCCGCAGCGGACGTCCCAACACCATCCAAACGTGTAACAGGACGCGCCAATTGTACGCCTTTGATGCTGCTACCGCGCGCATTGCCTCCGCAGTTCTTATTGCCAGCATGGAGTGTGCGCCAGCTTCATCAGGTTGTTCGGAAGTTTCCATCGTCCAAAGGGCGGAATATGCCCCCGTTCAAAGCTCAAACATCACTGTTCGACCAATTATTCCCTGAGGAGAGCGAGAATAAGAAAAATGTTGGGCAGAAGGAGGAAAAATTACCACCTTTCAAATGGAATACTGGACCTCTCTTTCGAGATCGAGAGCTGGAGCCGCCTCCTACTATAGATCCCTGGCTAGACTCTCACGATCGGGAACCAACCGATGCTGGGCACAATTTGCGGACGCCTCGAGTGACGAAAACGCAGAGGCTGAAGGCAAGGGTGCTAGTGTTGAATTGTGCAAGTAAGACGTTGGAGGAGAGCGATTTTTACAGGGTGAGTCCTAAAGGGGAGCACATTGAGGGTTGGACAAGCGGTATAATTCAAGGTATAATCTACATATAATCTGTTAATTAAATGCTGATATCTACATAGTCATTCAAGGCCGCGACAGCAATACACTGGAGCCCCTGGGCCACTACTTCATCCTATTTACCAGCGACGCAGCCGCATACGCTTACCTCGATCAAATGCAAAAGCTTCACAAATTAGCCAGAGCACACAGCAGCCCTCTTTCTCTAGGCCTGTCAGCATTACCGCCTCTTCCTGGAATATTACGGAAAGGAGAGGACTTGAACGAACTTGTGAAGACGTTCTCCTTGGTTCCGGGCAATGGTAGGCTTTCGCTACGGCTAGTCAAGAGGCCCCTCAGACCTTCTCTTGAAAGGGTGATTGGGGATGGTGGCGCGAAGATCATGACAAGTTTACAGAACAAAGGAGACGGCATGGTCTTGTTCTACCTCGATGTGGGCCAGCTTGATCGTTTGGAGCTTAAGTTTGCAATAGAAGAGGATGGGAGGCGGCGAAATCTATTATGGAAACTGGCTGAGGACGGTATCGAACCCCTGTATAGTGAGGGAGAAGAGCAGGCTGTCGAGGAGATGATTGAAAGAGACAGAAGAGGAGGGCCGGAGGGTACAAGAAAAAGCACATATCGACGGCCGGCAAGGCATATACTGGTTTTTGAAGATCGGAATGAGGCTCGGAGATTTGTTCGAGGGTGGCATCGTCGTCCACTCCCTGTAAAGAGGGGACCTACTGCGGGTGAAGAACCACCCCCAATAGTCAATGCACATATTCTATGGTAAAGAGAGCTTCTTGTGTACGGGAGACCCCGGATGGGACGTGACCGGCAAAAATAGAGCATTGACTTATAATACCATGTGATATGACCAAACTCCACCCATAATCTGCTCTTTAAAAGACTGAAAGCACAACGCACAATCCCTCATTATCTAGCAGCACTTGCCTCCTAACCCACTAGCATTTCCTGGCGCTCCAACATCCACTCCTTGAGCTGTTGATTGATCTGTTTTCGCCGTATCGATGATTCTCTTCTTGATATCTGCCGCCAAGCTGTAGAATGCCTTCTCAACGTTGATGTTGCTCTTCGCCGAAACCTCGAGGAACGGAATACCAAGCTCGTCTGCCAACTGTTGACCTCTCTCAGTTGATACCACACGCTTATCTTCCCAATCACACTTGTTTCCAATGAGAATCTTGTTAACACCTTCAGTAGCATGTTGCTCGACGTTCGAGAACCATGTTCGGATATCTGGAAGCACATGTTAATCCTACTTAAAACATGCTGGAAGACGTCTCATACTGTTAAAAGAGCGTTCATCTGTGACATCGTAGACTAGTAATATGCCCATAGCACCTCTGTAATAAGCAGTTGTGATGGTCCTGAATCGTTCTTGTCCAGCTGTATCCCATATCTGCAACTTCACTCGTTTTCCATCTAACTCGATAGTCCTGATCTTGAAGTCGATACCGATAGTCGTGATGAAGGATGGAGTGAACGAATCTTCACTGAAACGAAGAAGACAGCATGATTTTCCTACACCGGAGTCACCGATCAACAACAGCTTGATCTATTTTTTGGGTGCTAAATTAGCTTTCGCTCTCAACAAGTTTCCATTGTGTGAGCATTACCAGGAAGTCGTAGTTACGCGCTCCAGCCATCTTAGAGTATCTGAGTTGGTCGCGTACACTGGCAGAGGACAATAGTATCAGTAATATGCCTGCTTGCGTATGGCGTACTGTTGTGTGGGGTAAGGGTGGGTCGACGTTGTTAAGATGCTAAGGGTTCAGAAGGAGGTTGACGATTGAAGAGGACAACTTCTGTGATCGGAAGGTAATTCGCACTAGAGCTAGGTTTGAAGTACGAAATTGAGATCTAAGAAAGCAAGATAGTCGTTGCTTTGGTCGAGGAGTGGTTGAGGCAAGAGGGTCCCTGATCGAACCTTGCTCTTCCTAGCGGCGTATCTCGCGTCAAATTCAAGGCTAGTGGAGGAGCTTTGTGAATGACTTTGGAATTCACTTTTACAATTTATTGCATGAAGGAGTTTCAGGTTGTTTACCATATATTTAGACATTCAGCCAAACGTGTTGAATGAAATTTAGAAGTAGAAATGCCTCGAATTTTCTATGGAGGTAACTACAATTATCATATTGTATTCATGTACTTTTGTTCATCTCAGCCACTTTGAATAACCCCATCTGATCCGGTCAAGGACCTTTAATTGCGTCTGAATGCCGCTATTAATATTACATAGGTCACTTACGTCTTCCAAGAATTCCCTCTCGATCTCGCCTGGGAATAATCTATGCGCTCGTTCGCGTAGGACGTGAACTTCACATAAGAGCAAGCCATGATCTTTGTATGAGAGAAGATTGTTCTGGGTAGGAGTGGCAAGAGTGAGAATTCGGTCGATATTTCGGAGTACACGAACTGTCTGACCAGCTCTCTTGCCTCGTTTCAACCCTCGTCTGTTCCCAAACGTCCCTCCAAGATACCGGAAGGCTGCGAAGCAAACCAAGACGCCTGGAGTAAGGCCAACAAACCCGAAGACCAACTCTTGGCTCTTGAGCAAGGCGTCTATTCCGCTGATCGCAACTTCAACGTCGACCTTGGTCTTTTGGACCTGGATCAAAAGAGTCCGCACTAGGTCGCCTCGAACGGCACCCATGAACGGCTTTCGAAGATTCTTCTCATAAGCCCGTAGGACGGGAGTGAGATCTCCTTCCTTGACTTTCGTTCTAATCGCTAGAACCTGCGCCTCGCTCAAGGGACCGGATCCACTGCCGGTTGCTGAAGGATTATCGATAGCAAAGTCGACTACCATACGCTCGAGGCTATCTCTATCCCCCTTCAAGCTTTCTTTGCTCATGATAGCAACTTCACTGTCTTTGTCGTGACGAATAGTCCCAATGATCTTTTTAAGTGGCTCAATGACCCAGTTGAACCAAAAGTCTTGTGCTGTAGATCCTAGATCTCTAATCCACTGAATTATCTCAGCTTTTCTATTAACGATTATTCGTAGAATCGTAGTTGACGAAAGTAATAAGGCTCCAGCAGGTAACCAATATCGAACAAGTCTGGAGGGTCGGCCATACTGAGAAGCAAGCTTCTTCGAGAGAGCGATATGATTTGGGACGTGGACATTTAGAATATGCTGAAGTCGTCTTGAAACTTTTGCCGGACGTCTTGGTTGACTCAGATCTTCGTTGAGGGGTGAAATCTCAGGATCTTCTTCAACACTGGCAAACACAGTATCCTCGAAGTCCGAAACTCCGGTTTCCAGAGCGGTCACATTGCAGAGCACGGTATCCATCAGAGCGACACTTCTTTCTACCACCACTTTCCATTCGTGGCTATCGTTGTCTTCTGGCTTGGCTAGCTCGCTGCTTTCATCGTTGATATCAAAACTTAAGCCTTCATCCATGAGGACTCCTAGTCCACTTGCACTCATCTCTCGTAACCTCTTCAGTCTTGCTTGATTGTGCCGAGCTTCTGCACGACAAAGAGCTATTGGAGACAAGACACGACGCTGGATATCTGCCACCGATCTATCTCGTACGCTCTCCCGAACAAGGCCATAGAATTGTTTCCATTGATCCGTCAAGCTTGTCCCAATCTCTCGTGCTGATATCGCATCAGGCGGCGAATCTCGAAGACGTGCAAGTCGATTCCGCGTATCACTGTAGATATCTTTTGACCATGCCCAAAACCGTAATGGTGAAGTCTGAATTGTATAGAGCCCCGTGTATGTGTATGATCCCAGCACCTCATCCCAAAACCAAATATCATCGCTAAGCGGAATAGTTTGCTCTAATAATGTGGCTAAGAGCAGGCCATATGTCTGCACGGTGGCTTTGCTCACGAGAAGCCATTCCAGCTCTCTTTCGTATGCGCGCGTGATCTCCTCTTCCTGGCCCTCGGCCCTGACGTCCAAGAGGGACGCTTGATCAAGCAGGGTGGAAATACGCCAAGGTGACAAGAGAGGACTCGATGAGGAGGTCGTTGATAATGCCTTCACTATGCTCTGAAGTTCTGCTATTCGGGGAGACGAAACGACTCTCTGGCTCTGTCTGGTAAAGGTCTCATCTTGCGATGAGCGAGGCACGAGGTGGACACGATCAAGCTGACCGTCTACCCGCCGTACCTGACTGCAATGAGGTTAGTCAAGACAATTTAGAACTTTCTTCGAGAATACTTACTCTGCAACAATGGACATTACGAAACCAGATCCATTGATTACTAGCGTTGTAGTTTATGCATTCAACAAGTGTTCGGAGGTTGTCACAATGACGTGCAAAAAGCAAGAACTTAGCACAGACTTTGGCAAGTGCAGCCTCATAATACTAAAAAAGTCGTAAATGAGCACTTCCACAGTAAGATTAGGTTTTGCATCATGATTAACCTATTTATACCATGTCTCCTAGTATATTGCCAATATTTCATTTAAAGCATATTCAGTACAATCGGTGACCCTGCGACGTCTGTCAGAGCCATGTAATTATGTAATATCATTAATTTGACGTTGAACAGAATTATGTCTTGTATGTATGTATATTTGTAAATCTATCTAGCAGTTACATCGACAAGCCTAGGTGGTTTTATATCCACGCCATAAGCTAGACTTTCGTCCTCAATCTATTGGGGTCGGATTTGGACATGGCGTAGACCGATTCACAACATCATGATTGCCTTTATAAGCTGTGTTGGTGACCATCGTAGATTCCCTGTCTCTTTGTCTTTGAACTAGATCCGCTTTTTCCATAATTTCAATTGCCTTGAATTTGACAGCCTCTCTTTCTTTGCCAGCGTCCTTCTTCATCCCTTGAACAACATCCAATGCATAACGAAGATTCAGGATCCAGCGCCCTATCGGACTTGTCGACAAGGCGCCGCGTGGGGGATTAGCATCGAACTGCTCTTTCGCAGCTTTACGACCAATGAGCAGAATGCGTGAGAATCGCTTGTCTGGATTTATATCCTTAGCTTGGAGCATCTGTAGAACCCATCTGAGTCCAACTGGATCTCGGAGTCCTATGAATGCTTGAAGAAGCACTGTTAGAGTTTCAAGGTCCAATGGAATCGGCGAACTATTTGGCCGATGAGAAATCGAGTCCCAAAAGTTTATGGCATCATAAAAGTAGCCCCGCTTCGTAAGAACGCTCATCGTACTTGTGATAATTCTTGTTGGTACTTGGATATGACGACTTTCCAAGGCGGATACAGTTTTTCGGGTCATCTCCATTATTTGGTGGCCGCTGACAGTGGTATCGTCCTTCATTTGAGAGATTTGGTGGGTAAATAAAGTACTAAGAGAGTGGTAGATATCCTGGCCCTGCTCTTGTGACCACTCAAGAAGACAAGCAGTAGCATCAATGTTGTTCGGATATAAAGCAAGGGATGCTTTAAGTGCAATTGAGACAGTCCCTTGTGAAAGTGGAATGCCCTCGCGCAGAGCTCCTTTATAGAGCTTGAGAACTCCAATATTATCCCTAGATGAAAGAGCAGCACTCATAGCGGCGCGAATATTGTTCCGACGATCAGCATTAACTGGCACATAGAGGTGCACGTGATTGAGCTTTTCGAACAGATTCTCGGTGTCACTACCGCAATCCGAGATAGCAATGTCTCGAAGAGTTGATAAAGTCTCCTTGTTGATGAAACTTCCCGTCCAGATGCCCAATTTCCTTACGGACTGATACACTGCCCACACCTGCTCAAAGTTCAAATTCCAGGTTCGATGTAGATTCTTTAGAAAGGTGTTGAAGAAAGCAGGATCAACCGAGCAACCGACAGAATGCGTATAGTCTATCCAGCGCGAGACGGAATCGATCTCTTTGACTTGAAGGTATTTATCAATCATGGTATTTGAAATATATGGTGTTATTTTCAAGTCGAACTCCTCAACAGACTCTCGAATAAAATCTTCCGTCTCACTCGTAGTGTGAGACTGGACGAACATTCTAAGAATGTGAGTGAAAGCGGCACTATGCTCGCGATGGTAATCTGGAGTAGTCATCTTCTTCATCCTGAGAAACTCCCCCCTAACACCAACCCAGTCTCCTTTCATCGCCTTGGCGTACGCGAAATGGCCGTAAATGCGAATGTCAGCCGGGGTAGGTTCATGGTGTTTTCTTAGTATCTCATAATACGACAAAGCTGAAGCTTCGTCACCTGCTTCTACGCAGAATTGTATTATAGCACCATACACTGCCTGGGGATGACGTGAAACATGCAAGAGATACTCGACACGATTGAAAAGATCTTTCGATTTGATGATATCTCGATAAGTCTTCCAATGGTCCCCCAGAACCTTCAAGATTGATGTTGTAGAAATAAGAAGCCCTTCACGTTCGGCCATCTGAAGAACAGAAAGAAGTGTCGTTTCGGCAGGCTCAGTGCCTTGGAACTTCAGCACCGAATCCATCACGAGGTCGATTACCTTGTAGAATTGCAACTGATCTGGAGATGTTGTGAGGTAAAATCTTTCGAAATATTTCTGGACCTTCTTATGCTTGCCAAGACCGTGTGAAGCAGTAATAAGGAAATGAATAGCCTCGTTTGGAGCCCCAGCCAAAAATTTGTCCATACGCCAATATATTTCTTCGGTCATCGTAAAAAGCCCACGGCGGCAAGTTTCAGCGCACAACACCTTCCCTAGAGCCTGTACTCGCTGAGACCCCTTTTCAGGTTTTCTCTTGAAATTTGTCAGGTACAGAACGCACGCCTTGTGTAAATACGCCTGTGTATCTTTTTCAAGGATTGAAGAAGCCTCCTTGTGCTTTTCCAGCAAATCCGATATGACCGATTCGGCTCCGAATGCAAAGAATGCTTCCTGCTCAACGGGGCCACATCTTAGGACAATATCAAGTATTTTCTCGGCTGCGTCTAATCTTCCATGACGTCTGAAAGCCTCCGAGAGTTGGATCGCGACATCCAGGAGTGCCTCACTAATGCCAGAAATGTTCCCAAAAAGTCCCTCCTCAAAAGCACCAAAGAATAGAAGACCAGCTGCATCAACGCTAGATGGAGTTTCGTTGTTCCTAAGAAGCTCTTCCATTTCCCGGACGAGAAAAAAAATTTGACGAATATGTTTTGCTTCTCCAGAGACATACGGTTTTGCATAAACCTTCTGTTCACGGATGGGCCGTAATTTCTTCAGTGTAGCTGCGTTCAAATCCAATGATTTATGCTCTAGCGTTGTGCCGGAAACGGAAGGTTTTGGACGAGTAGTAGCTACCGTCTCTGAGCTTTTCGTCGGTTCCGCATAGTCGTCCTCAGATGCTCGCAGAGGCTTGGACGGCCGCCATAGTCTAACATCCCCATATGGAGTGATTAACCCTTCGAAGGACTCCACGGCGGCAGTGCTGGCACTGTGGTACTTCCTCGATGATTTGAGCTTCTTGGCATTATCGTGAACCTCCCGAGCAGCATGTATACGACGACGGCGATCCTCTGTTATAAGTCCGGCACCAAAGGCGACTGTACAGGAGGTTCCGAGGGCGAGGTTGCGGAGAGTTCGTAAGGCACCTTTCGAGGGTACAGGAAGCGTGGGCGCCATTTCGAGCGTTTCTTGGCCATCTATACTATGCCAGAATATTTAGAGAGAGTTATTGGAACGTCCATGCCGACATCAATAGGGCGCAAACTTCACCAATGCCTGGATTTGATGTTATGATCTTGAAGTCGATAGTCGTTCGATCTCAGAAGCTAATTTGAAGCTAGTCTCCTTTCGTCCAAGCACAAAAACGCGCCATGGCCTGGACCTGGATTCTACTCCGAACTCCGCAGCATATGAATTTGCAATTAGTAATAAGTGGGGAAGACCTGCTGCATAATGTGTTGCTATGTCTACAGAAAAAGGGTTCTCCTTGAACAATAAATCGATTTCAAGTTTGGTCTCAATTATGTCTTACGACAGCGTTAAGAGACCAGAAGAGGACGGCCCGATCAGTAATAAAGTTCAGGATGAGGGGGAGAATGAGTTTGAGCTCCAGGAATGGGCCGCAAGTGCTGTCCATATAGAGCCTAAGAAGGTTCGCAGCAAATTGAGACTGATCGCTGTTCTCTTGGGCTTGAATGTAAGAAGTCTTCCGTACACCTTTTCTAAACCCAGTTTAGACATCCAAGTTCTCAGAGCTGACCAGGCATCAGCTTGCTATGTTTACCTCTGCATTGGATCAGACTATTGTGGCTACAGCAGTCCCTACAATAGCTTCTGAATTGCATTCAGCTGCTGGTTATGTGTGGATTGGTGGAGCATATTTACTGGCAAACGCTGCCGCAGGACCTATTTTCGCAAAACTGAGTGACATTTGGGGACGCAAGCCAATCATACTTACGGCAGTTGCTATGTTCTTGGGTAGCTCAGTCATATGTGCCAAAGCGGTGAATATGAAGATGCTTATAATTGGTCGATCTCTTCAGGGAACTGCAGGTGGGGGTATGATACAGCTTGTCATGATAACGATTTCAGATTTGTTTAGCATAAGGTTTAGATCCAAAATATTGGAACAGCAACTACAAATTCTGACACATAGCAGGCATCGTAGTCTGTATTTTGGTCTCCTTGAGGTCGTGTGGGCTGTCGCTGGCGGCGTTGGACCTGTTTTAGGAGGAGTTCTCACAGAGAGGCTCAGTTGGCGCTGGGCATTTTGGGTCAATCTTCCTATCTCAGGGACCACCTTTCTCCTATTGCTAATTTTCCTTGATGTTCATAATCCCAAAACCGCAGTAGTGGATGGTTTTAAAGCTGTTGACTGGTTTGGGAGTTTTTCTATCTTAGCAGTAGGTGATTCCGTAGACCTCTTGATCTTTAATTGCCTCTGTCTCCCTCATACATTAATACTTATAGCAGATGACACTTATGGTGCTACTGGGGTTGGAGTTTGGAGGTGCAACATTTCCCTGGTATGTCCTATTCCACCCTTTTTTTTGCATGGTACCCAGGGAGCCGAGCTCTTAAGACATGTCTTGAGAGCTGGTCGGCTCTTCTACTCCAGAAACATCAGTCAAAACTCATACTAATTCAATGATCAGGAAATCCCCTCAAGTTCTTTGTCTCATAATATTTGGCACATTGATATCTGGAATTTTCATCTTTAGTGAAAAGAGACTTGCGCGATATCCTCTTATGCCTCTAGATCTTTTCAAAAATGGTTCCAATATTGCTAGCCTTCTATTATGTTTCTTTCATGGCATGGTAGGTTTTCGTCTATGAATGTACATACGAATATTGCACAATTAAGCTTACGAAATGAAGGTTTACATTGCTGGAGAGTATTATCTACCGTTATACTTTCAATCTGCGCTCGAAGCATCACCACTTCGATCCGGTGCCCTCGTCCTGCCAATCACGGTAACAGAAGCACTAACAGGGATTGCTGTCGGAGTCTTCATACATCGAACGGGCAGGTATCTAGAATTAATCTACGTCGGTGTCGCTCTTATGACAGTAGGCAACGGTCTTTACTGTCTGTTCTCAGCCAGCACATCAGTAGCCAAAATTATAGGGTTCCAAGTAGTTGCTGGGATCGGCCAAGGACTTCTTTTTGAAGCACCTCTCATAGCCATCCAAGCATTTGTGTCTCAGGAAGACACCGCTACTGCGACATCCACTTTCGGATTCACTCGAAATCTCGCGACTGCACTTTCTATCGTGATTTGCGGGGTCATTTTTCAGAATTCTATGGATCTGAAAGCGACACACCTCTCTATGCCCCCGGTAAATCTGTCAAGCAACATGACACATTCATTATCTGGGGGTCACGCCGCTGCGAATGTCATGATAATCAGCTCTATTGGCGATATTAATCAGAAGCTTGCTGTTAAAGAGGCGTTTGTATGGAGTCTAAGGAATATGTGGATCTTCTCCACCTCCATCGCTGCTTGTGCAGTAATTGCGAGCATTTTTATTAAGAAATCAGTCTTGAGCATGGTTCATGTAGAGACGAAGACTGGTCTCAAGGCGTTGGATAGATCAGAGATTCTAGGTCTTGATCAAATGGCGACATAAGTATGCATTTCCCTTTAGGTAGATTCACCTTGTAGAAGGATCCGAACTTCGAAATCATAATATATGGGCGCAATGTATCAGATAGTTCGGGTCAAGGCGAGAATATATTTTTGAGAAAAGTGAAGATCTAATTTCTACGTTGCAGACTATGCAGAACCCCAACGCCGCCCAATGCTCACTTGTTGTACACCTATATCTACAAACCATTTCCATGATCATCATCCGTTTTCTTTTTGTAATCCAACTATACAGTCCGATTGATGTCATCTTCGGGTGCACCATAAACCTCTAATAACCGTAGAATATTTTGATATAGGAATAGCATGCAGCCACTCTGCACGCTCGTCCAAACAAATCTTGGCCCAACGCCGCGAAACCATCCTGCTATCCCCTCGGTTCTGTAAATGAGCTTCAGCCCTGTAAATGAGTCAGAGGTATCTAGATTTATTGCGCCTGGACGAGGTGTGTGGGTTGATGGGGATGAAGTAGAGATCGATCGTGTCTGCTGTTTCAAAGGTAAATTCGTCCTTGGTTTCGCCTGTACTGTGGGTGGCACCATTTTATGTGCTGGCGTCTGTTTAACAGGTGGCTGTGCCGAGGGGTTGACTTGTGTCTGTATCCTCGTTTTCACAACATCGAGGGGACATGTAATTACTCCTGCAAGTCCTCCAGCGGCAGCACCTGTCAAAAGCTCCAGCGGTAATCCAATCTCCCTGCTCCTCTTCCATTGTCGAGCCCAGGTTTGTCCTTGCTCGTAGAAATAGAATTGTAACGCTGAAAATGGGAGGTCCCGGACTATGGTTGCTTTATAGCCATAGAAAAGTGCGGAGAAGCCTTCCTGTCGAACGATTGTACGGGCAGCGTGAGTTGTACCCTTGTAATTATATCCGGACTGGAAAAAAGGGTTGTTGTAACGCCCCTGTAACTGTAACCTAGTCTTGAGGACTTCTGAGGGGACATATACGAATGAAGCGGCAAAATCAGCCAGGAAACCTATCAGTGATTAGACACATTCACTCGCCATCCATCAATCCTTAAACTCACCACTCGCCAGATAAGCAACCTGTGGTCTGATACCAAAATCAATCATATGTCTTTTGGTATACTCATAAGTCCCAAAGAATATTATAGTCCCAGGAAAAGACCCAAGCATAGCCGGAACCCAGCCTCCATACAGCCCCCGTCGAATGCCCTCTTGCCGCAGAATTGTAGAATAGGATGATGACATTGTTGTGTATTTCGGCGGACTGTGCGGATCGCCTTGTTGACGAGTCTTGACTGTATCCAGAGAGTGCATCAAGAGATCACCCGTAGTTCCACCAAGCCCTCCAGCAATCATAGCCTACAGAGTATGAGCATTATATTTAGAGTCAGGATAATAGCTCACATGTAAATAGGGAGGCCGGCCTTCCTCTTCAAGCGCTTCCGGTGCCATGGTTTGCGACCCGATAACCTCTCTTCCAAGGCCAACATTGCTAAAGGTCTCTTTCCCTCCCGATAGACCATCCTCAGAAAGGCTCAAGTTGTTGCGATCTTGTCTAGTCGATCCAGAGGTGAACAAATTGGCGACGCGAGAGGTCAGGGACATGGCCCTTCCTCAATTCCAATGGATCTACCGGCAGGACTCTTCCTTGGAGGTTCCAGAGGGATTTGGACACACGCCGTTACGAAAGTGGTGAGATTGGGTGCATAACATGGATTGCTCTCGACTTTCTCGGTAGCTCAAGCTCTTGCAAGGCTGAAGAAAATGTGACGACTCCTAGCACGTGACGCTTTTCATTGAATTTCACGAGGGTCTTCTAGTGGTCAACTTGTTATTTTACGTCTGAAATAGCTGAGAGGGACATGCTCTATACAAGTCTAACATCGCCGAGGCGCTATAGTATCTACGTCGACCGTGCCTGCCTTCTGCTTTATGACATTTCACCTAAAGCTAAATCTACCTACCTTGAGCTCTTTCTTGCTCTTCATAGCCGTCTTTTCTTGAACATCATGTTTAGAAAGCCAAGAGCTTTTTGTCGAGAAGACGATGTCTATTGCTTATATTTCAATACGTAAAACACCTTTTGTCAAGCGTCACCCTGCCTTTCCACCGACATTCTGCGTGAAAGTCCGAGAAGGTTTCTCCACGTTGCCCTTTCCAGACTTAAAATTATCAATGAGTTAGGCTCAACATTCAAATTCATCCTTTGAGTCCTCAATCAAAGTGTGGAGCATCTTCTCTTCGACCTCTGA
>Ga0182030_10015808_pt1 | contig 14762 bp, 9 predicted proteins | sample 812S3MmetaG_FD_121299 | JGI IMG/M metagenome (GOLD analysis project Ga0182030, IMG submission 121299) | Permafrost microbial communities from Stordalen Mire, Sweden - 812S3M metaG (Illumina Assembly) | ecosystem: Environmental > Terrestrial > Soil > Wetlands > Permafrost | place: Sweden... | reverse complement strand
CGGGCCATTGCGCGACAGCATCATCGGCGACGCGCGCAATTCGCTGCTGATGATGCTGGGCGCGGTAGCACTGGTGCTGCTGATCTCCTGCGCCAATGTCGCCAATCTGCTGCTGGTGCGCGCCACGGTCCGCAAACGCGAGCTCGCGATCCGCTCCGCACTGGGAGCAGGCCGCGCGCGCATCGTGCGCCAGTTGCTGACGGAAAGCGTGTTGCTCTCCCTGGCTGGCGGCATTCTCGGCATGGCTCTCGGCTTTGTAGGAATGCGAGCACTGCTCGCCGTCAGTCCCGCCGGCCTGCCTCGCATCGGCGAGGACGGCTCTGCCATCGGCATGGATTGGCGCGTGCTTGGCTTCACGCTCGGTGTCTCGTTGCTTACAGGCATCCTCTTTGGACTGTTCCCCGCCTTCAGCGCTTCGCGCTCCGACTTGAACTCCGCGCTCAAAGAGAGCGGCAACCGCTCTGGCACCGGGTTCCGCGAGGGAAAGGCCCGCTCGCTGCTGGTTGTCAGCGAAGTCTCGCTGGCCCTGGTGCTGCTGATCGGCGCGGCGCTGCTCATTCGCACCTTCATCGTTCTCCACGAGGTGGGTCCGGGCTTCGATGCGCACAACGTGCTGACCATGGAGATGTCGCTCAACGGCCCACGCTATCAGAACACAGCCGGCCTCGCTCAGCTCTTGCGGGATGGACGCAACCGGCTCAATGCCCTGCCCGGAGTGGAACTTGCGGCGGCCGGCTTTTGGCGGCCCATCGATGTCGAAGATGGCACGGGGGGGTTCCACATCGTCGGGCGTCCGGTCGAAAAAGACTGCTGCGGAAGCAAGTGGATGAGCATTACGCCGGGTTATCTGAGCCTGTTCAAGATCCCTGTTTTGCGTGGACGCGACTTCACGGAAAACGACAAAGCCGGGGCGCCGCGTGTAGCGCTCATCAATGAAGCCTTTGCCCGAAAGTTCTTCCCCGACGAAGACCCCATAGGAAAGCACATCGACCACGGGCAGGGAGGGGGGCAGGGCGGGATAGAAACGATCATCGGCATCGTCGCCGACTTCCATGACGGCGGTCTAGCCACGCCCGCCAGCCCCATGATGATCGTTCCCATTCCCCAAGTCTCGGATGACTATAACGCAGCCTACGCCAATATCCAGCCGCTCTTCTGGCTGGTGCGAACCCGCGGCGACCCGCACCTTTCCATTCCCGCCATCACCGAGCAGTTACGCATCGCCAGCGCGGGATTCCCGGCCGCGCATGTCCACACCATGGATGAGGTGATGGGGCGCTCAACCGCGCGCCAGAACTTCAATATGCTGCTGCTTACCATCTTCGGCGTGGTGGCATTGCTGCTCGCGGCCATCGGCATCTACGGCTTGATGGCCTACTCCGTCGCGCAGCGTACCCAGGAGATGGGCATCCGCATGGCTCTCGGTGCGGATCGCGACAGGATACGCAAGCTCGTGGTATGGCAGGGCATGCGGCTCGCCTTAACCGGCGTAGTCGCCGGCATCGCTGCGTCCTTCGGCCTTACTCGCCTCTTGTCCACCTTCCTCTTCGGTGTCAAGCCTTGGGATCCGGCGGTGTTCGTATCGGCGCCACTCATTCTCACTGCAATTGCGCTGCTCGCGGTGTGGCTGCCTGCGGCGCGCGCCTCAAAGCTCGATCCGATAGAGGCGCTGCGAGACGAATGAATTGAAGGCGACTGCGCTGGATTCGAAGTTCAACGGAAAATGAACCTCTGACGGGGAATGGCAGATGAAATGTCAGCGGTCCACGTTGATAGCTTGCCCCCAGTTGCCGTTGGCGCCGCCGTGAGACAATGCCCTCGGCGGGCTCCCCCGAGCCTTTTCCTGCTGTCCCATCGACCTCATGGCCATTTCCGCGCGCATTGTCAATCTGCTTTTTGGACGGCCGCTCGCCACCAGCGAAGAGCGCGCCGAGCAAATCGGGCCCGTCGCGGGCATTCCGATTTTCGGCCTCGATGCGCTGAGTTCGGCGGCGTACGGGCCTGAAGCTGCGCTCACGCTGCTGATCCCGCTGGGCCTGGCCGGCGTGCGTTATATCGTCCCGGTCAGCACGGCGATTGTCGTGCTGATGGGGATCGTGTATTTCAGCTACCGGCAGACGATCGAGGCGTATCCCAAAGGCGGCGGCTCCTACACCGTTGCCACGGAGAACCTGGGAACGGGCGCCGCCTTGCTGGCCGCCGCGGCACTGATGATCGACTACATTCTCACCGCGGCAGTGGGCATTTCGGCGGGTGTAGGTGCGCTCATCTCGGCCGTGCCGAGCCTGCAGCCACACACCCTGCAACTGTGCCTGGGCGTGCTGTTGATTCTCACCATCGTGAACATGCGCGGCGTCCACGACACGGGCGTCGTGTTCATGATTCCCACCTATCTTTTTGCGGGCACGCTGCTGATCGTGATTGCCGTGGGCATGTGGAATGTGCTCGCGGGCCATCCGCATCCAGTCACGCCACTGCCTGCGCTGCCTCCAGCCACCGCGGTATTGGGCCTGTGGCTCATGCTCAAGGTGTTTTCTTCAGGCTGCACGGCGATGACGGGCGTGGAAGCAGTGAGCAACGGCGTGATGGCGTTCCGCGACGACACGCGCAAGAACGCGAAGATCACGCTGACCATCATCATCGTTCTGCTGGCGATTTTGCTGATCGGCATTGCTGTGCTGTGCCGCGCCTATGGAGTGGGCGCGACGGACCCCGGCGGGACGCATTACGAGAGCGTACTGTCGATGCTGACGCGCGCCGTGATGGGCCACGGATGGTTCTATTACGTGACCATCGGCTCGGTGCTGCTGGTGCTGGCGCTTTCGGCAAACACCGCGTTCGCGGATTTTCCCCGGCTGACGCGAGCGATCGCCGGGAACAATTATCTGCCGCATGTCTTTCTGCTGCGGGGACGGCGGCTTCTCTATTCGTGGGGCATCTATGTTCTGGTTGCGCTGACGGCGCTGCTGCTGATCATCTTCGACGGCGTCACAGACCGGCTGATACCGCTGTATGCAATCGGCGCATTTATGGCGTTCACGCTGTCGCAGGCCGGCATGGTAATGCACTGGAAGCGCCAGGGCGGCGCTCCATTTCGCATGGCGATGAACGGCCTGGGCGCATTTGCGACTGGCATCACGACGCTGGTAGTGCTGGTGGCCAAATTCGTCGAGGGCGCGTGGATCACGGCGTTGCTGGTTGCTCTCATGATTGTCGCGATGCGAATGGTCAACAGACACTATCTCCGCGTTGCACGGGAAACCGATCTTGATCGGCCCATCGTTGCCGCGGAAGTGACAAAGCCGGTGGTCGTGGTGCCGATTGATCGCTGGAGCCGCATCTCCGAGAAGGCTCTGTCATTCGCATTATCGATGTCGGACGACATTCGCTGCGTCCACGTGCAGATCACCGAAGAGACGGATCAATTCTGCCAAGAGTGGGAAGAAAAGATTGCGGCCCCGTTGCGCACCGCCGGGAAGTGTGTCCCCAAGCTGATTACGCTGGTGTCGCCCTACCGCTATGTCTTGCAGCCGGTGGTGGAGTACGTACTGGGCGTAGAGAAAGAGACGGAGTATCACAAGGTCTGCGTGCTGGTGCCGGAGTTGGTTGTGCGCCACTGGTGGGAGAGCCTGCTGCACAACCGCCGCGCCGATTTGCTGAAAGTGATTCTGCTGTTGCGCGGCAACCGCCGCATCATCGTCATCAATATTCCCTGGTATCTGGAACGGGCCTGAGAGTACCGACGGAATGGAAGTTGTCTGGCGGGCCGGATTCCCTTCCCTGCCGCACGCGTCAAAATGGAGGATGGGCCTTCGACTCATTCAACGACCCCTAAGCCGGATCTCTCCGGCTGCCAGTTGGCGCGGACAGCAGCTCGTACTGCTCGCACGATCATTGTCGTTTCTCCTGTTTTTCCCCGCTCTGTTGCAAGCGCAGGAGCCAATTTCGCCGGCAAATCAAAGCGCGCCGATTTCCAGCGCGCGAGTCAGTGTGCACGGCGTGGTGTTGAATGCGGTCTCCGGTGAGCCGCTGCCGCGCGCACTGGTTCGTCTCATAGGGAGCGGAAGCTCTGGCGCGTTGACCGATGGCGAGGGGCGCTTTGAATTCGCGGACATTCCAACCGGGCCGCAACAATTTGAAATCATCAAGCCCGGGTTTCTGGACGAGATGTCCGAGGCTGCAGCTGCAACAGGAGGCGGCGGTTCAGGCGGGTTCGCGCACACCGTGACTGTGGCTGCGGAGATGCCGGATGTGACCTTCAAGATGGCGCCGCCCAACTCGATTCACGGACAGGTACAGCTGTCGACGGGCGATGTCGCGCAGGGGATCGAGATCACCCTGCTCAAGCAAAATGTCGAGGGCGGACGCCTGGTTTGGTTGTTGGTGGCGCTAGGCGCGACGATGACAAAGACCAACGCGGACGGCGCCTATCGTTTCGGCTGGCTCGCGGACGGGACGTATGTGGTATACAGCGCCCCGGCGATGGACAACGAACCCTATGGCACTCTGGTCGATCCGCGAAACCCACACAACATTGAACGGAGCGGATACGCGAGCCAGTTCTATCCGGACGCGCGCGACCTGGCCGGTGCGGCAAAGATCCATTTGCATGGCGGCGAACAGGCGGAAGCCAACCTTTCGCTGGCCTTGGAGCCATTCCATGTCGTGACAGCAACAGTGTCTCTTCCGGGGGTTGGGGCGGTTCAAGAATCCACGCCCGACCGTCCAGGAGGCACAACCTTCTCTGCAGTGGTGACGGATAGCCAGGGACATCAGCTTCCCTACGTGGCGCAATACGATCAGGCGACGCATACGGTGCAGGCATTATTGCCGGACGGGAACTACGAATTTGTCGTGACGGCAGGGCGGCCAACAATGGTTGTGCGGCACGGAGGCGGTGCAACGACTTTACGGGACGAAGGTCACTACACCGGAGCTGTTGAGTTCTCCGTTGCCGGGCACGCAGTGACGAATTTGCGGATTGCGCTGGCGAGCGCGCAGAGCAACCCTGTTCAGGTGAATATGATTCGGACGGGCTCGCAAACGAACGATCCGAGCCCGAATATGGAGAGCGGCGACCAGGTGTTTCTTACCATGAGCCAGACGGGCGGCTGGATCGGCGATGGCATGACGAATACCTTCGCTGTTGGTTCTTACGCAGGCCCGCTGAACACCTCGTTTGCGCAGCCGGGGACCTACTGGGTGCATACGAATCTGCCGGACAAGCACGTTTGCGAGGGCTCGCTCACGGCGGGCGGCTCGAATCTGGCGCGCGAGCCTCTGACGCTGGGAATTTCGGGTTCATCGGCGCCCGTGGCGCTGAATCTTCGCGATGACTGCGCAACCCTGACGCTGACACTGCTGGCCACCGCAGCAGGCTCCGGCACAGCAGAAGAGCCCTCGTATACCGTGTGCGTGGTGCCAGACTTCGACTCGACAGAGGACGTGATTCCGCAGACACTGCGCCCCTCGACCGGAGGCACAATCACGCTGGAGGGCCTGACACCGGGCAGCTATCACGTTTACGTTTTCGATAAGCCCGTCGCGCTCGCTTACCACGATCGCGCAACAATGGATGCACTATCGATAGCGGGGCAAGCCATCGATCTGGCCCCCCTGGCAAATGCCAATCTGGTTCTCGAGGTACCGAACCGGTGATACGACCTCGAGCGGATCTGCGGATCGGCAGGCATGGCAAGCTGCTGCGAGGCGTGGTGCACGTCACGCTTGCAATCGTCGTCGTGTGTGCCCCCACAATTGCGCAGGAAAAGCCAGCGACAGCATCCAATGCCGGCAGTTATCGCATTGCCGGAACGGTGGTCAATGTTACGACCGGCGAGCCGATCCAGCGGGCAGTTGTTTCCGCGCTTGGAGAAGGCGACAACCACTCCATCGCAGCGGTGGTATCGGATGCTCAGGGTCACTTTGCCATTGAGGGATTGCCCCCGGCGAAATATCCATTGAGCGCGTCGAAGCGCAGCTTTCGAACCGCGCTCTACGACGACCACGAAGGATACAACACCGCAATTGTCACGGGGCCGGACCAGGACACAACCCACCTGATCTTTTTTCTTGTTCCCGGCGCGGTTCTGCACGGTGTGGTGTCCGCCGACGGGGGGGATCCGGTCGAAGGCGCACGCGTGATGCTCTTTGAGAAGCCGCGCCATCCCACGCAGGGCGACCGTTTCCTGCAATTGGACTCAGCGACCACAGACGATACCGGAGCATATGAGTTCGGCAACCTGGCCGATGGCGATTATTTTGTGGCCGTGGCAGCGCAGCCCTGGTATGCAACGGCGATGCACCGAGCGGGTGGAAACTCACCAGGCAACGGCGCGAGCGATGCCGGCGCACAACTCGATGTAGCGTACCCGATCACCTACTTCGATTCAACCACGGACGAGGCATCAGCATCGGAAATTACGATGGCGAAAGGCAGCCGCGTGGAAGCCGACATCAATCTGCACGCGGTTCCTTCGCTGCACTTTGTCGTACAACCGCCTCGTGAGCAGCAGGACAAGAATCAATTCCGCCCAATCACGCTCAGGCAATCGATCTTCGGCGCTCAAGTGCCCACTGACATGATGCTTACAGGAGATCCTTCACGACCCGGCATCAGCCAGCTGATCGGCGTTGCCCCCGGCCATTACGAGCTGGAGGTGGGCAATCCGCCCCAAATCGCGGAGTTGGACGCGACCGCAAGCGGGCAGATCGATCCTGACTTGGGAAGCGCGACCGTTGCCGTAACGGGCACCCTGAGGATGTCCGGAGGCGGAACGCCGCCAGAGAGAATTCCTCTTATTCTTCAACCCCAGGAAGGTGCGGAGAGCCATGCGAAACTGGTTGCCACTGCGGAAAATGGCCGATTCCACTTCAACGCAGTGGCCCCAGGCTCATGGGAAGTGATGGTGATAGGAGCAAGCGGAGCGGCACCGGCACTGGCCGTCGAGAGCGGCAGCACTGCGCATGCGGGGAATAAGTTCACGGTGCACGACCATCCACTCGATTTGGTGGTGACGCTGGGGGAAGGTACGGCCCGTATCGAAGGGTTTGCCCACAAGGACGGCAAAGGATTCGCCGGAGCAATGATCGTGCTGGTTCCGAAGCAAGCGGGCAATCTTGAAGCGCTGGCGCGGCGCGACCAATCGGACTCCGATGGAAGTTTTTCCCTGCGCGATGTCGTTCCCGGCCAGTACACGATTGTCGCGATTGAGGACGGTTGGGAACTCGACTGGATGCAGCCCGGAGTGCTGGCACGCTATCTTCCGGGCGGCACAGCCGTCACAGTAAATGGCAGCTCCGGAGACATTGTGCATCTTGCAGGGCCGATGGTAGTGCAACCGCGCTGATCGGGCTTCGTCGGCCGCTTCGTAGAACGGGGGGGGAAACGATAGTCTATGGACGTACCGGATTCAAGTTACGGCGCCCGCGCATTCAGGGATCGATGCGCGCAATCGAGGGTCGCCGCCGAGGGACCGAGGAGAATCTGACATTGACGAGGAAGCTATTCTTTTGGATTTTGGCCGCGTCTGCGGCTGCACTGATGCCAATTGCGGCAAACTGCCAGATCGCTCCCGAAAAAGCCCCTAGCGAGAGAACTGGACCCGAATATAAATACGAGGCCTTTGTTGGTTGGGGCTATACGAGTTTGAACCAGGTAAACCAGTCGAACAGCGGTTTGCAGGGAGTGAGCCTCTCGTTCACGCGAGACTGGGGCAAGTATTTTGGCGCTACCTTCGAAGGCGGGCATTATGCCTGGACGGTCACGGAGGCGAACCCGCAAGCTGCGTCAGTCGATCAGTACCTGGCGGGGCCGGTCTTTCACGCGGCGCTTTATGAGCAGACGAGCATTTTTGTTCATGGACTGATTGGCGCAGAGCATACCGGGGGCGTTGCGATTCGGCCCAGCGATTCGTTCGCCGGCGGCATAGGGGTGGGCCTCGATTACAAACTCGGTCCTCACCTGGGGCTGCGCGCGTATGGCGACGACATCGGCTCATCGTTCACTTTGACTCCATATCAGCCCGGAGATTCGCCCCGGCGGCGCTTTAACGCGCGCGCATCAATCGGCGTTACGTACAAATTCTAAAGACAGTTGTCGATCGATGATTCCGGAGGGAGCAGTGGGCTTTAGCCCACTGAAAGAGTGCCAATCTGAAGGGCCTTTAGGCCCGGATTTTTGCCGTTTCTTCCGGCATTTGAAAAAAGTACAACAGTGGCACTGAGCAGCGCCGTGGCATTGGATCGAATGGGCTCACAGCTATACTTCCGCCATGCAGGCTGTCAGCGTGATTGCCACCGTTCTCAACGAAGTGGAGAACATTCCAAGGCTCGTCGACAGCCTCATGCGGCAAGACCCGTCGGCGGCTGAGGTCATCGTCGTCGATGGCGGTTCGACCGATGGCACGTGGGAGTGGCTCCGCGAGGCTGCGGCGCATCAGCCAGCATTGCGCGCAATTCGAGACGAAACCTGCAGTTTGAAATTCACGCCGGGCCCTATCTCCAAAGGCCGCAACGTAGCGATCGCATCCGCGCAGTCTGAAGTGATTGCCTGCGCAGATGCGGGCTGCACCTATGCGGCGAATTGGCTCGCGGAACTCACTGCACCGTTGCGGAGCGGCGAAGCAGAATATGCGCTCGGTGGTGCGTCTTTGGACATGAACGTTCCGACCGTGTGGGACGTGGCCTCGGCTCCGTTCTTTGGTGTGAAGCTGTCGTTTGATGCGCCGACCAAATCTTGCACCGCGCGCTCCATGGCATTTACGAAAGATTTGTGGCGGCGCCTGGGCGGATTTCCCGAGACAGTCTTTTTTGGCGAAGATACATTGTTTGACCTTGAGGCGCGGCAGGTTGCGCCTCCTGCATTTCCACGAAATGCGAAGGCACTCTATCGGCCGCAAAATTCTTTCCTATCGGCGTGCGAGCAACTTGCCCGCTACGCCGTCAGCGACGGGATTCTCGGTGTGCGTTGGCCACGGCTATTCCGCAATGCGGCGCGCTGCATTGCCGAAGTTGTGGCTGTTGCGGTCCTGCCATGGACATGGATTCCGTCGGCAGTAGTGCTGGTGCTGGTTCTGCATTTTGCCTTTGAGCAGGATTGGCTGTTCACGCGTTCGCTGAAGCCGCAAGTGCTGCTGGCGCGGCTTGCGTTCTCGATCGCGGTGCCGTGGATTATTACGGTGAATCATGTGCGGGGCGCGCTGACGAAAAAGAGCTTGGTCAATCCGCAGAACGCCGGAGCATAAATCTGAAGGATGAAGGCGCGGGAATCCAGCGACGCATGGACTGAATTGAGGTCTTCGTGACGATATCGGCAACTACGCCCCGTGATCTCGCACAGATCAAGCAGCCGCGCGGCCGCGATCTTTCCATCGACTATCTACGCACCACTCTGACGCTGATGGTCCTCGCGCATCACAGCTGCCTGGCTTATACGACCTGGGCATTCTTCAATAAGCAGGACAGCTTTCGCTCCAATGCTCCCGTGGTCGACGTGACCCGTTGGGCATTCTTTGACTATGCCGAGAACTTCAACGACGTGTTCTTCATGTCGTTGATGTTTTTCATCTCAGGGCTTTTTGTTTATCCGGCGCTCAAGAAGCATGGCACTTTCCGGTTTATTCGCGATCGGCTGCTGCGCCTCGGGGTGCCATTCGCTTTTGCACTCGTGGTGTTGATGCCGATTGCTTACTATGCGTCGTGGCAACTGTCTTCTGCCGATCATGGTTTCTTTGATTTCTACAAGCGGCTGGCAGTGAGAGGTTTTTATCCCGGACCTCCGTGGTTCATCTGGGTTCTGCTCTATTTCGATGTGATTCTGGCTTTGATAGCGTGGCCCCTTCAGCGCTGGATACCAAGGGCCGCGCGCCTCATGACACGATTGCGAGACCGTGCATTCCTGACCTTCGCGGTCGTGTTTGCTCTCGCGGCGGTTGCGTATCTGCCGCTGCTCCACCGGTACGGATTCGGCGCATGGGCTGGTTTTCCCTACTGGATTCAGATTTCGCGCATAGCCCTTTACTCGCTATGGTTCACGTTTGGATTTCTTGTCGGAGTCCCTGGATTTGCTGAAGGACTGCTGGCGCGCGATGGATGCTTGGCGAGGCGCTGGCTGTATTGGATTGCCGGCTGCCTCGTGGCCTATAACGCGCTATGGTTCATTCCCCACTGGTCGGTGGTGCATCAGCTCTCGCCTCTGGAACATGGAGTCGTGTGGGCGCTGCTCTGGGTGCTTAGCTGCGTGGCAAGTTGCTTCGGATTCCTGGCACTGTTCCGCGGAGTTGAGATGAAGTCGCGCGCCTGGATGAATTCCCTTACCCGCTGCGCTTACGGGATGTATCTCGTGCATTACATCTACGTCTTGTGGTTGCAGCGGCTGGTTCTCGATCGACCGATCCACCCGAGCATTAAATTCCTTTTTGTGTTTCTCGCCACGACACTGTTGAGCTGGGCGACTGTGCAGGCAGCGCTGCGAACTCCGAAGGTCAGAGATGTTCTTTGAGTTGCCACCCTCTGCGGCAGACGCCAACCTCAGCCAGTCTTATAAAATGTCCCATGTCCCGGATTCAATCTTCCCCCAAGAAAATCAATACTCCCACCCAGGTTCTCTTCGCAAGCCTCGTGGGCACGGCTGTCGAGTTCTTCGATTTTTATATCTATGCGACGGCGGCGGTGTTGGTTTTCCCGAAGCTGTTCTTCCCCTCGACTGATCCGGCAACGTCGGTACTGGCATCGCTTGCCACTTTTGGAATCGCATTTCTGGCGCGGCCCATTGGAGGAGCGCTCTTTGGGCATTTCGGCGATCGGGCGGGGCGGAAGAAGACGCTCGTGGTGGCGCTCACGACAATGGGGCTCTCCACATTTCTCATCGGCGTTTTGCCGTCGTACAAATCCATCGGGCTGGCGGCGCCGTTGCTGCTCGCCCTGTGCCGCTTTGGGCAAGGCATTGGGCTCGGTGGAGAGTGGGGCGGCGCGGTGCTGCTCTCCGTCGAGAATGCGCCACCATCGAAACGCGCGCTCTATGGAATGTTTCCTCAGCTTGGAGCGCCTGTGGGGTTTCTCCTTTCGGGCGGGACTTTTCTGCTGCTCTCACGATTCTTAACCGACCAGCAATTCTTTGCGTTCGGGTGGAGATTGCCCTTTCTTGCGAGCGCGGTGCTCGTCCTGCTTGGACTCTACGTGCGCCTCAGCATCACGGAGACCCCGGTGTTTGCCGCGGCACAGAAGCGCGCAGAGCGCGTGAGCGTTCCCTTCTTCGCGGTCTTTCGACGGAATTTTCGCGAGGTGGTGGCAGGGATCATGGTGTGCCTGGCCACGTTCGTGCTGTTTTACCTGATGATCGTGTTCGCGCTGTCGTGGGGGACGACGGCCCTGCATTACGATCGCGACACCTTCTTGATTTTCCAGCTGGCGGGCGTTGTGTTCTTCGGAGCGGCCATCCCTTTCTCCGCGTGGCTGGCGGAACGCGGACGGCGACCAGTGATGTTCGGGGCGACGATCCTAATTGGCCTCTTTGGGCTGGTGCTGGCGCCGTTGTTCAGGTCAGGAACGGGCGGTGCGCTGGCCATGATGATTGTGGGGCTGACGCTGATGGGCCTGACCTATGGGCCGTTGGGGACGGTCGTGTCCGAGCTGTTCCCTACCGCTCTGCGCTACACCGGCTGCTCCATCACATTCAGCATGGCGGGGATTTTGGGGGCTTCGCTGGCGCCGTATATCGCGACGTGGCTTGCAACGACGCACGGCTTGCAGTTCGTGGGCTATTACCTGACGGCGTCGGCTGCGGTGACGTTCGTAGGATTGCTGATGATACGCGAGACGCGGGGCGATAGCCTTTAAGGTTCTTTGTGGAGGCCGTGGTGTCGCCTGATTTGTAAGTTCCGGATTGTTTGAATGTAAGTCTCGAGGAGGAGCACGAGGTGTTACAAAGGCTCAGCTCAGCGGCACGCTGATTCAGAGAACAACCTCGGAGGCTTCTCAGAGACGATGGCGATTCGTGAGCGCTCTGCTATGCTCCCGATCATGTCTTTTGTCCGCGACTTCCAAAACCTGAGCCGCCCGCAACGCAACGCATTTATCGCTTCCTTTCTCGGCTGGACGCTGGATAGCCTGGATTTCTTTCTTCTGATTTTTTGTGTCAAGGCCATCGCCACGGATTTCGGCACGAAGCCATCCGATGTGCTGGGCGCGGTCTTTTTTACCCAGGCTTTCAGGCCAGTCGGAGCATTGGTCTTCGGCATGTTGGCGGACAGATATGGCCGCCGCCCTGTGCTGATCTTCAACATTCTCAGCTTCTCTGTGATTGAGCTGGCGTGCGCCTTTGCGCCGTCGATGAGCGTGCTGTTGGTGCTGCGCGCGCTCTTTGGCATTGCCATGGGCGGAGAGTGGGGTGTGGGCGCGGCCTTGGCCTTCGAGTCGCTGCCCAAGGAGGGCCGCGGCGCTTTCTCCGGCATCCTGCAAGAGGGCTATGCGCTGGGTTCGATCCTGGCGTCCGCTGCGTTCGCGCTCCTCTTCCCACTGATCGGATGGCGAGGGCTATTCATGGTCGGCGCCAGTCCTGCTCTGCTTGTGCTGTATGTGCAAACCCGCGTCGAAGAGTCGCCGGTGTGGCTGGCCGGGGCAGCAAATCGCACAGGGAATCGCGCCAATCGAAAGCAGGCGCCCGCCCTTCCCGCGCAGATTCTCAAATTCCTGCCGACGTTTCTGTTTCTTGTCGTGCTGATGACGGCGTTCATGAGCTTCTCGCACGGCACGCAGGATGTGTATCCCACATTCCTGACGGTGCAGATGAAACTCTCTCCGGAGACGGTGGGCCTGATCGGCGTTCTGTACGGCTTTGGTTCGATGGCTGGAGGCTATGTTTTTGGGACGCTCTCGGAAAGGTGGGGCCGCAAGCGAGCCATTGTGACTGCCGCGCTGCTAGCGATTCCCGTGATCCCGCTCTATGCGTACGGGCACAATGCAATCACGTTGGGGATCGGCGCTGTGCTGATGCAGTTCATGGTGCAGGGAGCCTGGGGCGTGGTTCCGGCCTATCTCACCGAGCTGTCTCCCGCGCCGGTGCGGGCCACCGCTCCGGGATTGGCCTATCAGCTTGGCGGACTGATCACTTCGTGGAACGGCAAGGCACAGGCGTTGGTGGCGGAGCGATGGGGCACCTATCCTCCAGTGCTGGCGATCACCGTGGTGCTTGTGGCGTTGACGTTGGCGGCGTTGGCCTCGGTAGGGCACGAGGCCAAGGGGGCTGAGTTGGATGCCTTTTGAAAGGGACGCGCAGATCTAGCGATGGAATCTGGCTTCAAGCTTGCCGCGCGCAAGCACGTGGCCTTTCATGGCGTCGTCCAATTGCGCGCGCGTCGCGCCTGCGGGCAGATTCAGCTTTGTATCCAGCGCAAATAACATGAACACGTAGTGATGTTCGGAGTGGCCGGGGCACGGACCGCCGTAGCCGATATTGTCGAAGTCGTTCCGCCCTTGGCGCGCGCCATTGGCAAGTTGACCGACGGCCGGCATCGATCCATTGAGGGCCAGAGTCGTTGCCGGCAAATCGAAGATCACCCAATGCACGAAAGAACCCGTCGGCGCGTTGCGGTCATTCAGAATGAGTGCGAAGCTCTTGGTTGCGGCCGGAGGTGTGCTCCAGCCGAGCACCGGAGAAATGTTCGCGCCGTTGCAGGTGAACCTATCGGGAATCTCCTGTCCATCTTGAATGTCCGAGCTGGTGAGCCCAAGCAAATCGGGACCGTCGTTCTCAACAGGCGGTCCGGAATGGCGGCATCCCAAAACGCCGGCCATCGCCAGCAGCAGCGCTAGCGCAGCGATTGCCGTGGGTTTTGAAAACAAATTCGCACGACGGGTTGTCAGGGCTCCGAGGCCAGCCGAGACACATGCAGCCCTTCCAATCCGAGATTCCGCGATGGCCAGTTTCATCCTGCGCCATTGTATCGCCGAGCCTGCTTCAGTCGGCTGGGTTATGGGCGGCCGCAACCCGCCAGGGCCCACGCTGTTGGTCCCACTGCAACAATGGTTCCTTTGGTGTATACCGAAGAAGGTGGACGCGGGGAAATTTGCAGACGCGTAACAATTCATAGTGCACAATCATGTAGGAGAACTGTGTCGTGCCGCGCATTCATTTTCAACTTCAACTCGCCGAACTCAAGGACAAACTCCTTGCCATGGCTGCGCTTGCCCAGCTGGCGGTTGAGTCCGCGGTGGACGCCTATCTGAATCGGGATAAGGCTCTATGCCAGTATGTAAAGCAGAACGAAACTGCAATTAACACCGCACAGCGGGAACTGGACGAGCTGGCCTATGAGCTGCTGGCCAAGGAGCAGCCGATGGCCATCGACCTGCGCTTCATCCTGGCGGTCATCAAGATTAACGGCGACCTGGAGCGCATTGGCGACCAGTCGATGGGCATTTCGCGCCGTACGCGAGACATTATCAAGAGCGAAGAAGTCGAGCTGCCGGTGGACTACTCCGCCATGGGAGAATTTGCAACCCGGATGATCCGCACCGCCATCCAGTCCTTGCTCGAAGGCGACGCGCGCCTTGCGGATACCGTGCGCGAGATGGACGACGAGATCGACCGCATGAACCGGCGGGCCCACGCAGACCTGCTCAAGCTCATCCAGGAGCGCCCGATGTTTACGCAGCAGGCGATGAATGGCCTGATGGTCTCGCGCAGCCTGGAACGCATCGCGGACCATGCCTCCAACATCGCGACCGATGTCATCTTCTGGATTCGCGGCGCCGACGTGCGG
>Ga0182030_10015807_pt1 | contig 14762 bp, 14 predicted proteins | sample 812S3MmetaG_FD_121299 | JGI IMG/M metagenome (GOLD analysis project Ga0182030, IMG submission 121299) | Permafrost microbial communities from Stordalen Mire, Sweden - 812S3M metaG (Illumina Assembly) | ecosystem: Environmental > Terrestrial > Soil > Wetlands > Permafrost | place: Sweden... | reverse complement strand
TTTCACCGATGCCAAGCAAGATCAACCGCTCATTGCGGTAGAGCCAGTCCCATGCCGCCAGCAGCGCAAAAATCATGGCGCCGCCGCCCACCACCCCGAACGGCATTTGCGGCTTGAGCAGCGTGACGAACAGCCCGCCTGCCAGCGCGCCCAAAAGGGAATAACCCCAGAACCCGCGTGCGGACCAGTTCCTGCCCAACACCGAAACGAGAGTCGCCAGCCAGAACATGCTGACGGCCCAGTCCACAGGCCCTGTCGGCAGAAAAGCGTAGGTCACGACACGCCAGACTTGTCCTTTCCAGACCAGCGTTGGCGTCAAGGCGAGCCAGCCGTACAGGTCAAAGAGTTGCGCGCGGAGGCCGATCCAGGCCACCGGAAAACCGAACATGAAGATGAGCAGGAACAGCCGCATGCCCCACGGCAGCGACGAGAAATAGTTTCGAAACAGTTTTTTCATGGCTGGGTTCCTCCGAACAAACGTTTCCACCAGTTTGCTTTTGGACCGGGCAGGTCACCGGTTGATTTCTGAAGCCGGCGGGCGATGGCCGGCGGCACGGTGGTGTGCGCGGCATCGTAGCGCAGCAATTCCTCGGTGCTGGCAAATTCGCGGGCGGCCTGCCGTTGTGTCTGGTGTTCGGCAGCGTGTTGTTGCTCCCGGGAAAGTTTGATTTGGTGTTTCATAATCCAGCCTCAGGCGGTTTTCTCGAAAAGCACGGCAAAAGTTTTGCGGGCGCGATGCAGTTTGCCACGCACGGCGTCCGGGGATTGCCCGACCAGCGCGCCAATTTGTTCATAGCTTAACTCCTCGTCGGCCACCAGCAACAGCAGGAGCCGGTATTCGTCGGACAAGCCGTCGAGCGTTTTTTGGATGCGCTGGCCCAGCTCCTTGGTTTCCAGGACGCGCAGGGGCGAATCGGTTCTGGCCGTGGCATTTTCCCACACGGCATCGTCCGCGTTGGAGAACACGTGGCGGTCATGCCAGCGCTGGCGGAGGTTCTGGCAATGATTGATGGCGATGCGATAAAGCCAGGTGCGCAACGACGCCTCGCCGTGGAATTGATCCAGCTTGCGGAAGGCCCTCAGGAAGACGTCATGCGTGGCGTCCTCCGCCTTTTGCGGGTCGCCCAGGAAACGCAGGGCGAGATAATAAATCGCGCGGCTGTTTTCGGCGTAGAGGCTGGAAAATTCCGAAGACGCCAGGTCAACTGGCGGTTCCGCCACGGACTCGCAGCCTGCAGCCGGTTCGTTCATGAGTGTCTTCACCGGTGATTAGACAACGCCCGCCCGCCGATGTCACGCTGGCAAAACCTCTTTTGACATCCGTCGGGTTTGGGAAAATTCATCCGTAGCGATACGGTCTGGCCATTGCAAACGTGTTGGGCAGATGCCGGATTTCCCGCACTTCACCGTCCGCCAGCAGCACCTCGACGATGTCGAACCGGATTTTGACCGCCGGATTTTTCAGCAGCCGCAAATAATCCAGCGCGGTTTGTGAAAGCAACCGCCGCTTCCGCGCATTGACCGCCGCCGCGGGTCGCGTCCAGTCCTCGGACGAACGGGTTTTGACTTCGACGAATGCCAGGCAGTCGGCGTCGCGAAATATCAGGTCAATTTCGCCGCGGGCCGAGCGGAAATTGGCCGTGAGAAATTTCAACCCCTGCCGCTGCAAATATTTTTTGGCCGCCCGCTCGCCGAGTTCGCCGCGGCGCAGGTGTTCGGGCTTTCCCCCGTCGGCAAACCGCGCCTTAAGCCTTTCCAGAAGATTCATTTTTCCGGCCACAGATTTTCACAGATGAACCACAAATAACACAAACGGGTTAAGACAATGTTGGTTCAGATTCTTCGGTATCTGTGTTTCATTTGTGTTCATCAGTATTCAAGTTGACAAAACCCGCATAAATAAAGGGTTTCTTGATGCGATGGACGGCCACTGTCAGTGGAACTGTCAGCATGGCGACGGGTTGAAACACAATCCGCCACTATCCGGCCAGAATTCCGCTGAAACTCGCCCACTACACCGTAACGTGTCGCGACGGTCTTGTTGCATGATTCAGACCCATGCACATGAAAACAAAATACACATTGTTCCGGCGCGGCGGAATCTATTATTCCCAAGATTCGGCGACCGGCCAGCAAAAAAGTCTGCGGACACGCGACGAGGGCGAGGCGTTGCAACTGATCAACGCCCGCAACGAGGCGCACCGCCAGCCGGTGCTGAACTTGCACCTTGCCCGCGCCTACCTGACGGCCAGCGACCCGGCCTTTGTCGAACGCACCTGGCAGACCGTCATGGAGCAGATGCAGAGCCGGGGCAAGGACAGCAGCCGCGAGCGTTACGCCAGCGTGTTCAAGTCGCCGTCCTTTGATGGACTGCGGCACAAGAAACTTTTGGAAACAACCGCCGATGATTTCTTTGCCGTGTTCAAACAAAACAAAGTCGCCATTAACGAGTTTTTGAAACGGCTGCACAACTTCGCCGTGCATCTTGGCTGGATTGCCATTCCCATCATTGCGCCGTATCTCTGGCCGAAATACGAACCCAAAGACCGGCGCGGCATCACGCAGGAGGAACACCAAAGCCTTTTGGCGCAGGAGAAAAAAGCGGAATGGAAATTGTATCTGGAATTGCTTTGGGAAACCGGCGCGGCGCAGGGTGACGCCGCCGCGATGAACGCCGAGGACATTGACTGGCCGAGCCGGACGATTGGCTATTTTCGGAAGAAAACCGGCTCGCTGGCGCAGTTCACCATCAGCACGGCGCTGGAAAAGGTGTTGCAGCAGTTGCCGACCACCGGTGCGCTGTTTCCGAAACTCTCGACGTTTAAGGCCAACGAACGGGCGAATCGGTTTCGTCGCCGTTGCCAGCGGGCGGGTGTGTCTGGCGTTTCCCTGCATTGCTACCGTTACGCATGGGCCGAACGTGCAAAAACAGTCGGGATGGCCAAACGCCTGCGGAATGTTTGCGTGTTGCCGGAAAGCGAGCCGCTCTGGCACGCCGGACGCGGCTTCTTCGTCCGCGACCTGCCGTGGACGGTGGAGAAGCAACGCGTCAGTCCGCCGCCAGAGAAGTCTGGCCGTTCACAGCGAATTCTTTCTGGCGGGAATTTTTTCGTTGCCAATGCTGGCAGATGGTCGCGCTGACGCGCACCAGCCAATGGCGATCCTTAACGTGTTCCAGCACATCAACGGTGGCGAAAAACTTGATGCCGTTGGCCGGTGGATTGCCCAGCGGCTTGAGCAGCTTGGCCGCGACCAGCGCCGGGATGTCATGCACCTGGCAGTTCAACACCCACGCCGCCTGCTCCGCCGTGAGGCGGGCCGGCAACTGGCCCAGCAGTGTCAGAAATTGATGTTGATCGTCGCGCATAAATCTTTGCTGCAATCGCCCGGTGTTGCCTGCCAAACGGCATTTGCATCAGGGCATAGGAATTCTACAAGGAGCCTTTGCCGGCGGTCGGCGGGCGGGCGCTCCGCGCCCGCCCACCGATCCACCGGCCAAGGAATCCATTCATTTTGACACGCGCCACAGTAGCTTTGGCGTTTTATCGGCGGCCTCCACTGGCGGATTTTCAGGAATCATTCTAGCGCGCCAACATCCCTGCTTTCAGGGGCAAGCCAGCGCATGATTTCCCATGCCCGCAACCACCGAGGCTGTCTCATCGTAAAGTCTACTTGCGCGAGGAACGCCCTGGCCGTTAAACCCTCACACTTTCGACACCAGCCCGTTTTTTCATGTGTCCTGACCGCAGCGTCTGTCTCCACTCGCATCAATACCCGCTATCAGGCGGATAACCGATGCAGACAGCGTCACCGTGTTCGCAAAGCTGTATTTGGTCAGCTCATACGCATTTGCCCCAAGGCATTTGCAGACGTAATCCGCTCCGGCAAGTGAGCGGTTGTATTGGCGAACATCTACGCGCGCCCCACCGGTCTGTATCTTCCACAGATGTTCAGCCTGATGTTGCAGCGTGTGATAGTTGCGGGTAGCAGTTCCCCCCACCAGACAGTGGAAGTGGAAACGCCCATTCTTTTCGCCTGCTTCACCGCGCAGTGCTATGAGCAGGCGTTTATAGGGCACGCCACAGACTTTGGCCAATTCCTGCAACCAGCGAAACGCTAGACCATACGCAATTTCAGGTTTCGGGACGTTGCCCGCGAAGGTCGGAGTCGCAAAAAAATCCCACTGCACTCTTGCCAGTGAAATACCAAAGTCCGTGGCGACCTCGGAACGGCGGATCGGCTCGCGCCAGTCCCTGTCTATCCGAGGATTTTTCGAGGCCATAGGTTTTACTTCTTGGCTTCGGTGATGATGCTGCCCAGCAGTGTGGCTTTACCGCCATTTTCACCGTGGCGGATTTTGGCCACGCCCACCTGGAGGGTCGTCCCGACGGATTTTCCCCACACCTTGGCGCGCTCATCTTCCTTGGTCCGGTAGTAGAGCATTTCCTCCATGCGGTGTTCCGCCGGGTTGCTGTAATCCATGCACAGCAAGTCATAGGACTCGCCTGCGGGTTTGCCGTTCTTGGCTGGCCATGTGTTGTGAACCTCCTTGAACACTGTCAGTGTCATTATCATTTTATGTCCTTTTGGGATTTGTTGTTCCCGGCATCGTTTGTTGTTCCTGTCCGCAGCCGGGCACGGATAGGAAATTGTTTTTGTCGTCTCCTTCGACGAGTTGGAAAATCTCATCAACTGGTTTTTTGAAGTAAGCAGCCAGTCGGAAGGCCGTTTCAATGCTGGGCCGAATATCCCCACGCTCCAAGCGCGTGACCGACGCCCGGTCCAAGTCGAGATAATGCGCCAGTTGGGATTTTGAAATCCCCTTCGCGGCGCGGCATTCGGCCAGTCGGTTGGTGAGCTTGTGCTTCATTAACGGAACCGAGCATCGCACAGACGTTGACAAAGTGGCAACACCAAAGCGCAATCGGTTGCATTTTGTGTTGACAGCCAGACAACAGATGGTTATTTTCATGGGAAATGACGACGCAGAAGCCAACGAAAGCCCCAGGCCGGTTCCTTCGGTTGCTGGATAAGGCCATGAAGGAACACCCGGACGCGCTGTCCTTGCGGGAGGTGGCCCGCCAGGCTGATATTTCACCCGCGTATCTGTCGCGGCTCTTGAGCGGTGAGCGAGGCGTGCCGTCCAATGATGCCATCGCCCAACTGGAACGCGTCTTGCATATTACCGACGGCGAGCTTTTCAAAGCCGCCGAACGGCCCGACGATCAAGCGTTGGAATTTTTCCGCAAGGATGAAGCCGGTTCAATCATGCGCACGCTGGCACCACTGCCAAACAGCCAGCTTGCCGAAGTTCACAAACTGATCGAACGCTTTGTCAAAAAGCAGAATCCCAACAAAGGCAAATGAAACATCGGAAGAAAAATATTTTACGCGAATTGGCCACGCATCTTCGCTTGAAGGTTGCCTTTGTCAGCTATTTTGACGATCAAACGCATGGGAAGCTGCTTCCGCGCGAGGGGCGAATCCTAATCAACGCCAATACACCGCGGCAGGAGCACATCTTTACGCTGCTTCATGAAATTGGCCATTATTTGCTGCATTTCAAAAATCCGCCGAGGAAACACCATCCTCGCCTGTTAGATGTCGCTTGGAAAATTGAATGGCTGGCAAATTTCTGCTCAAAATGTCGCCGGCAGATGCGATTTCATTTTAACAAAGCGAGTGGCAAAGAATGGGAAGCCGACCTTTGGGCGCTGTGTGCATTTGCTTTTTTGGCCAAACATTTCGGTTTCCGCGATGAATTATTTACGTTCCTCAATCGCCATCCCGAAAAATTATGGAATTATAGGTTAGTCAAGGCAGCCGTTATTTATTGCGATTTCAAGAAACGTATTTCAACCGCATATAAATTGGCTTACAAAGTGAATTTGTAATTTCCCGCTGGCAGATCCGTCCCGATTTAGCCCCATTGACGCCACGACTTCGCCGCCCTAGTTTTTTGCATTTTTCGCTGCCAAATAAAGGGGTGGCTCTTGACACTGAAAAACAGACGGCATACGCTCCGCGCAAATTTGCCAAAATCAATTATGCCCGATAACACCCAAACTCAGATTAAAGAAATAAGCCAAGCCACAACATGGATAGGCAATGCTATATTGCAGACTCGCCAAAACGTGGAAAAAGCGATTAGAGAATTTGTCAAGGCTTCCAACGAATTTCAACGTGCCCCAAACGACGGCAATAAACTAGCACTACAACATTCGATTGAATCGTTTGAATATGCAATTAAGGCGCACTTGGAAGAAATTGACGCCGCACATTTGGAACTGAAGAAAATTGTCACACAAGCTTTAGCCTAATTTCTCTCCGCCTGTCATGAACAAACAAACAGGAGAATCGGATGTTGGAAATCTTGCTCCTCGTTCGTTTTGGTTAAAACCTTGAAGGAATTTGAGGCTTAATAAACTTCCGGCAACTCGTCGCGCTGTCTTTTTTCAAAGTAACTTTCGGCCACCCCATCTGGCTTTTCGTTGTGCGGTGGTTTGTTGTCTTTATGATTGAGGTCGGGCAAAATTTGGGGGAATCCCATCCATTCGACAAACTTCGGCCAGTCAAACTTAGCAAGGGCGCGAAGCGTGCCAATTATGAGCCGACGACGCGCAATCGTTCTAGGATCATCCAAAGCCAGTTCGTCAATCAATAGCAGGCCTTCAGCATTGTTGTTCTTGGCTTCAATCCGACCATCCTCCTTAACTAACAAACAATCTCCGAGCGCAATGCTGCATGGGTCCGGTAGGATGGCGTCGGATTTTTTACTGTTACAGGCGGGGCAGGCGTAGAGAAGATTAGTGTATTCGGCTTTTAGGTCTTTGCGAATAGCTTGAGGTTCAAAGTGGTCTATGTGCATTGACTCACGCATATCGCGCCAAACTTCACGTTCCAGGCAATAGACGCAGCGAAATAAAAACTCATCCCGCAACCACTCCCGATACCGGTGGTAATCCTTCCAGCCACCTGGCCCGTGGCGGCGGACATGTGGCTTCTCCGGATATCCATACGGCTCAGGAATCACACGCCTTGCCACAAGCCCCTCCTGCGTAAATCCATCTCAATTTTTCTCAGCTCTTTCAACGATGGTGATGAAAGCAATTCGGTTTTCAACCCGGCGAGATTTTGCAGTTTGAGCAACTCCACTTTTTCATCTGCGAGAATGGTTTTATCCCGTTTCTTTTGTAACAGTTCATGGCGGCGGCGATTCGCGGCTTCCCAGTCTGCTGTGATCGCCAAGAAGTCATCAAGCGTTATTTCCTCATCGAAATTCTCTGGAAAATACCGAGTAAACTCAGCGTCGTAAGGAGGAGGCAAAGGGCGAGACCAACCGTCAAACATTTTCAGCAATTGCTGCTGAACGGATGCGGGCAGGTTGTAAGCTGACAGCACGGCAGCGTCGAGACGCAACGCGGCCTCCTTGACCACTTCCGTGGTGGGCGGCTGGGCGAAGTCCTGCACGGCGAGCAGGTTTTGCAGCTCTGCGGCCCGACAATGTATTTCTCCGTCGGGTCTCAAATATTGTAGATCAGGCAATGGCAACTGGAGCAAAGTTTCGATGTGATTGTTGCGATCTAAATCGTTTTCGAAGCTAAACGCATTCGCAATAGGCGAGGCAATGATGGCGGCGATAGCAAACTCGGATACACCTTCAAAAGGCCATATCGCAAAAAAATGGTTGGTGAAGGCTAGACCCTCTGCATCAGCCCATGCCACAAGACGCCAAGGTGATTTTCGAAGCAAGCGAGCTGCATTGCACACCACTTTTCTGTTTTCCCATGGGCGTTTATGGGCGCGTGTGCTGGGATCTTGGTCCTTATCTAACAACGATAAATACCTGCGAGTCCGCAATTGGAACTGAGCCAAGTTTCCGAACATTTTCTCTGCGCCAGAACGAAACCCCTTCTTTTCCTTATCAGCGGCAACATCAGTGCGAGGCGAAGTTTTTGGTTTGCCATCTTTACGCGCAACCCAATTTACACCCTTGTGTATGGCTGCCACCTCCCCAAGCTTCAACGGCGTTTTGATATGAGCAAAGACGGAATTTCGTGGCAGCAGTCGCAATGTGAATTTTGGTCTGCCGATAGAAGGCGGCACAACCATGTCCGCACTGCGCGACTCGCTGACATGCCAATCCTCCAAGAATCGCTCCACGGCGTCCTTATGCACCTCGGAATAACTTACGCGCACAGTTTTCCCCTCTGTGCGGAGACCACTCGCCATAATCGCGACGGTTTCGTTGTCCGCATAACGGAAGATGCGCGGTAATTCCACGACCTGGATTGAATCATACCGCCGGGCCAGTTGGCGATTGGCGTCTCGATAGACGGGATCGCTTAAAAAGCTTTGCGGCAACACCAAGCCGAGCAGTCGAGGCGGTTGTTGCATGAGACGATGCAAAAACTCGGCGGGTGGTTTTGTTTTTGTTGCGCCAATGGAGCGCCGATAACTTGCAGAGAATGCCTCGTAGGGCGGATTTGCCAGGACTACGGCGGCGGATTGTAATGATGACTGCCACTCTGGCCAACGGAACACATCGTCAAGGTGCAATCCATCCCAACTGTTGCTGTTCGGATAATCCGTATTCGTGAGCATGAGACGGCAGATTTCCAGTGCGAGCGGATCAGTTTCGACGCCGATAAGTCGTTGACGGAAATACTCATGTCTTGCCTTCGGACCGAGGCTTGGCGCTAAATCCTGCCGCAGCCGTTCCATTGCCTTTGCCAAAAAAATTCCGTGCCCGCTAAAGGCCTCCAGCACGACGCGTTCATCAACGGGCACTTGTTCCCAAGGCAAATGGTTTACTATGTAATCTGCCAAGCCCGCCGGTGTGCTATGAACACCAAATTCGTCCCGGGTCTGGTCAGTAATGAAGGCGCTCTCTGCGACGAATGCGAGGTCCGGCACTGAAAGATTTTGGAAATGCAGAGTGCTTTTGACACTAGCCCATGCCGTTTCTAAAATTCTTTTGCGGCGAAAATCAGATTCAGGCTTGTCAAGAAGGCCCGTTTGTTTTTCCGCCGCTTTTAGTATGTCGAGCGGATCGTTTAATCCATCCCAGCCTTTGGCATCCGCGCGGTCCATGTATATTTTCGCGGTGACAAACCGGAACAAAAACGCGAACAGCGGAGCCACTTTCGGGGGCCGACCATGCACTTCGTGGTAGGATGCCGCAATTTCCTGGAAGCTATGTTCGAGCAATTCCTTGAGGCGTGTTTGAAATTGTCGAGCCAGAGCCGGTGCCAAGCCAGTATCAAAAATATCAGGTTGGCTTCGCGCGGAAACATCGGCAACCGTTTTCACCCGACCTAGAGCATCCGGTCCCCACGAGGTGCGGTTCTCACGAAAGACACGCTCCGCGTCCCGCAAACGGAATGAATTACCAGCCGACTTCGCACCATCCATGCTAACCGCCCAAGGCTGCACCGTGTCATTCTGCACCGTCATCAATAGAGGTGCGCCGAGAGCTTTATATTCGCTCGCAGAAACTCCGGCAGTTTCGTCTGCAAAAATTACGCCGATCCGCGCATTGCGATAACTTTGTGGATAGCCGGCGAACGCTGCCAAAGGAATACGACGAACACAAGCGGAGGAACCAGTCAGATCGCAAAAGTCATAATTGCGACGAATGCGCGCCTCATCATAGCCCGCGAATTCGAGTGCGGCTTTGAAGGTGGAGGCAATTTCAGTTTTCGTCATTTGACACCCCAAATTAACAGTCAGTAGCAGCGCTGTCGAGCAACGCGGCAACGATCTGGCTGGTTACGGCTTCATGCGATGCTTCAGGGTATAATTGACGAATTTTTTTTCGCAAACACAAAACGCATAAAGGCGGTTTAAGTTTCCGATGGTCGTCTGGCGTTTTTTGGATTCAATTTTGAATTGCCCGTCATGTCTCACTGCTTGAGTGTTGCCAGTGTCGGCGCGGGCGTCGGCTGATTCGGGCTGGCGTGGCTGGCCGCTGCGTCAACGATGATGCGCGCGTTCTGGCAAGAGCAATTCAACCCCGCGTTATCAGACCGGTTTGAAACTCCGCGAATCGCTCCACTACGCAAATCAGGCTCGCTCCGTTCCGAGACCCCGCTCCATTTTTCAACCGGACTGACTACGCCCCCAAATTTGACGGAGACTGCGGAAAGTTGACTCTCCCGCGCAAATTGCCAGGGCGCGTCCGAGCCAATTTTCCGCAGACTCCGGGCAGGTTTTGAATTGGAGGGGATGTTAGTCAGGTTGTTTGTCTTCGCCATTTTTACGCCCGCCATCACCGCACCGTTCGCTGCTCGCTGGTCCGACACCGAGCCGAGATTTAGGAGCGAGATCAAAAACCGCGCCAGCGTCTCCCTTTTGCCCTTTCCGCCACTGTCACGGTTTTAGCTTTCGCTGGGTTTTTGAATGCGCTTCCGCGCGCGGCTCGCCGTCTCCCCCATCTGTGAAGCGAGCAGCATACGGCAGGGTGACGGACAGCGGTTTCAAAAAAAAGCTATGAAAACAACAAATTCAACAATTGAAGCGTCAGCACCGGCGAATGTCCGGCCATCGTCGGTTTCAAAACATCAGTTGAATCGGGGACTGTCCACGGATGCGGTCTTGAATTGCTTGCGGTCAAAGTTGCCCCAGCAATACGAACTGGCGGAGGTTGTCGGCAAATGGGTTTGGCTCGACGTATCACCAGCACGGAAGCCGATGCTGGCAAAGGTGCTTTGGTCTTTGGGCTTCCACTGGAATCAGCGGCGCGGCGTCTGGCAGCATCCGTGCGGAAAATTTGACCCGCTCGGCAGTCACCCCACCGACCCGCGCACCAAGTATCGCTGCTATTTTCCCGCCGATGTTTTACCCGCTTGAACACTAAAACAACACTGGCACTGTCAGTGAAATTGTCAGTAAAAGCACCCGCCAATAGCCGAAAATTCTGGCGAGTTAAACCAAATTGTCTTTAGTTTTACCAGCAATCTGCTAATTTCCCTTTGTCTAAATCAATGCAACAGACTGTGTTCATCTGTGGCTAAAACAGCTTCGGTTCCTGCGGCTTCAGCGGCGCGAAGCTTTTGCGGTGGATCGCGCACCCGCCGAATTGCTTGATCGCCGCCAGGTGTCTCGCCGTGCCGTAGCCCTTGTGCTCCGCAAAACCATAGCCGGAAAACTGCCGATCAAACTCCAGCATCAGCCGGTCGCGCGTGACCTTGGCCAGCACGCTCGCCGCGGCGATGGAATAACTCCGCGCGTCGCCCTTCACAATTGCCGTCTGCGGCACGCGCAACGTCTTCACCGGCCGGCCATCCACCAGCGCGTGCGGTGGCAGGGGATTCAATTTTGCCAGCGCATCGTTCATCGCCCGATGGGTGGCCTGCAGAATGTTAATCTCGTCAATCACGGCTGCGGTCACTTCGGCGATGCCAAATTCGATTTCGCCGCAACGGGTGATGAAATTAAAAAACCTTTCGCGCTGCGTTTCGGTGAGCTGCTTGGAATCGTTCAGGCCGGCGAGTTCGGCGGGCAGACCCGATTCCGCCCAGCGCGGCGGCAGGATGGCGGCGGCGGCCACCACCGGCCCGGCCAGCGGCCCGCGCCCGGCCTCATCCACACCCGCGATGCGCAGGATGCCTTGCGTCCACAAGGCGCGTTCGAATTCAAAACGGTCTGAAGATTTGGCAGACATTTCTGTGCTCCGAGCCTAGCGCGTTTCGCGGCGTTGTCAGCCCTGATTTTTCATTTTAAAATCCGTGTTTTATCTGTGTTTCATCTGTGGCTAAAATGACGCCATGAAAATCGAATCCCTCCACATCGGCATGAAAGTCCGCCATCCGCAATATGGCAGCGGGACGGTCAAAACCATTTCCGAGGTCACTGCGGAAGTCCAGTTTGACAGTGGCGACAAGCGCACTGTCGCGCCGGAGGCCGCCGGCCTTGAACCCGCCGAACCGCAAACAACGCTGAGTGGTTTGAACATTCCGCTCAAGCAATTCGTCGAGCAGACGCTGGACGCCGCGCTGTCCCGGTTGGGGCTGGGCAGTCCGGATGCCGTGATCGAAAAGCTCGGCATCCGCTGGCACGGCGGCAAACTGGTGATGCATCCGGCCGATCCGGCGCTGCAAGCCAAGGAAGTGCCGCTGGAAACTTTTTTTCACAAAATCGTGATGGTGCGGAACAACCTGCGCGTTCTGGAGCAGAAGATCAACGCGCACGAGAAATTGACCGACGGTGAGAAGGTGGAGATGCAACAATACATCACGCGCAGCTATGGTTCCATGACCACATTCAATGTCCTGTTCAAGGAAAAGGAAGACCAGTTTTAAAAGAAGTTGCCGGCTGGCTCCGCGTTACGCGCGTCGAACCGGCGTTCTTCGTCCCAGTTCGCCGCGGGCAAGAAGAGAAAAAATGGTGCGCGCTGCAGGGATTGAACCTGCGACCCCTTCCGTGTGAAGGAAATGCTCTACCACTGAGCTAAGCGCGCGACACTGACACACAGCCTAATCAACGGCGGAAACAATTCAAGCCTTCTTGGTGGCCGGGATTGGGGCCACCCAAGTCCATGGAAACGGTCCATGGGTTGTCGGTACAGATTGCTTTTTAGGACACAAAAGGGACATGGACTCATCAAAACTGCCTGATTTTGATGTGTTTTTGAGTTGGTACGCACGATGCTGGCAAAGGTGCGTGCGGAGAACCAAAAACTCCAGTTTGTTGTGCCTCTTGTGGGTGTCAGAGATCACCCGATTTTTGCAGGTTGTTTTCCTGTTGATGGTCGCGACTTCGGTATTTGGCCAGGAAAAAGTGAGGACTTTGGCAATGGTCCGCTACACCCAGTCACCGGTACAGATACCCGCAGTGACTCGCGCTGACCCGACAGCCATGCCCTTTCGGAATGTTCCCGCCCCCCGCCTCCAATACCGGCCGGCGGCGTTGACGCCCGTGAATCAAAACGATGCCGGCTTGGAATTCGATTCCCGACTCGAAAAGCAGAGTGGTTCCAATCAACAGGATTTGTTCCAGCTGGTTCACAAAAAGATAGGCACGTCCGGTCGGACAGGCAGCTGGGTGGATGTCGAAGCCGGTTACGGACGGACTGGCCATGACGAATCCGGTTTCGTGAGAAACACGGCGGATCTGGAGCGGCCGGGTTTTGCCTACCTCAGGGCCGATTTCAGTTTTTGATTTCCCCCGCCGGTAGTTTCCCGGCTGACTTCCGGTTTCAAAGTTCTTTTTGCAGCACCGAATCACGTTGCGCCCAGTCGGAGTTCGCGTCCGGAAAATCCAGGTTGTAGTGCAAACCGCGGCTTTCAGGGCGCATCAACGCACACCGCACAATCAACTCCGCCACGGTGGCGATGTTGCGCAGTTCCAGCAAATCGCTGGTGACGATGAAGTTCCAGTAGTACTCGCGGATCTCCTGCTGCAGGTGCGCCAGCCGACTTTGCGCGCGCTGCAGCCGTTTGCCGGTCCGCACAATGCCGACGTAATCCCACATGAGCCGGCGGATTTCATCCCAGTTGTGCGAGACCACCACCAGTTCGTCCGCGTTCGTGGCGTTGCCCGGTTGCCACAGCGGAATTTTCAAGTCCATTTTTTCACGGGGGACTGAAATGATTTTTTCCGCCGCGCGGTGCGCGCAAACCAGCGCCTCCAGCAGTGAATTGCTCGCCAGCCGGTTCGCGCCGTGCAATCCCGTGCAGGCCACTTCGCCGATGGCGTAAAGCCCGGCGATTTCCGTCTCGCCATCCACATTGGTCACCACGCCGCCGCATTGATAGTGTGCCGCGGGCACGACCGGGATGGGTTCTTTCGTAATGTCCATGCCGTAACGCAGGCAGGTCTGGTAGATGTTCGGAAAACGCTCGATGATGAACCGCGCCGGTTTGTGGGTGATGTCCAGCCACACATGTTCCGCGCCGCTTTTTTTCATTTCGCTGTCAATCGCCCGCGCCACCACGTCGCGCGGGGCAAGCGATTTCAGCGGATGATACGCGTCCATGAATTCGACGCCGGCGAGCGATTTCAGCACCCCGCCTTCCCCGCGCACGGCTTCGCTGATGAGGAATGACTTGGCCTTGGGATGATACAGGCACGTCGGATGAAACTGGACGAATTCCATGTCCGCCACCGGCGCGCCTGCGCGATAGGCCATCGCCACCCCGTCGCCGGTGGCGATGTCGGGGTTGGTCGTGTACAGATAAACCTTGCCGCAACCGCCCGTGGCCAAAGTGGTCACGGACGCGGCAAACGTCTCAACGTTGCCCGATTTTTTGTCGAACACGTACGCTCCGAGACAACGATTGGCGCCGACGTAGCCGAGTTTCTGGCTCGTGATGAGGTCAATCGCCAGGTGATTTTCAAATATCTCGATGTTCGGCTGCCGTGCCGCGGCCTCAAGCAGCGCGTGCTCGATTTCGCGGCCCGTGACATCCTTGGCATGCAGTATCCGCCGTTTCGAGTGGCCGCCTTCCCGGCCGAGATCAAGCTGTTTGCCGCCGTCTTCGCCCGGCGCATCGCGCTCGGAAAATTTCATGCCCAGCTCGATCAATTCCGCGATGCGCGCGGGGCCTTCCTCGACGATGGTGCGGACGACCTTTTCCTTGCACAAGCCGGCGCCGGCTTCCAGCGTGTCGCGGACGTGCAGTTCAAACGAGTCTTCCTTGCTTGTGACGGCGGCGATGCCGCCCTGGACGTAATTGGTGTTGGATTCGGCCCGGTCCTTTTTCGTGACGATGGCCACGCGCCCGCGCGGGGCCACTTGGAGGGCGAATGTGAGTCCGGCA
>Ga0182030_10015806_pt1 | contig 14763 bp, 12 predicted proteins | sample 812S3MmetaG_FD_121299 | JGI IMG/M metagenome (GOLD analysis project Ga0182030, IMG submission 121299) | Permafrost microbial communities from Stordalen Mire, Sweden - 812S3M metaG (Illumina Assembly) | ecosystem: Environmental > Terrestrial > Soil > Wetlands > Permafrost | place: Sweden... | reverse complement strand
TGGCGGCGGTCATTCCGCGCCCGCGCGGGCGCGGCCCCGTTGAAGCTAGGAACCAACTTTGGCGCATCCCTGTCGAATTGGGTTCATTCCGCGCCCGCGCGGGCGCGGCCCCGTTGAAGCTGGATGTGCATTTTCCATTGTGCGATTGCTTCGGATCATTCCGCGCCCGCGCGGGCGCGGCCCCGTTGAAGCATTGTGGGAGGGGGTGGAGTCACATGGCCCGCTGGCATTCCGCGCCCGCGCGGGCGCGGCCCCGTTGAAGCCCCCGCAAAGACGAGCGGACCATGTGACCCTTGCGGTCATTCCGCGCCCGCGCGGGCGCGGCCCCGTTGAAGCAAGGATATGCTGGCTGATGAGCCATTCAGCGGCTTCCATTCCGCGCCCGCGCGGGCGCGGCCCCGTTGAAGCACTCTGGATTAGCGGTTGGTCGGACAATGTTACAACCATTCCGCGCCCGCGCGGGCGCGGCCCCGTTGAAGCTGAGCCGCGTAGTCCTCTGGCGACATTCCCTTGTAGAGCATTCCGCGCCCGCGCGGGCGCGGCCCCGTTGAAGCCGTCGTGGACGGCGAAGAACTCGATTACCCCGGCGCATTCCGCGCCCGCGCGGGCGCGGCCCCGTTGAAGCCAGAAAGTCTTGGAGGATCTCGACCGCTCCGACAAGGCATTCCGCGCCCGCGCGGGCGCGGCCCCGTTGAAGCTTGAGGGGGTTGCGGAGTTCAGCCAGGCCATGGAGTGCGTTGGTTCCTCGTCGAAAGCTTACGCTCAATAATGTTTTAACATGTCGGGGCGGTGGTCGTTTCTTCGGCCCACACTTTTTGGCGAACGCCGCTCCGACAAACAAACCAATGCCACAACAAACTGAAGATTTCGCAGAACGATGGACCGTCATCGCCAATCCCGGCGCCGAACACACCGAACAGGCCTTCACGGATTTCATCCGCGGTTGCGGCCGGGGGCGCAAGGTGTTGAACTGCGCGGTCCCCCTGGCCCGGGCCCACGCACTCACCGATTTCCAGATGCTCGCCGGGTTGACCGCCGGCGACTGCATCACCACCTCCGTCACCGGCAATTTCCCTGACTCGCTCCGAGATTGGAAATACCAACCGAAGTTTTGCGCGGAGCGGCAGCTCCCGCAGTTGGCGCCACTGCCTCCGGAAGCGGCCACCCTCCAGGATCTCCCCTGGTTTGATTCACCCTCGCAATCCACAGGGCTCGGGATCAACGCCCGCCATGTGCGTTATCACCACAGCCTCTGGCAAGAACTCAAGCCCAAGGTGCTGCAAGGCGTCCATACGACCCTTATCCTCGCCCTGCCCCAGATTGGGTTCGCCCTCACGCCCCACATTCAGCTTGAGAAAGTGTTTCTGTTCCTCGGTTCGCTCGCCCGGGGCCTGAGCCCGGCCCAGTTGTTCCCGGCGCGGTACCTTTATCCAGACGCCCCACTGGGCGGGCTGGCCGATATGCCGGCCCCCATCTTCGCGGACCTCCTGCCCACCACGGGCGGGTTTGCCTACCCGTGCGTGGACTGCGAACCCGACCCCTGGCGCGTGCTGGCCCGCTTCGGCAACGGGGATCGCTATTACGGATACCCCTGCCGAGCGGCAGGCGACTCCATGCAGGACTTCACTCTGCGCGACCATGAGGACAGGGCCATGCTTTTGCCCAGCGGCCGGCGGGTCGTCGCGCGTCGCAGCGAGACTTGCGCTTACGCCACCTTGGACCCGGCATTGAAGCAGGAGTTGGGGCTGGACCGCGAGGGATTTGAAGACGCCACCTGCCTGCTCCGGGGGGCGGTCACCCACGATGGCCTGCCCTTCCAGCTTCCGGTGGCCATGCAGCCCTTGGTCTTCGCCCTCGTCCTGACCCATTGGAGAATGGAACTGGACCGGCCCGGCGATCTCAGCTCCTACGCCGTTTTCACCCAGCACGCCGCCATCCGGGGATTCAATTATTTCCAGCGCGTCGAGCCCTACTACTCCAATTTCATGCGGCTCATCCAGAACATTTCTGCCGATCCCAACTTCCGCACCTACCCGCTCTCCAACCACCTGACGCACTCCTGGCTGGGCGGAAACCTGCGTCTGTCCGACCACCTCAGCCAGTCGGAGTGTGATCTCAGCCCGGAACTGATGCGGTCCTACTACTACCAGCAGTTGGACTGGCAGGCCGGCGTGGTCAATCTCATGAACCACGCTGCCTTTCGGGCCAAGAGCGACCGTGCCGGGACGACCTCTCGCACCGGCCAAGAGATCGAGAATCTCCTGGGCATGGACGGTCTGGTCTTCCACCAAATGCACCGGTTGCTGCGGTTCGATTCTCATCTGTTTCCCAAACCGACCAAGCGCGCGTCGTTCTGGCCAGGCCATCATCCCGCGTTCGTCGAACTTGACCAGAAGTTCCAAACGGAAGCCTTGCCCAAGCTCTGACCGCTCGGTTCTCGGCCGGCTGCTTGAGCATGGCCTTGGCCAGAGCAACCTTAATGAAAAGTAGTCCACTTTGAGTCCAGTGCTTCGCCACCGCACGGCTACCGCACCGCACCGCAGGACTTGACTTTCCCTCGTAGGCGTGATAAAAGTCCCGCAAACACTGGGTGTTTTTAGCGTGCGAGACGACTCATAATCGCTTGGTCCTCGGTTCAAATCCGAGTGGGCCCACCATTTCATAATGCCGCCGGAAAGGAGCGGCCCCCGCGCTGATAATCAAAGATAGGAGCAGATGTATTCGCAGATCGCCACCTTGACCTCGATGTCGAAACCGGATTTGGCGGGGACCTCGAAGCTTTGACCGGCGGCGTAAGTCTTGACAGCGGGTTGGCCGTCCAATTTGACGGCGCACTGGCCGGCGACAATTTCCATCCGCTCGGCTTTGTCCGTACCGAAATGGTATTTGCCGGGATAAATCAGGCCCAGGGTCTTCCTGGCGCCATCCGGTAGCAGAATGGTGTGGCTGACGACCTTGCCGTCGAAATAGACGTTGGCCTTGGCGACAGCGGTGACGTTGCGAAATTCAGCGGGTATGGCTGGCATAATGGCGGCAGTGTGCCGCCGCCCCGGTGAGAATTAAAGCCCAAAATTCCAGATTGGGCATCCAAGTCTTAATCTTAATCCTGATCTTAATCTTATTCCTAATCCTCCGAAAATTGCGAAAATTGCTTCACTCCGCGCTGAAAACAGTGTTTCTTTGAAGCGGTGTCTCAACGCGGCCAACGACGGCTTGCGGTCCTCGTTCCCGGCCGCAGCCGGATTGAACAAGCAAACTTGAAACAACTGAACCCATTGGAAGAACAGGTCCGGCAGCGCACCGCCGAACTGGCCCAGAGCAACCAATTGTTGCAGCGGGAGGTCGCGGAGCGCAAGCGGGCAGGGGAAGAACTGCAATGGAAGACCGCCTTCCTCGAGGCCCTGGTCAATTCCTCCCTGGACGGAATTCTGGTCGTTGATCGGGAGCATCAAATGCTCCACCACAACCAGCGTTTTGTTGACATTTTTGGAATCCCGGCGCGCTTCGCGGACGAGAAGGGCAACGAGAACCGCCTCCACTGGGTCGCCGACCAAACGACCGAGCCGGAGCAGTACATCAAGACTGTCACGCATCTTTATGCCCACCCGGAGGAAGTCAGGCGCGATGAAATTGAGCTTAAGGACGGGACGATTCTGGACCGTTACTCCTCTCCCGTCATGGGCGCCGATGGAAAATACTACGGCAGAATCTGGTCCTTCCGCGACATCACCGGGCGCAAGCGCGCTGAGCAGCAGCTTCGCGTGCAGACCACCGCGCTGGATGCGGCGGCCAATGCCATCGTCATTACCGATTTCCATGGCACGATCCAATCGGTCAATGCCGCCTTCACGGCTCTGACCGGTTACACCGCCCAGGAGGCCGTCGGCCAAAACCCGCGCGTCCTGAAGAGCGGCGCGCACGATGAGTCCTTCTATCGAAATCTCTGGCAGACCATTTCCTCCGGCCAGGTCTGGAGCGGCCAACTCACCAACCGCCGCAAGGACGGCAGCCTTTACGTTGAAGAGATGACGATCACCCCCTTGCGGGACGCCGCCGGCCGGATCGCCCGTTACATTGCCATCAAACAGGACATCACGGGTCGGAAAAAGGCCGAAATGGAAATCGAGCGCCAGGCGTCCTTCCCGCGCTTCAATCCCAATCCCGTCATGGAATTGTCCGCCACTGGCGAAATCAACTACCATAACGAGGCTGCCAGCGTCATGGCCCGCGCGGTAGGTTTGGATGTCCCGGCCCAGATGATGCCGCCCAACACCGCCGAAATCGTTCGCGACTGTCTGGCGGACGGCACACCGAAACTTCGCATGGAGACCCGCATTGGCGTGCGCGTCCTTTCCTGGTCCTTCTTCCCCGTCAAGTTCAACAACACCGTCCATTGTTATTTGGGCGACATCACCGAGCGCAAGATGGCGGAGGAGGCCCTGTTCCAGGCCCGGAAAATGGAAACCGTGGGCAAGCTGGCGGGAGGCATCGCCCACGAGTTCAACAGCATCATGACCGTCATCATCGGCCAGAGTGAACTGCTGCTCGGTGACCTTCCTCCGGAAAATCCTCTTGCCCATAACGCCTCCCAAATCCGCGCCGCCGCCGACCGTGCCGCGAGCTTGACTCGCCAGCTCCTGGCTTTTGGCCGCGGACAATTCTTCCAGTCTGAGATCCTCGACCTCAACCAAGTCCTTGCGGGCATGGACGGCATGTTGCGCCAGATCATGGGCGCCGGCGTGGCGGTGCGCCTGGTTCCCGCGGCCGGTCTCAAGCCCGTGAAGGCGGACGCCGGACAAATTGAGCAAGTCATCGTCAACATGGCGATCAATGCCCGCGACGCGATGACCAACGGAGGCAGCCTCGTCCTGGAAACCTCAAACGTCACTCTCGATCAGGCGAGTCCCGGTCGCGATCCCGAATTGAAGCCGGGCCGCTACGTATTGCTTTCCATCGCGGACACCGGCGTCGGAATTAGCGGGGAGGCAACGAAAAGCCTTTTTGAGCCGTTTTACACCACCAAAGACGTCGGCAAAGGCACTGGCCTGGGGTTGGCCACTTGCTACGGCATCATCAAACAAAGCGGCGGCCACATCAGTGTGAACAGCGCGCTGGGCGAGGGCGCCACCTTCAAAATCTTCCTGCCCCAATCCGAACCGCCGACTTGTCTGATTTAAGGGACTGGGGTGAACACCCCATAGAGACCAGGCGTATTCCGGCATATCGTAGCCATTGTGAACTCCGGGATTTCCGTGGCAACACCAGAACAAGGCCGGCAAAACCGGCTCCGCCGCATCCTCGTCGTGGATGACGATGCCACCATTCGCCATATCAATACACACGTCCTGGCACTCTCCGGCTACCATGTGGACGCCGCCGAAGATGGTGCCGCCGCCTGGGACACCCTTCAACACGCCAACTACGACCTCCTCATCACCGACAACAACATGCCGAAGGTGTCCGGCGTCGAGTTGCTCCACAAGTTGCACGCCGCCCATATGGCCCTGCCCGTCATCCTCGCCACAGGGATGCCTCCAATGGCCGAATTGACCCAATACCCATGGCTCCAACCCGCCGCCCTCCTCATCAAGCCCTTCTCCTGCCGCGAGCTTTTGGGAACCGTGAAAAACATCCTCCGCCAAACCGTCCCATAGCTCCCGAGAACTCGTGGCACCCGCCCGGGATTCAGCCGGGTCAATCCGCGCTCTCGGCCGCTTGACGGAGGGCCAGAAACGCTTCTTTCAAACCCTGGCTGACTGCGCTGTCCGCCTCGCGAAGAACGAGGACTTGATATTGGTCGAGAAAGTCCTTTCGAATCCGATGAAAGAGGTGCAGAAAATGTCGCAAGAATCCAATGCAGTCGAGAACGGCAATTTCCACTCCGCCCGTTTCGTCGTATTTCACACGGGCATAGCTTCGGATTTCGTCAGTCACTGGCTCGGTCGTGATGAAGATGTAGTTTTGAACGTGTCTTCCTTGCGCGGCAATCTTTTGAAGCGCGCGGTCAATGTCGCTGCGCTGCACCGTTTTGTGCTTCATCTCATAGCTCGTTACCACTTTGTCGTCTCCAAGCACGGTGATTTGCACATCCCCAACCGCCCTGGTTTGTTCATCTGCGGCATTATGAGCGGCTAGATTTAGCACGCGCTCGCCGAGTCGCTTCTTGGCGGCCTTGTATGCGGCGGCGACAATCAAAACAGGCAAGCGGCTCGAGCCCTTGCAACGGAGATGTTGCTCAATCAGATTTACCGTGTCCTCGGACGAAAGGGGAAGGGCATCCGGCACCCGGCCAATGCCCGAAAGAAGAGTCGCCAAACGCGCTTTGGACGCATCGCGGTCGAGCAATAGCAATCGAATTGTCTCATTCAAAACGTCCTGCGCCTCCACTTTTCCAGTGCGAACATCGTCCAGAACCAGAAGCGCGCTCTGATACATCGCCATCGGACGCCCAACCAGCACAACTCGTGTCGTCAGCGTCCGATCCATGTTTCGCAAGGTCGGCGTCAGAAAGGCCGTCGTCGAATTGCAGGGGAGATCGTGCTTTGTGATAAAGGCGCCGATGAACTGCTCGTCATAACTGCGGCCCGAAAAACAATCTTTCCCGCCGATCTTTGTGTAGGGCTTGCGCGGATCAACTTCCGGACGATTCAGCTTCGCCAGCATGCACGACAGGAGCAGCCGCGCACCGGCGCGGTTGCCCGGACAATTGACAACGGAAAGAACTCGCTCCGCGATCTTCCCGTCCTGAATAAATGAGCGACCGGCGCTGGCTTGTGCGCGCTGGAGCGCCGTCTCAAGCAGTGTGGAACAATTCTCCATGGTAATGTCCGCCGCGGGGCTTGATTTTATGCGGTTCATAATTTGTCCAGAGAACTTCCACGCGCTTGTCCTTTGTGGAGTGGTTGGTTCGCGCGGGCGAAACCGTCTTATGCCACTTCGGCGCGGGATAAAGTTCTTCAAGAATTTTGGCCTGGTAGTTGGAAAACGCGACCATTCCTTGAGCTGAATTCAAAAATGCCGCGAGTTCGCGATGCTGCTCATCCGTCATTTCAAAACCGTACGCCTTGGAGTCCCCGCGCGTCGAATGGACGTAAGGCGGATCGCAATAAAACAGCGTCGTTGGCGAATCATATAGCCGAATCACGTCAACCGCGGGACGATTCTCTATCTGTACTCGGAGCAACCGCTCTGCCACCGCGGGCAAATCCTCCACCGCGCCAAGCCAGCGGCTTACCACGCCGCTCATCCCGGCGCGGCTGGTATTTTTGCAATTTGCCCAACGCCCGACGGTCGCGGTCTGCGCCAGCCCTGTCCGCACCTGTCGCGCTCGCACATAAAACCGGCGCGCCCGTTCCACCGCCGGTAAATCGGGACTGACTTCGCAGGCGAGGGCAAATTCCTCGCGCGCGAACGGCGTCAACCCGATAGCTTCCACCAATTGTTCTTTTTCCTCGCGGAGAACGCGGAAAAAATTCACGACTTCGCCGTCGAGGTCATTGTATGTTTCCACTGGCGACGTATCTCGATTCAAGAGCACCGCGCCCGATCCGGCAAAAGGCTCGCAGTAATGATGACACTCTGGAAGCAGCGGCAGCAGCCAATCCAGATGCGAATATTTTCCTCCATACCAGCCGAACGGGATAAGTTTCTTCTTTTCCGAAAGGCGGGCGATTGGCGGCGGGGCTGTCCGTCCGGCGCGCGAAATGCCGTCCACGACATGATAGGGTGCCGATTCTTCGCGCAACAACATTGCCTCCGGCTCCGCTCCAAGGCGATTGCGAAGAGGGCGGGTTTTCTCTCGCACCTTGCTGCCGGATTTCTTTCTCTGTTTCGCCATGCCGGAATTGTGGCCTCCGATTCGGAATTTTCGAGGCAAATCTTTGCGAAAACCGCATATCCACTTTTCACATCGGTTTATGACTGGCGTGGTTCCAGATATTGAGCCATATTGTCCGGCAGATTTAAGTGCTTATGAAAACTAGCCCTCTTGCCGGGAAGCCGCTTGACCCGGCATCTCTGGTCAACGTTCCCAGGCTCCTCACCGCCTATTTTACCGCGACACCCGATCCCGCGGTGCCTGCGCAGCGCGTCTCCTTTGGCACCTCCGGCCATCGCGGCACCGCCTTCAACGCCAGCTTCAATGAAGATCACATCCTGGCGATCACTCAGGCCATCTGCCTCTATCGCAAACGCCAGGGCACAGACGGCCCGCTCTTTCTGGGCATTGACACCCACGCCCTTTCTACCCCGGCCGCTGCCACCGCTCTCGAAGTCCTCGCCGCAAACGAAGTCCAGGTCAGCATCGCCGACGGCGATGATTACACGCCCACCCCCGTCATTTCCCATGCCATCCTGACCCACAACCGCACCAGGAAAAGCGGCCTTGCCGACGGCATTGTCGTCACGCCCTCCCACAACCCGCCCCAGGATGGCGGCTTCAAATACAATCCAACCAACGGCGGCCCCGCGGACACGGTTGCCACCGGCTGGATACAAGACCAGGCCAATAAGTTCCTCGAATCCTCCCTGGCCGGCGTCAAGCGCATCCCCCTTGCCAGAGCTTTGAATTCCCCAACCACGCGCCGCGACGACTTCCTCGACGCCTACATTGCCGATCTAAGCAACGTGCTTGACATGGACGCCATTCGCGGCGCCCAACTCCGCCTCGGCGTGGATCCCCTGGGCGGCGCCGGCGTTCATTATTGGGGGCGCATCGCCGCGCGATACGGTTTGAATCTTACCGTCGTCAGCGAGGAGGTTGATCCCACCTTCCGCTTTATGACCGCCGACTGGGACGGCCAGATTCGGATGGACCCTTCCTCCGCCTTCGCCATGCGGCGGCTGATCGGCATGAAAGACCGCTTCGACCTCTCCTTCGCCTGCGACCCGGACCACGACCGGCACGGCATTGTCACCAAAAGCAGCGGGTTGCTCCCCCCCAATCATTACCTCTCCGCGATGATCTTCTATCTTTTCCAGCACCGGCCCAAGTGGCCCAAATCGGCCGCTGTCGGCAAAACGCTGGTCAGCAGCCAATTGATTGACAGAATCGCCGCCAAACTGGGACGCCGCCTTGTCGAAGTCCCCGTCGGTTTCAAATGGTTCGTGGACGGCCTTCTCGACGGTTCGCTCGGCTTCGGCGGTGAGGAAAGCGCCGGCGCCTCCTTCTCCCGTCTGGATGGCACTGTTTGGACTACAGACAAGGATGGCATGGTCCCCTCTCTGCTCGCGGCGGAAATTATGGCGCGCATGGGCCGCGATCCCGGCGAGATTTACCGCGATTTGACCCGCGACCTGGGCGAGCCTTGCTACGACCGCGTTGAAGCCCCGGCCACTCCGCGCCAAAAGGAATTGCTCGCCAAACTCTCCCCCGCGCAAGTCAAAATTGCCGAACTCGCCGGCGAAAAAATCCTCGCCGTTCTCACCACCGCCCCCGGCAACGGCGCTCCCATCGGCGGCTTGAAAGTCGCCGCCGCCAACGGTTGGTTCGCCGCCCGTCCCTCGGGAACCGAGAACATCTATAAAATCTATGCCGAGAGCTTTCTGGGAGCGGACCATCTGCGCCGCATTCAGGAGGAAGCCCAGACCATCGTCACCGCTGCACTGGCGGCCTCGCCCGGGCCAAAATCGTAGGAAAATCCATGAGCGATCAAACCCAAATCAAGCACCCCATTTACAGCCTTCTTCCCACGGAAATCAAGGGATTCGATTCCCTGGCCGAATTGGCTCTGGACATGCGCTGGTCGTGGAATCATTGCGCCGACGAAGTGTGGCGCCAACTCGACCCCGTCCTCTGGCAACTCACTCAGAACCCGCTCGTCGTCCTCCAAACCGTTTCCCGCGACCAACTGGAGCGCCTTCTGGCCTATCCTGCCTTCCGCCAGAAAGTGGATGACCTCCTCCAATCCAAGCATCAGGCCGAAACGGCTCAGGCTTGGTTCCAGCAGGCCCATGCGGGGGCGCCCCTGTCTTGCGTCGCCTATTTCAGCCTCGAATTCATGTTGAGCGAGGCTCTGCCCATCTACTCGGGCGGCCTGGGCAATGTCGCTGGCGACCAGCTCAAAGCCGCCAGCGACCTCGGCGTTCCGGTGGTTGGCGTCGGCCTCCTCTACCAGCAAGGCTATTTCCGCCAGGTTATTGACAGGGACGGCGCGCAACAGGCCCTCTATCCCTACAACGACCCCGGTCAATTGCCCGTCACCCCCTTGCGCCAGCCCAACGGCGAGTGGCTCCGGCTCGAAATTACACTCCCCGGTTACTCCGTCTGGCTCCGCGCCTGGCAGGTCCAGGTCGGCCGCGTCAAACTCTACCTCCTTGACAGCAATGACGCCGCCAACTTCCCCGCCCACCGCGGCATCACCAGCGAACTCTACGGCGGTGGCCCGGAATTGCGCCTTGCCCAGGAGATGATCCTCGGCATCGGCGGTTGGCGCTTGCTTAATACCCTTGGCCTCCAGCCCGAAGTCTGCCACCTCAACGAAGGCCATGCCGCCTTCGCCATCCTGGAACGCGCCCGCGCCTTCATGCAAGCCGCCGCCCAGCCCTTCGACGTTGCCCTCGCCGCCACGCGCGCCGGAAATCTCTTCACCACCCACACCGCCGTCGCCGCCGGCTTTGACCGCTTTTCTCCGGCTCTCATCGAGCAATACCTCGGTCGCTACGCCCGTGAAAAGTTGGGTATTTCAATCGGCGATTTGCTCGCCCTCGGCCGCCAAAATCCGAACGATCCCTCCGAGCCTTTCAACATGGCATGGCTCGCCATTCACGGCAGCGGCGCCGTGAACGCGGTCAGCCGGCTTCACGGCAAAGTCAGCCGCCACCTCTTCGAGCCGCTTTTTCCACAGTGGCCGGCGGACCAGGTGCCCGTCTCCCATGTCACCAACGGCGTCCACACCCCAAGCTGGGACTCCGCCGCGGCCGACGCTCTTTGGACCCAGGCCTGTGGCAAAGCCCGATGGCTCGGAACCCTGGAAAACCTGGAGCCGAACATCCGCCGTGTTTCAGACGATGCCCTTTGGCAATTTCGCATCGCCGCCCGTAAATCCCTCGTCGAATACGCCCGCGAACGCCTCGCCCGCCATTATGCCGCCGCCGGCGAACCACCCGAAGTCGTCGAACACGCGCGCCACCTCTTCGATCCCAACATCCTGACCCTCGGCTTCGCCCGCCGCTTTGCCTCTTACAAGCGCCCCAACCTCCTCCTCCAGGACCCGGACCGCCTCCTCCGCATCCTGTCCGATTCCCAGCGCCCCGTGCAACTCATCCTCGCTGGCAAAGCTCATCCCGCCGACGCTCAGGGGCAGGCTCTCATCCAGCAATGGATCCGCTTCATTCGCCGGCCCGAAGTCCGTCCTCATGCGATCTTCCTAAGCGACTACGATATGCACTTGACAGAGCGCCTCGTGCAAGGGGTGGATGTCTGGCTCAACACGCCCCGCCGGCCTTGGGAGGCCTGCGGTACCAGCGGCATGAAAGTCCTCGTCAATGGCGGCATCAACCTCTCCGAATTGGACGGCTGGTGGGCCGAAGCCTACGCCCCCGAAGTCGGCTGGGCGCTGGGCGACGGCCGCGAGCATGGCGACGATCCCGCCTGCGACGCCTCGGAAGCCGGGGCGCTTTACGACCTCCTCGAACGCCAGGTCATCCCCGAATTCTACGCCCGCGACGACAAGGGCATTCCCAAAGCCTGGGTCGCGCGTATGCGCGAAAGCATGGCTCGCCTGACCCCGCTCTTTTCCGCCGCCCGCGCCGTCCGCGAATACACCGAACTGCACTACCTTCCCGCTGCCGCCGCCTGCCGCGCCCGCGCCGCCAACAACGGCGAACTTGCCCGCAACATCCTCGCCTGGCAGCGCAACCTCGCCAACAAATGGGCCGCCCTCCGCTTCGGCCAGAAAAAGGTCGAGACCCGCGATGCGCAACACTTCTTTGAAGTCGAAGTTTTTCTCAACGACCTCGACCCCGCCGCCGTGCTGGTGGAACTCTACGCCGACGGCCCCAACGGCAGCCCTCCCACGCGCCAGGAGATGAAGAGCCTGCGTCCGCTGTCCGGAGCGGCGGGTGGCTTCATTTACACCGCCTCAGCAGACGCCGCCCGTCCCTCCTCCGACTACACCCCCCGAATGATCCCGCGCCACGACGCCGTCGCCATCCCCCTCGAATCCCCCCAAATCCTCTGGCACCACTGATGCGAGGAACCTAAAATCCGGCCATCCATTGTGCTGGGGCAGACCGTTCTTCAATCCCGTAGGGATTGGATCATCCAGCCCAGGGTTCGCCCGATTCAGAGAGGGCCTCCCTGGGTTGACATAGTATATTTGACAACCCTGAAAGGGTTGTATCCCGCCAGCTTGTGAAAAAGTGCGGCTATTTCTTTGGGATTGGCTGGATTGCATGGCACGTTTCGCAAGAGCGTTGGATCCCATGATTCCTTCATGGAGGAATCTCCCCGTCGAAAACTACTCGATGAAAACGGCTTGACTTCGTTTACGTTGTAGACGATACTTTTCCCATGCCAACCATTGTGCAATCTTGCCGGATTAGCGATGACGACGCCGCCTTGCTTTCCCGCCAGGCCAGGCGCCGTCATCTGGAGGTCTCCACTCTGAGCAGTCTTTACCTCAAGGAAAAAGCCCTTGAAGAAGAATTCCCGGGCATCGGTTTTCGCGATTCCGCAGGCGGACGCGAAGCCTATGTGCTCGGACACCGTGTCGCTGTTTGGGAAGTGGCGGACATGTTTCAGGAAGCCAAAACCATCGCCAAGACCGCTGCTCACTTCCGATGGCCGCCGGCCCTGGTTCGGTGCGCGCTGGCGTATGCGAAGTCCTGTCCAAATGAGATCGCCCAACAACGCCAAGCCGAGGTCGCCGCGTGAAAGCGCGGCTGCTGGCCGACGAGAACACCTCGCACCGCCTGGTGGCCGCGTGCCGGCAAATCAATTCGGACTTTCCTATCATCCACATTGCCGACTGGCATGGCGGCGCTTGGCTGTCCGCAAAGGACCCTCAGTTATTGATGGCGTTGCGCGAATCAGAAATGATCCTCCTTGGCTTCGATCGCGCAAGCCTTCCGATGCACGCCGCCAAACTCACGCGGGAAGGTTTGGGTCACGCCGGCCTCATCCTCTTTCGCCGCTCGGTGCCCATGATTGCGTACGGCCGCCAAGCCCGCTTGCTGGTCGCTTTTTGGCGGGAAGCTTCGGATTGGGACTGGGCGGATCGCATTGAGTATCTCCCGCGTCCGTGAACAGGCAGGCCGCGCTGCTGCGTCCCCCGATTTTCCACCCCTCATTTTCTTTAAGGATTTTCCTGGACTGAACTTAGAAACCATGCCATACTCCCATCGTGAAGGCCAATTCCACCCGCCTTCACCGCAGAACGGATGAAACAGGCCCAACACGGAAAGGAGATCAATTCATGGCCCGAATCGGTAAATTCGCGCGACTGCCCCGGGCCGTCCGCGCTCAAGTCAACTCCCGCCATCCAGGACGGCGCCGAGGGCGACCAAATCGTCCACCATGTCCATCAAGTCCACCAAGTTCTCGCCCAATTCCGGCAGCCCAATCAAGCCTAATCAAGGCTAATCAAGGCTAATCAAGCTATTTTCCCATGCTTCGAAATGACTACCCACTCCAAAACCGCGAAATTTCGCAACTGGCAACCGCCGCGGTCAGTCCGATCCGACCGATCCGTCCGATCAGGCAATCTACAATTCCCCCACCACCCCTTGTGGTGCTCCTATCGCGACACCACAAGCGTTCCACTTGATTCCACTTATTTCCACCTGGTTCCACTTAATTCCACCTCCCCCGGGTGGACAAAATAGTGAACAACAAATCTTGAAATGAAGGCAATGCCCCTTTCCATCACTAGCCCAACTGAGTATCGGACCCGTGAATTCCGATCCGCCCCATCCTCCGAAGCTTCAGCGAAGGAGGAATCCTTGGCGAAGAAAGTAATCCGCAATCCGCAATCCGCAATCACCCCCCCCTTTTCCTCCTTTCCATCCCTGCCACCCGTGGCAAAATAACCGCGCGATGAACGACTTAGCCAAATCCCAGCCCAAAGGGCTTCCCGCCGCCCAGCCCGCCGCCGCCGCCGACTGGGTTCAATATCAGGCCGGCTCCGTTGTCAGCCGCGAGATTCTCAGCAAACCCTCTGGCACCGTCACCCTCTTTGCCTTCGACGAGGGACAAGGCCTCAGCGAGCATACCGCCCCGTTCGATGCTCTCGTCCTCATTCTCGATGGGGAGGCAGAAATCACCATCGCCGGCAAACCGCATCCTATGCACGCCGGACAGATGATCCTTATGCCCGCGCGCCAGCCCCACGCACTCAAGGCTCTCAAGCCGTTCAAGATGCTCCTAACACTCATCCGTTCCTGAACCCATGAAAAAAGCCACACTCACCCCGGAATTACTCCGCAAAATGGACGCCTACTGGCGCGCCGCCAATTATCTCTCCGTCGGCCAGATTTACCTCTACGAAAACCCGCTCCTCAAGCGCCCTCTCGTGCTTTCCGACATCAAGCACATGCTTCTCGGCCACTGGGGCACGACCCCCGGCCAGAACTTCATATACGTCCACCTCAACCGCGCCATCAAGAAATACGATCTCAACATGATCTACGTCTCCGGCCCCGGCCACGGCGGCCCCGCCGTTGTCGGCAACACCTACCTCGAAGGCACTTACAGCGAGGTCTATCCCAACATCACCCAGGACGAAGCCGGCCTGCGCAAGCTCTTCCTCCAATTCTCCTTCCCCG
>Ga0182030_10015805_pt1 | contig 14764 bp, 15 predicted proteins | sample 812S3MmetaG_FD_121299 | JGI IMG/M metagenome (GOLD analysis project Ga0182030, IMG submission 121299) | Permafrost microbial communities from Stordalen Mire, Sweden - 812S3M metaG (Illumina Assembly) | ecosystem: Environmental > Terrestrial > Soil > Wetlands > Permafrost | place: Sweden... | reverse complement strand
TATTTAATAACCCCCACTCTGAAGAGTGGGGCAACATATTGCCCCGACTTTTAAGTCGGGGATTAGGAAAAGAAGGAAGGCTTTAGCCGTTAATGTATTTAGGTAATCATGCGGATAGTCATTTATAATTAGCTGAAACAGCCATAAAACAAAAAAGCAGCCTTTGATGCTGCTTTTTTATTATAAATATAACGGCAATTACGCCGTTTTAATGCGGTGGAAGTAAGTAATAAACTTCATTACCTCACCCAGGTTTGTTACTTTAATTTTACCCATCATAAACATCATTTGCGGGTTACCGCGGCCCAGTTCAAGGTCTTCATAATCGGTAGCTTTGGCTCTAATCTCGCAGGTTGGGGTACCTACCAGGCCATCTTCAACCGTTACGGTTTTGCCCTGCATGGTTACCGTAAAATTGCCGCCGGTCGGGCCGTCTAACAAAAAGTGAAATTTGTGAGAAGAAGAGTCATCTACTTTCTCTGAATTAATACGTTGTGGCAGAGAGTAAATGATGTCTTTAGCTGTTTCTGGAGTTGCGCTCATTTGTCCGTTTTGATTTTGTTGTGATGAAATATGGTTGAGGTTTGTTTGTGTTTGATTGACGGGTGTTTGTTGTTGTTCTTTAACTTTTTCGGCACCGGTATCATGGGCACCCGCAAGGGGAGCCCCTACATTTTCGTCCTTGGTAGCCTTATATGCCGACTCGTAATTAACGCCGTCAATCGCAATTTTCGAAATTATTTCTTTCATAATTTCGGTAGTTCCGCCTACTATGGTGCCTACCCGGGCATCGCGGTAAGCCCTTTCCATCGGATATTCGCTCATGTAGCCATAACCGCCAAACATTTGCAAACATTCATCTGCTACTTTTTTACCCAGCTCAGTGGCTTTCATTTTAGCCATGCTGCATTCTTTAACGGCAAATATGCCCTTTTCAAATAAATCGCAGCAATAGTAGGTAAAGCGCTTGGTAATTTCCACTTCAGTTATCAGGTCGGCCAACCGGTGGCGCAGGGCCTGGTATTTTACAATAGGTTTGCCAAACACGTTGCGCTCCTTCATGTATTTAAGCGTGCTTTCAATTTTATGTTCGCAGGCGCTGGTAGCCATTATAGCTGCCACCAAACGCTCTAACTGAAAGCTTTCCATAATATAGAAAAAGCCCTTGCCGGGTTGCCCAACCAGGTTGGCCACCGGCACTTTTACGTTATCAAAAAATAACTCTGCCGTATCTGAACTCTTCCAGCCCATCTTCTTTAGCTTGGTGCGGGTAAAGCCGGGGGTATCGGCATCAACCACAATTAAACTTACACCGGCCAGGCCGGCAGCAGGGTCGGTTTTGCAGGCTACGTTAACAAAGTTGCCATAATAGCCGTTGGTAATAAAAGTTTTGCTGCCGTTAATTATATAGTAATCGCCTTCGCGCACAGCGGTAGTACGCATAGCAGCTACATCGCTGCCGGCACCAGGTTCGCTGATGGCAATGCTGCCCACAAAATCGCCGGTTATTGAAGGCTTCAGATATTTCTCTTTCAGGTAATCGCTGCCCGCACGCAAAATGTGGTTGGTAGCCATATACTGGTGTACACTAACAGCCGCAGACAGGCCTGCAAAAGTGGCCTTGGCAAGTTCTTCAAGATAAACTACCGAATACCAGAAATTGTTATCAGTGCCGCCCAGGCTTTCAGGAAAATTAATGCCCAGAAAACCGAGATCGCCCATGCGCTTAAACACCTCGCGCGGTAGCTTTTCTTCTTCCTCCCATTGGTTTACATGCGGCACAATTTCTTTTTGGACAAAATCCCGCACACTCTGGCGAAACAATTCATGTTCAGCATTAAAATATTGTCCCATTATCAGGTGTGTTGAGGTTAGTTATTGTATGGTTGCTGAAATACCGCGGTCAGTAATCTGGTCCTTCATGGGTTTCAGCTTTTCAAATCCGCCGTGCTTAACTGCGTATTTACCTCTGTGATGAATAATGTATGCGCATTGTTCAGCCTGTTCCCAACTGTGTTTACATACATCTACCAGGGTTTCAATTACCCAATCGAAAGTGTTTACCTGGTCGTTATGTATAACAAGGACATTTTCCAAATCAATGTTTTCCAAAACATCAATTTCTTCTTCATGTACGGTTTGAGCAGATGCTTTCATAGCCGGTATTTTTTCCGAAACAGATGTAAAGTTAAGGCATATTCAATCACAATTCAAACAATTGTTCGAATTTTTTATCCACCAATACAGGCCTCTCCCGGTCGGCACTTCGTGCGACCTCCCTCTCCATGCTACGCATAGAGAGGGCAAATGCACCGTAATAGTTTGTCTTTACCCTCGCTATCGCTTGCGATGGAGAGGGTGCCCCAGCGAAGCGATGGGCGGGAGAGGCTTGTATTTCAACCCACTTCTATCCGGTAAGAAACGTTAAAAGCGCCGGCAGGTTCAAGCTTTATAATGCCTTCTTTATCTTTAAAAGCGGTAGGTTTTCCTGCCGTATCGGCACAACCCAGCCACGGCTCAATACAAACGTATGGAGCACCCACTTTAGCCCAAATGCCAAGGTAGTTAAACCCTTTAAAATCAACCGATAAGTAGCGTTCGCTGTTTTTATCTTTAATAGTTACTTTGCGCGATTTAAGGTCTTTAAAAATAAGGGCATCCTCACTAAAAAGGTTGTGTTTAAGTTGCAGCGTATTGGTATTGGCCAGCACTACTTCCTTCCGGCCGTCTAAATAACCATCGTTATTAATGTAATGCCGCTTAACATTTTCTGTTTCAGCAAATTCCAATGTATAATCTTCGTAATGCCCTCCTTCGGTAAACGGAACCGCAAAAGCCGGGTGCCCGCCAAGCGAGAAATAAATATTCTTAGTGTCTTTGTTTATCACTTCATACGAAACCACCAATGCATTTTCCTCCAGTTTGTATCGTATCAAAAACTCAAATTTAAAAGGGTATATTTTTTGCCATTGTTCATTGTTCTTTAAAGAAAATACAATGCTGGTTTCAGTAAGGTCAAGCAGCCGGAAATTGGCGTTACGGGCAAACCCGTGCTTGGCCATTCGGAATTGCTCGCCGTCTATTTCTATTTCGTCGTTTAAACAACGGCCGATTACCGGAAATAACACCGGTGCGTGCCATCCCCAAAAATGAGGGTCGGCCTGCCATAAATGTTCAATGTTATGCTTTTTGTCAAATACAGATGTAAGTTCAGCCCCATGTTCGCGCGCTATTACTCTTAAATAATTGTTCTCCAGTTGATGCATTTCGGGTTATACTTAGGTTGGAATAAATTGAAATTGTGCGCAAGGTAACATAACCTGCATAGATTAGCGGTGATAAATTTCATTTTTTATTTCGAATAAAATTTATTTGTTTGCGTTACAAAACTACAATCCACATGAAAAAAGCATTTACTGTTGTTGCATTGATAGCCCTGTTGTTTAGCACCGGGTACGGCCAGAAACCTTCGAAAGAGGAGGCCCGGCAGAAAAAAGAAGATGCTAAAAAGAATAAAGAGGAGTTGAAGAAAATTAAAGATGAGTTGAAGAATTACCTCAAACACCCCGAGCAGTATAAAGCTAAAATGGAGGGCAACCAGACTGACAAGGATTCATCAGATGCACAGTTAAGCCGCTTAAAAGCGGATCTGAAAACATCACAGGATAACGAAACGGAACTACAAAAAAAGGTAGCGGCCAATGATGAGCAAACCAAAACTTTACAGGATGAAAACGCCAAGCTGAATGAAGCCGTAACTGCCGCCAAAGAAAGCGATATGAAATCAGCCACAGCCAAAGGCACAGTATATAAAGTGCAACTGGGCATGTACAAAGGATTTAATATCAATAAGTATTTCGACCAGCCCCGTTATATTGGTTATGAACAGGTAGATGGAATGAACCGTTATGTTATCAGCTATTTCCCCGACCAGGAAACCGCCCTTAAATTTGTTGCCGATATCCGCAAACTGGGCATTAAACAGGCTTTTGTAGCCAAGTACATTGACGGCACCCGCGTTTACGAATGGAGTGAAAACCCAAAATACAAAGGCAAGAAAATACCTGAGTCATTAGAAGACGCACTTGGCACCAACAAACCAGCTAAGAAGAGCAAGAAGCATATAAAGGAGCAGGCGCCTGAATAGAAATACATTTTACCGCAAAGACGCAAAGAGCGCAAAGAAATACAAGCGTTGGAGAATAGAACTCCAGCGCTTTTTTTATATCAAAAGCTGAACTGTTTAATTGCCACTTACTAAGTCAATAACTGATTTTTCCCTTTGTATTCACTTTGCGTTCTTTGCATTCTTTGCGATAAAAATCCTTCTCAACCGAGTCTCCCTTCCAAAGGTTGGGGACTCGGCGTTAGGGCAGACCAAATAAACGCCGAGTCCCCCATTCCGCAAAGCCGGAAAGGGGAGACTCGGCGGAGAAGAAATGATTTTCCTCTTTGTATTCACTTTGCGTTCTTTGCACTCTTTGCGCCTTTGCGATAAAAATTGTATTCGTATTAAAAGGCACGTGCAAGCAAATCATCAGCGATGGGGTAATTCTCCAGCGCTTTTTTTATGCTTTGATATTCGAATTGAACGCCTTTTAGGTTTGAGTAATCTTCTCCTCTGCCGGATACCGAAACTATTAATCCATCTTCAATCTCAATTACCAAATCATTTTTTTCGATTTTGGTCAGGGGGCTTCGGCCGTATATCCATGCAAAGCTTTTAAATTTTTCTTCAGCCAGTTTTTCGATGGCCGCCCAATCTGTTTCGCTGAACTGGTGTATGCTGTTTACGTTTAATTGCCGGGTTAAAAAATCCTGTAAACTATGAATAGCAGCAAAACGATTGGTTGTTTCATTCAGGTTCATTACAGAACTGTTTACCGAACTAACGGCGCGGGTTTCAACTTTAAAATCATTTGCCTTTAAGCATGACCGCAGCACATCGAGATTGGCGTTAAATAAAAGAGTGCCGTGACTGATAATATTTTTGCGGTTGGTAAACTGCGCACTGCCAGATATTTTTTTGCCCTGGCAAATGATATTATTGCGGCCGTCCATACCAGCCTCTACTCCTGCCCTACCCAGGACATCAATCACCGGCTGGTTGAAGTATTTATAGTTATTGATTTTGCTTTCCTCAAACTTTGAAATGATGGAGAAATTGAGGTTCCCACCATCATGATAAACGGTTCCCCCGCCGGTTATGCGCCGCGCTAATTGTAGCCGGCCGTTACGCAGGTATTCAAAGTTCACTTCTTTGTAAATGCTCTGATTTTTACCGAGCACTATGCATGGGGCATTGATGTATAAAAAGAGGTAATCCTCATGCCCCACTTCCAGGTTTCGAATCAGAAATTCCTCAATGGCAAGGTTAAAGTAAGGGTTGGTGGTATTGCGGTTATCAATTAAAATCACAAAACAAGGTTAGTGATTAGATTTTAGATGTTAGATTTTAGATGCAAGAAACCATAATCAAGAAGCAATATTAAAGGTAATTTGAAATCTTGTTTCTTGAATCTTGTTTCTAATTTCTATTTTCAAAAATCTTGCTTCTTGAATCTATTTACCTTAGGTTTGAGGCGTGAGCAGCGAACAAATAAGGATAGTTGAGTGCCCCCGCGATGCTATGCAGGGCATTAAGGAATTTATTCCTACCGAGAAGAAAATTGCGTACATCAATAAGTTATTGAAGGTAGGTTACCACGCCATTGATTTCGGCAGCTTTGTTTCGCACGAGCTGATACCTCAAATGGCCGATACCGCCAGGGTATTGGATGGTTTAGACCTGGATGATTCTCCGTCAAAACTAATAGCCATTGTTGCCAACGAAAGGGGCGCTATGGACGCCTGCGAATTTAAGCAGATTGATTGCCTGGGGTTTCCTTTTTCGGTTTCAGAAACCTTTCAGAAACGCAACGCCAATTCTACCATACCCGAGGCAGTAGAAAGGGTAAAGCATATCCGCGGGCTTTGCGATAAGAATAATAAAGAACTGGTGCTGTATATCAGCATGGGTTTCGGCAATCCTTACGGCGACCCTTATAATCCACAAATAGTTGAGCATTGGGTTGAAAAACTGGCTCAACTGGATATAAAAACATTTATGCTTAGCGATACGGTTGGTGTGGGCGAGCCCAAAATAATCCAATACCTTTTTTCAACCTTAATACCGGCATTTCCGGCCCTTGAAATAGGCGCCCATTTACACACCGCCCCGCACAACTGGAAAGTAAAGCTTGAAGCTGCTTACCTGAACGGATGCCGCAGGTTCGATGCGGTAATAAAAGGCTACGGCGGATGCCCCATGGCCGAGGACGATTTAATTGGCAATATGGCTACCGAAAACCTGCTCAACTATTTTAGCGAAGAGCAACTAGGCGAGGGCTTTAAAATACCTGCCTTTGAAGATTGCCTGCGCGAAGTAAATTTTGTATTTCCGGCACAGCATTAAGAAGCTGTTTAAGATTAAAGAAATTCATATCATCACAAAGCACACAAAGCATAATACAAAGAACACCAAAATATACTCTTTGTGGCCTTTGTATTGGCATTTTACTTTGTGCCCTTTGTGTTAAACTGCATTTGGATTTAATTTTAAACAGCACTAACACTTATTTATTAACCGGCACTTCCAGTTTAACCGATACTTCTTTAGCCACAGAACCGCCGCTTTTTCCTAACCCGAAATCTTCGCGGTTAAGCGTAAACTGCGACATAAATAAGCCGCCATTACCCGCAGGTGTAAAACTAAAGGCTATAATAACAGGCTTGGTTACCCCTTTAATAGTCAAATCAGCATCCATCTTATAACCTGAATCTAATTTTTTTATAGCTTTTGACTGAATAGTGAGTTGAGGATATTTAGCCGCATCGAACCATTCAGGTTTATCGCGCAGGTCTTTATTTCTTAAACCAATACCCGTTTCAATTGTATTTACCTCTATACTGGCATGAATAGAACTGGCAGCCAGGTTATTTTCATCAAACTGAATATTGGTTTTAAGTCCACCAAAGCTACCGTCCACCTTGCCTAATGGGCCATTAGCGGTAAAGGTAACTTTCGATTTGGCCGTATCAACAGTCCAGTTGGTAATATAAGTAAAAGCAAGGCCTGTAAAAATAATAGCCGCAATTGCTATGGTTTTTGTTTTCATAGTTACATTTTTATACAAGTTACAAATCAAATCCAATCTCAAAAGTTCTTTCAAGTCTAAAGAAACGGGGCGTTTTTACTTCTCAAAGTTAGTCAATAACCCCAAAATCACTTTAAAATTACTACCTTGTAGCGTCCGGTACGGGGCTTTCAGTTCAACAAGCAACTATGAAAAGAACGCTACTCTCAATTTTATGTGTATTTGTAACCCTTTGCGGTATTGCGCAAACCAATCTTAAATTTTGCGTTGAAGCAGGCAAAGACGGAAATTGCAAAAGCAAATCGTCAGATTTTACCATCAGCAGCGCAGGTGGCACCATTACGTTTATGCTGAAGAATGAAAGAGGCCTGGGGACTACCAAGGTTGTGTATAAAATTTTCAGGCTGGGAGAAGATGGAAGCGAGAATTTCAACAATACTATTGAACAGGATGTGCAGCAAAACTGGAATTACGCCTGGGAAGAAGCTGTTTTTTACGACCCCGGCACTTACAAAGTGATGGTTTACGACCAATCTGACCATGGCGACCTTATTTGCATGGGCATTCTTAAAATATTCACCCAATAATCAGCAGTTTTACACTGGCATAATAAAAGCCCTTTGTTATTTATGGTAAGAATTTTATGGCTGGCCTTACTTGGCCTCTTAACCTCGTGCAGCGAGCATAACACTTCAACTGAAACAACTACCCCGGCAACACCTGCACCGGTTGTTTATCTTAAAGATAATTTTAAAACAGGCGAGGTAATACCGGTTGTGCCGTTGCACATAGATGCCGGGCAAACTTTTGCTTTATACCTGCCCAAAGGTTATAGTGACACAAGCCATTTACCGGCCGTCATCTTTTTCGACCCGCATGGCGCTGGTACACTTCCGTTAAACCTTTACCATGAGCTGGCCGATAAATATCATTATATACTGATTGGCTCAAACACATCAAAAAACGGCATGCCTTTAGACCAAACGCAGGCAGCAGCTTACAACCTTTTCAGCGAGGCAAAAACAAGGCTTTCGGTTGATGCAGCCAAAATAACTTATTGCGGATTTAGCGGCGGGGCCAAGGTGGCTTTACTAAGTGCTGCTTCTAACCCGGCCATAGCGAATGTAATTTATTGCGGGTCAAAAGTTGAGATACACCCTAACCATAATTTATCACTATTAGGCTTCGCCGGCGTACGTGATATGAACTACGGCGACATGGTAATGTTTGATAAAAAGGAAATAACTAACCTGCCGGTAAAACACTACCTGGTTGAGTGGAAGGGGAAGCATGAATTCCCTGCCGCTGATGTTTTTAACGATGCATTTATTTTCCTGAACACCGGCACGGTTGAGAATTACAATAAAAAGCAGGTTACCATAACCCTTGCTGACATGCAACGCGAACAGGATAAGAAAAACGAATACCTCAAATGCTTTAAGGACAAGGATCTTGACTGGTGGAAGAAAGAAATAGCAACGCTAAACGCAAAAAAGAAAACAGATATTATGGACGAAAGGTTATTGGCTTTCCTTTCGCTGGCATGTTACTCAATTGGCGGTGGCCAGCTGGAACAAAACAAACTTGACGTTGCCGAAAAAATACTAGCCATTTATAAACTTGCCGACCCGGAAAACAAAGATTGTGATAGCATGATGACTGTGCTGAGCCAAAAGAAGGGGATGCAAATGGGGCCTAAGTAATTTTCGTTTTCTTTGTTTAAGAAACAGGTATATTTATAAAGTGGAAATAAAATTCATCATTTATATTGTTGGCGGCATCCTGTATTTTTTATACAAAAAAACGCAGGATGATAAGAAGGCTGTGCCACCGCCGCAACCCAAAACGGAAGAACAACAGGCTGCACCGGAACCAAAGCCTGTAAGGCCCCCGGCCAATAACCCGCTGGAAGAGCTGCGGCGCGAGGCTAAACGCCGCCAGGATGCGTTGGAAGCACAGAAAAAGCTATCAACACCGGCAGCACCTCAACCAATTTTATCTTCGCAAAAAACCAACATCCCGAAAGACATTTTTTTACATGAAAAGAAGAAAGCCACCTTTGGCGAAGGGGCTAATGATGCGCCTGTATACGAACGCGGGGTAAATGCGCCTGAAAAGATTGTGCGGGGAGACGTAAGGCTTAAAAACGAAGGCATTTACAGGGTTGAAACCATGGAAGAAGCCCGCGCCCTGGCTGACGATGCCGCTTTTGAAGAATATGAGTTTGATGCCAAACAAGCTTTTATAGGCTCCGTTATTTTTGAACGGAAGTTCTGAGCACAAAACCTTTAACGCATTTATAGCGTTATAAACCTGAGTTGTTCAGTTTATGACCGCTTTTAAGCCGTGGTGTTATGGTCAGGTTGTTTTTCATATTATTATTGTCGGCGCAATTTGCGCTTTCCGCCCAATCCCCCTCACAGGCCATAGCAACCATTCGCGTAGATAAAATGCCCCAATACCCTGCGGGTAATAAAGTTTTGGCGAAAATGTTTTTGGATAGCATTGACCAACCCGGTGTAAAATGGGAAGAGGTAGATGATTCTGACCTGCGCACTGAACTTGTTTTATCGATGGTTATTAATGAACATGGTAAAGTTGAAGATGTAAAGGTAATGAAGTCACTAAACGCGCGATACGACGCCCGGTGCGTAAACCTGGCCCGCAAACTAATATTTATCCCCGCCATGAAAGATGGCAAAGCGGTTAAAGTAAGGTATATACTACCACTTAGCTTTGACCTGTGAACAATTCGCTGTAAAAATCCATTTATATAGAAATGCCAGTTTCAGGCGGGTGCACAACAAATTGCCACCTGTAAACCAATAACAGGATTTATTCTAAAACCTGTAAACTTATTTTAGGACGACACACTTCAGGGTGTGCGCCCCGAAAGGGTTTCTCTCACCCTTTCGGGGCTACCGCAACAATTTGTTATGCACCCCTTTAGGCAATACCGGAAAACCATGTAAATTGCTTTTGAGTAATTTCCACTTTTAAGTATGGTAAACGTACAGGCCGAAGTATTTATCAGCGAGCGCCTCTTTAAGGAAGTAGGTTTTTTTTTACCACACACACACTCATCATGTTTTGTGCTGGTAGATGAAAATACATTACAACATTGCTATCCGCTTATTTCAAAAACACTGCCACCACATCAGGTTATTGAAATTCCTTCAGGAGAGGCCAATAAAACCATAAACTCCTGCCAGTTGATATGGACTAAGTTAACTGAAGCACGGGCCGGTAGAAAAGCCTTATGCCTCAATTTAGGCGGAGGCGTTATAGGTGATATGGGTGGCTTTGCCGCGGCTTGTTATAAAAGGGGCATTCCGTTTATCAATATCCCAACTACACTATTAGCTATGGTTGATGCCAGCGTAGGTGGCAAAACAGGTATTGATTTTATGGGCTTTAAAAACCAGGTGGGCCTGTTTAGTCAGCCCGAAGCTGTTTTTGTTTATACCGATTTCCTTGCAACACTGCCGCAGCGCGAACTTACTTCCGGCTTTGCCGAAGTAATAAAACATTACTTGATAGCCGATAAGGATGCCTTTGAAGATGTGTACCGGTCTTCACTAAATATCAGGGATTATAACTGGCCGCACGTAGTAAAAAAGAACGTGGGGATAAAATTGAATATAGTTGAACAAGACCCTGAGGAATCCGGCATCCGCAAAGCGTTAAATTTTGGGCATACCATAGGCCATGCTATTGAAAGCTGCTTTTTGCCCAATGAAAAAAACTACTTATTACATGGCGAAGCAATAGCCGCAGGCATAATAACAGAAAGTTATATTTCTCTCAAAAAAGGCTTTTTGGCCACAGAAGAACAAACTAAAATCAATGAAGTGATACTTAAATATTTTAAGCTGCCGCCGATAGAAGTTACCGCACATGCAGAAATACTGAAACTGGTTAAGCAGGATAAAAAGAACGAAAACGATGTAACCCAATTCACATTGCTGAACGGAACCGGTAACTATTGTATTAACAATACCGTTGAAGAAGAATTAATAAAAGAGTCGTTGAATTATTATAACTCGCTGCTTGAATGAGTGTTGTAAAGATAAGCCACCCTACAAAAAAAATAAACGCACGCATCCGCATTCCGGGTTCGAAGAGTGAAAGTAACCGTGCGCTTATATTAAACGCTCTCACAGGCAACCGGTTGCAAATTGAGGGCCTTTCTACCGCCCGCGATACGCAAAGGCTTATTCAACTATTAAATTCTGACGCAGAAACTATTGATGTTTTGGATGCCGGTACCAGCATGCGGTTTTTAACTGCATATTACTGCGCTGCCAATCAACATAAAATCATTACCGGTACAGCGCGTATGCAACAACGGCCTATAGCGCCGTTGGTAACCGCCTTACAGGAATTAGGCTTTGACATCCGTTACCTGGGACAGGAAGGCTTTCCGCCATTAGAGATTGTTCCGGTTAACATGGATAATATAGCACATGAAGCTTTTATTGAAGGCAACGTAAGCAGCCAGTTTATTACGGCCTTATTGCTGATAGCACCTTTTCTGCCTAAAGGAATAAACCTGAAGTTTACTACCGGGCTTACATCTAAGCCCTATATTGAAATGACACTAAAAATGCTTACGCATTTTGGTGTTGAACATCACTGGGCCCACCATGCTATCTCTATTCAAAACACAAAGTTGAATGACAGGGCTTACGAAGTGAGCGCCGATTGGTCTTCAGCTTCATACTGGTACAGCATTGCATTTTTAGCGGATGAAGCCGAAATATTTTTAGAAGGATTACACAACGACTGGAGCCAGGGCGACCAGGTAATGGCAGACTGGATGAAACGCTTTGGTGTAACCACAGAATTTAATACCGAAGGCGCTTTGCTAAGAAAGATAAAAGTGGATTACCCGAAAATTATTAAAATCAATTTTAAGGATAACCCCGACCTGGCACAAACCTTTGCAGGAATATTTGCCGCCAGTGGTGTTTACGGAACCTTCTCGGGTATTGAAAGCCTGAAAATAAAAGAGACTGACCGGGTAGCTGCGCTTAAAAGTGAATTGAACAAAATGAATATTCATTTTGAGTATTCGGATATGTATGAGTTTTACCAGCTAAAGGGAGAACTGCATTTGCCCACCTCCCCTATCCAAACCTACCACGACCACCGGATGGCTATGAGCTTTGCCCCGCTTGGCTTATTAGGCCCCATTGAAATAGAAAATCCGGAAGTAGTAAACAAATCCTATCCCGGTTTTTGGGAGGATCTGGTTAAGGCAGGTTTTAAAATACAGTAGCACGCTGATTTATTAGGATGATTATGATAAGGGTTATTATGATTTTTAATACCTTTTTTATTACTGTATTTAATCATAATCATCATAACCTATCAGCGTCCCCTGCCTTTAGAATTTCATTAGTTCAATCACGTCTTTACCGGCAAGCAGTATAGAAAGGTCAGCATCAGCTTTTGCAATGCCAATAATAAAACCGCCACCTCCTGCACCGCAGATTTTAAGGTGATATTCATTGTGCTTTTGACCCTGTTTCCATGCGCCATGAAACGCGGGAGGAATAAACTCAGGTATCAGGTCCATTTGCAGTTGAGAGATGATTTTTACGCACTTCATTAGTTCGGCATGCCTGCCTTTCAAAAATGCTTCTATGGCAATATTGTTAGCCGGTATCAGTGATTTCTCAACCGTCTTCATAAACTTCGGCTCCTTGCACTTCTCTAAAAACAGATTTACATAGGGCGCTGTCTTTCTTTCAATATGCGTGTTTATTAAAAACAATTTGAGCACCGCTTTTTTGCTTTCAGGCATATCAAAAGCCTCTGAAACTTCACCGTTGGTGATTAATACGGCCTTGTCCAAATAACACACTATCGGGTCGAGTCCTGAGCTTTTGCCGTGGAAAAAACTTTCTATTTCTGCCAGTTCATGTTTCAAGTCGCTTATTACGTAATTCTTCTTTTTATTTTTCCGGTAGCGATAATAGATCGCAGCCACCAATGCTCCTGAACTACCCAAACCATAACCCTGGGGTATGTTAGAATCGAAGTGCAATCCTTTTTCTATATCATCCAGAAACTGGTTGGTATCATATAAAGGGCCTAGCTCTTTATGGTGAATAATATGGTCGGCTATGCGCGCCAATGAATGATTGGATTTTATAGCATGGGCATCTGCTTCTTTGCCGCCAAACTTCATCAGCCCTTCAAAATGCTCAAAAGGTATTGCAAGTCCCATAGCACCTTTGTTGATGATTTGCTCACCAAACAAAAGCACTTTTGAATAGAATATTTTATGTAAAGATTTAGCTGGCACCTGGAATTTATGAATTATGACTTATGATTTCTGAATAATAGCCAAGGGCATTGTTAAGTAATGAACGATAAGTTTGCTGATTTCCCAAAAACCGAATTCATAAATCAGCAATCATAATTCATAACCAAACAAAAACCATAATTCCAAAAATCAGTTCACTTTAAACGGCCCTTTACCAACGTTATCGTGAATCATTTTACCCTGCTCGCAATGTTGCTCTAATTCATCGAAAATGAAAGTGTCAACCTTGCGCTTAATGTTATTGGGGTAAAGCAAATGTATGTTGGGGCCGGCATCCAGTGTAAAATAAACCGGCAGTTTGGTTTCTTCCCTGAACCTCCTGATTTTTTCAATCATTGAAAGCGTTGAAGGGGCCAGTAACACAAACGAAGGAGATGAGCACATCATCAATGCGTGCAAAGTCATAGCCTCGTCTTCAACAATAGAACCGAATTTTTCCAGGTCACCTTTTTTAAGGGCCACTATCAGGTCGCGCAGGTTTTTATTGGCTTGTGCGTAACGCACTGAAGCAAAAAGATTGTTCTTCATTAACGAATGTCCTACCCTGCTTGATACTTTCTTTTCGGCGCTGCTGGCAATTAAAATAGTATTCTGGTATGTTTTAAATGTTTTGTGCAGGTTTTGCTCAAAAGGTATGGCGTGTTCGTCTGATGAACCTTTTACACCTTTTGCTTTTCCCCATTCTGATATTAAAGGATATACCGAGCGGGCCGCACTACCCGAACCCAGGCGCGCATAGTATGAAGCCTCTTCCAGGAATTTCTCTTTCGATACTTTCTTTTTATCCATAAGGTTCTGCAGCTCGCAAAGGCAAAGTGCAAGCGCACTCATAGCCGATGCAGAAGATGCAATACCCGATGAATGAGGAAACGAATTGGTAGAATGAACAAACAAACCGTACTGGCGGAGAATAGGAAAATCCTTGGCTATAATATCAAAAAATTTAAGCATCCTTAACCGGAACGCCATATTTTCTTTACCATCAAAATAAAAGCGCAGTTCAATATCGCGGCTTTTGGTATCCTTTTTAATAAGGGTCGCACTGGTTTCAGAATAACACTGCTCCAGCGTAAAGCTAATTGAAGGATTAGCCGGAATCTGAACACCGCTTTTCTTTCCCCAGTATTTTACCAGCGCAATGTTTGAGGGGCTTCTCCAGGTAACTTTTTTTATTTCTTCCATAATTCAGTTTTTATGGCCACTGCTTTAAAACAGCGCTTATATTATTTCGATAAAAGTAATTCGTTCCAACCGAAAACAATGGTAATATTTTTTTCACTCAGGTAGGCCTTTA
>Ga0182030_10015804_pt1 | contig 14764 bp, 9 predicted proteins | sample 812S3MmetaG_FD_121299 | JGI IMG/M metagenome (GOLD analysis project Ga0182030, IMG submission 121299) | Permafrost microbial communities from Stordalen Mire, Sweden - 812S3M metaG (Illumina Assembly) | ecosystem: Environmental > Terrestrial > Soil > Wetlands > Permafrost | place: Sweden... | reverse complement strand
CTTCCGCATCGGAACCGATGGTTTAGTCGCTCCCATTCCGACGCCTTCTGCTACGCTGCCCCAGCCTTCCTATCCGGGCATCAATGGACAAACGGCAGCCGGCGCGGCTTCCGTGCTCGACCAGAGCTTCCGACCGGCGGCGACCTACAACTTCAACTTCAGCATGCAACGCGAAATCATGCCGAAAGTGCTGTTCGAGGCCGGTTACATCGGCCGCATCATCAACCATGAGTGGATGCAGCGCGATCTCGACGCCGTACCGACGATGATGACGCTGGGCGGCCAGAGCTTCGCGTCAGCCTTCGCGGGAGTGTTCATTCCCATGTGCGGGCTCGGCCCCGCGTGCCAAGGGAATACCACCGTTCCCGTGCAACCGTTCCTCGAGTCCGCGCTCGGCGGCGCGAATTCGTCTTTCTGCAAGGGCTACTCCAGTTGCACAGCGGCAGTCGTCGCTAACCCCGCCATGAACAGTTACATCCAGCAGACCCAGGTGTTCAACCTCTGGTCGGCTCTCAGCCAGGCGCCCTCCTGGCAACTGGGCCGCACCATTCCGAGCAGCCAAAGTGCGGCGCTGCCCTCCGGCCAGGCGTCGGGCATCTATGCCGACGACAGCTCCGGCCATTCCAATTACAATGCGCTTTACACCACATTCTCGACCCATGACTGGCATGGCATCACGACGTTATCCAACTTCACCTGGGGGCGCGCTCTCGGCACGGGCAGCCAGTCTCAAGCGACCTCGGAATATACCACGCTCAACCCCTATAACGTCCAACAATCCATGTACGGTCCGCAGTGGTGGGATATCAAGTTCACCTACACCCAGACCTTCCTCTGGTCCGAGCCGTTTTTCAAGGGGCAGAAGGGAATCCTTGGACGCGTGCTCGGCGGATGGAGGATCGCTCCCATCTTCACCGCCCACAGCGGCTATCCCCTGGCTGTCGGGAACAACAGTGGCCAACAGTCGTTCGGCGAAACCCAAACCGGCGGCACCCAAGGGGATGACGCCGTTCTCAACGGCCCGTATACCGGCGGCAACAAGGCCATCTACAACTTCAACTTCCCCAACAGCGCCAGCGGCGCGGGCATCAATGGCAACCTGGGAAACGGCGGAAACAATATCAGTGCCTTCTCCAATCCGGCGGCTGTCTACAATGAGTTCAGGCCTTGCATCCTGGGCTTCGACACCAATTGCGGAGCCGCCGGCCAGATTCGCGGCATGTCTCAATGGAACATGGATATGAACGTCGCCAAGGACATCAACCTGTTCCGCGAGCGCGTGTCCGGCACCTTGTCCTTCCAATTCTCGAACGTGTTCAATCACGAGATTCTAGCCGACCCCAACCTGTCCATCGGCGATCCGGCCGACTTCGGTGCGCTCGGGTCGAACGAGCGAGGTTCATTTAGCTCGCCCCGGTCACTGACTTTCAATCTGCGGCTTAGGTTCTAATCGGCGAGTCGGGTAACTGACAAACTTAAGGGCGCCCCGGGATGATCTCCCGGAGGCGCCCTTTTTTTGGCGGTGCGGCTGGCATGAGTGACCTGGGCCGCGAACTCCATGTCCGGCTCCTGGTCTGGGATATCCTTGAAAGTCCCGGGCGACAGCGGAAGTTCCGGATAGTTCCGTTTTCTACCGGATGGCTCCTGGCGGCACTTACGGAATCACCTTCCGGCGGCGGCTTCAAAGGGCATTGTCAGGATCGCCTCGCCGCGGCGGAACTGTTCCAGGCGTTCACCGGGGATCTCGCGGTCAATTTCGCGGCTGACCCTTTGCACCACCCCTGGCCGGCAGCGTCCTTGATGAGCGCGAGAAAGATGGCGTGCACGCGAGCCTTACGCGTGTTCGCGTCCTGTGGCATGGTGAGGCTGGCCATCGGCGCCGCGAAGCTCATTTCGAAACCGTAACCGCCGCTCACCGGTTGGAATCGCATGGCGGCGTCGCGGAATACGAAATCGTTGCGCGGGCTGCTGTCGAGTATATGCAGGGCCGGCATTTCAAACGGCTGGATTGCTTCTCCCTTTAATTCGGGAAGCGCGAAATACCCGTCGCGCGTCTGCAGGCTAATGGCGGGGTCCGTCAGCGACGAGGCGCGGACTTCAGTCTGCAGCACCGGCACTCTTGCCGGCGTTCTCGGTTTCTGCCGCAAGAGACGTTCCCGGCAAGGACCGTCCCCTGCTCGTCAGCAATGCTGGCAGGCGATGGCAGCCTGTAGCGCGTTATACCAGGGTGACGCTCTGACGGCGGGCCGGTTCGCCGACGGTGGACCGGTAGTCTCGCCAGGCGGCGGCCAGACGGCGGACGCCGATGCGCAGCGTGGCAGGCTCGGCCAGGAAAGGAAGGCGCAGGTAGGCCGTGTAGCGGTCGGAGGCGGACATCACCGGGCCTGGCAGGACGACGACACCGTGGCGCAAGGAGGTTTGGGCAAACTCGCGGGCGTCGCCGGACGGCAGCTTCGTCCATAGGAAGAGCCCTCCGGCAGGACGCCGAAAGGTCCAATCGGGCAGGTATTGGGCGATCAGGGCGGCGAGGAGTTCGCGGCGAGGTCTGAGTTCGCGGCGGCGGAGCTCGCGGGCGGCCGCGAGGGATGCCAGCAGGCGAACGGCGAGCGCTTGGGTGAGCAGGGGGGAGGCCAGGTCCGTGGCGCTCTTCAGGCGCGCGAGGCGGCCGACGATCGGCTCGGGGGCGCGTATCCAACCGATGCGGAGTCCGGGCCAAAGTAGTTTGCTGAGCGAACCGATGGTGACGACGGGGGCTTCGGGATCGAAGGCGGCGATCGGCGGGGGCGGAGGGCTATCGAGAACCAACTCGGCGAGTGTGCCGTCGTCGATGAGGGGGACGCCGAGTTCGGCGGCAATGCGCGCGGCCTCTTTGCGGGCGGCGCGGGGCATCACGGCGCCGGTGGGGTTCTGGTAAGTGGGAGTGAGGTAGACCAGCCGGGCGGCGGTGGCGGAGATGCGGTCGCGGAGCACTGCGGGGATGACGCCGGCCGCTTCCACGGGCAGTCCCGAGAGACGGGCCCCGGCGGCGCGGAAAGCGTCGAGAGCGCCGAAATAAGTTGGGTCCTCCACCAGTGCGGTGTCGCCGCGCTGGAGGTAGAGGGCGGCCGAAAGCGCGATACCCTGCTGGGCGCCGTTGGTCACCAGGATGTGCTCGGGGCGCGTGGGAACGCCCATGGCCGTGTAATACGCCGCCAGTGCCTGCCGCAATGGAGGCAGACCGAGAGGGTAGTAGAGGCGGTCGCGGAGGAGCGCGGAGTATTCGTCGGCCGGCAAGTGGAAGAGGTCGGCGGGCAGGCCGGTGAGCGGCAGCGGGGAGCCGAGGGCAAAATCGAGCAGGTCGCCGCCATCGCGGTTGGAGAGGAGGCCGAATAGCGGGCTGGCAGCCAGGGCTCCTGCGTGCGCGGCGCTGCGCGCGGCGGCCACCACCGGCGAGCAGGCGCTGACCCAGGTGCCGCTGCCCGAGCGGCTTTCGAGCCAGCCGCCGTCCCGTAAACTGTCGTAGGCGCCCACCACGGTGGTGCGGCTGAGTGACAGAGCTTGGGCGAGGGCGCGCTCAGACGGCAGGCGAATGCCGGTTTGAATGCTGCCGGCGCGGATGGCGTGCGTGAGGGCGCGAGCGAGCTTCTGCTGGAGCGGCCCTTTTCCGGACGACCAGGCGCCGAGTTGGTTGACTACATCGGCCGATTGCATATCAGACCAATTGTGCCCAAAGTGGCTCTTTTTTTCAAGTCCACTTTGAGGCACACTGAGGACATGCAATCTGAGGTACTGGGACACGCCGCCCGGCGGGCGATAGCTTATCTGCAGGAGATACCGGCGAGGAGAGTGGCGCCCGGCGAGAGTGCCCTCCGCGGCTTGGAAGAGTTGGGCGGACCGTTGCCGGAGGAGCCGTGCGATCCCTGCGCGGTGGTCGATTTGTTGGATCGGGCCGGCTCGCCGGCCACGGTGGCGACGGCGGGCGGCCGGTTCTTCGGCTTCGTGAACGGCGCCGCTGTGCCGGCCTCGGTAGGAGCTGCGTGGCTGGCTTCGGCTTGGGACCAGAACGCCGCGCTGCGGGTGATGTCGCCGGTAGCGGCGGCGTTGGAGGACGCGGCTCTGCGCTGGGTGCGCGATCTGCTCGGTCTGCCCGCGGAGTGCGATGCCGCCCTGGTGACGGGCGCAACCATGGCCAATTTCTGCGGCATATTGGCGGCGCGGCATGTCTTGCTGGAGCGTGCGGGATGGGACGTGGAGAGCGAGGGACTGTTCGGCGCGCCGGCGATTCAAGTGGTGGCAGGCGCCGAGGTCCACATCTCGCTGGTGAAGGCGCTGGGGATGGCGGGGCTGGGCAGAAAGCGGTTCGTGCGGGCGCCGGTGGACGGGCAGGGCCGCATGCAGGTTTCCGGGCTTCCGGCGCTGGACCGGCGGACGATTGTGTGCCTCCAGGCGGGCAACGTGAATACCGGGGCGTTCGACCCGGCGGAGGAGATTTGCCGGCGGGCGCATGACGCCGGCGCATGGGTCCACGTGGATGGAGCGTTCGGACAGTGGGCGGCGGCATCGCCCCAGTATCGCCACCTGACCGCGGGCTTTGAGAAGGCCGATTCGTGGGCCACGGACGCGCACAAATGGCCGAACGTGGGGTATGACTGCGGCGTCGCGCTGGTGCGCGAGGCGGGGGCGCTGCGCGCGGCGATGGCGATTGCGGCGGCTTACATCGCGCCCGGCGAATTACGCGAGCCGTCGCAATATACGCCCGAAATGTCGCGCCGTGCGCGGGGAGTGGAATTGTGGGCGGCGCTGCGGTCGATGGGCCGGCGCGGACTCGCGGAATTGATTGAGCGCACATGCGGGCACGCGCAGAGGTTCGCCGCCGGACTGCGGGAGGCAGGCTACGAGATACTGAACGATGTGGCGATCAATCAGGTGCTGGTCTCGTTCGGCACTCCGGAGACGACACGCGCGGTGATCGAGCGTGTGCAGAGGGAGGGCACGTGCTGGTGCGGCGTTTCGGAGTGGCAGGGGCGGACCGCGATGCGAATCAGCGTGTCGTCATGGGCGACGACAGAAGAGGACGTGGAAGTGAGCCTGGAGGCGATCCGGCGCGTCGCCGGGGAGTGCCGCGCATGACCGATTGGTCCGCGGTTCGCGGCGAGTTTCCGGTATTGGCCAAGTGGACCTATCTGAATACCGCCACCTTCGGGCAGGTGCCGCGGCGGGCGGCACGGGCCATGGCGGCGCACATGGAGCGGCGGGACGAAACCGCCTGCGCGGACTTCCTGCACTGGTACGACGATGCCGACCGCATTCGCGCGCAGTGCGCGCAACTGATCCACGCTCAGGCGGACGACATTACGTTCGTGCACAATGCGTCTACCGGCCTGGCGCTTCTGATCCAGGGGTTGCCGTGGCGGGCCGGCGACGAAGTCCTGACCATCGAGGACGAGTTTCCGAACCAGTTGTACGTCTCCGCCGCGCTGGAGCGTTTCGGCGCCGTGCACCGGGTTGTGCCCTGGCCGGAGTTCTATGCGTCGGTGAATGAGCGGACGCGGCTGGTGGTGTTAAGCACGGTGAACTACGCTACCGGCTTTCGGCTGCCGCTGGAGGAGATCTCGCGGTTTCTTGCCGGACGCGGCGTGCTGCTCTACCTGGACGGAACGCAGAGCGTGGGAGCACTGGAATTCGATGTGCGCCGCGTCCGGCCGGCAGTGCTGTGTGTGGACGCATACAAATGGATGCTCTCGCCGAACGGCGCCGGCTTCGTTTACGTGGCGCCGGAACTGCGGGAGCGGCTGGCGGTGACTGTGGTGGGCTGGCGCACGGATCGCGATTGGCGGCAGGTGAACCATCTCAACCACGGCGCGCCGGTGCTGGGCGATGCCGCCGAAAAGTACGAGGGCGGGGGGCTGGTATTTCCGTCGCTATACGCCATGAGCGCCGTGCTGGACATGATGTTGGAGATCGGGGCATCCGTGATCGAAGCTCGCGTGCTCGACCTGGCTGGACAGGTTCGGACCATGCTCAGCGACTTGGGGGCGTCGGTTAACCACGATGCTTCCCAAATCGTGACAGGTTGCTTGCCTGGGCGCGATCCGGGTGAACTGGTGCGGCGGCTGCGGGAGGAACGCATTCTGGTGTCGGCCCGGCATGGGCGGCTGCGGGTGTCGCCGCACTTCTACAATGACGAGCGCGATGTGGAGAAACTCCGGCTGGCATTGCAGTGAACGGCTAGCGAGGTCTTCGGCCTCAAACCGGCGAGACCTCGAAACCCGTAGTTTCACCGGTGTTCTTGGCGTCCTTGCGGCTTTGCGTGAGAGTCTTCTTCCAGTCCATTGACGATACGCGAAATGCCGTCCTCGATCGGCGCCGCGTTGAAGTCGATCGACAGACCAAGCCGCTTATCTGCCGGCCGCAGATAAGTGAGAAGTTGCTTTCCGTGAACCGGCGCGAGGGCCTAGGGCGGCTCGACCTCGACGATCGCCCGATCCGCGGCAGTCATCGTTCCGTAGACCGCCGGGATTGATTGCGCAGCCGGGTGGCGCGCCTAAGGTCGCCTTCGAGACGACCCAGACGACTTTCGCCGCCCCACCGGCCGCGATGTTCGTTCCCGCCTGCAAGGCCGGCGCGCCCGTCCCTACAGACGACGATAAGAGGCTATAGAAAGCCGCCATGACGGAGAATGCCATCGCCAAAGAGATCGTGGACGCTGCCTTTCATCGAATTGTGCCTCGAAGTGCAGGGTGAGCTCGATCAGAGTCTTGAGTTCATCGGCATTCAGCGCATCGCCATCGCAGCATGAGCCGGAGCCCAAGGATCACCGGCGCTGAATCGATCGCTGGCTTGGCAAAAGATGGCCGAAGTACCGTAGTACCCGTGCACTCCGGTGATACTCCGGGCTCCGGTCTGCTGCACAAGATCCTCCGCGACTGCAATCTCACGCCCGAAGATCTGCGGAAATTACTATAGAGGCGTCGCCGTTAAGTAGTCAATCGCAACGCAGCGAAGTGTTGGGGTCGATGCGTGCGGCGCGCCATGCCGGCACCGCCGCGGCGGCAAGCGACACCAGCGCCAGCAGAGCGGCCACTGCCGCCAGCGTCAATCCATCGAAGGGCGCCACGTTGTAGAGGAGCTGGCGGATTGCCCGCGCGGCGGCCATTGCTCCCGCAAGGCCGATCGCCGCGCCGGACGCGGTCAGCAAAGCGCCCTCGCCCACCACCATGGCGACGATCGCGGGGATGCCCGAGCCTAACGCGAGGCGTATGCCGAATTCGCGCGTTCGCCGCGAAATGAGGTACGCCAGCGTGCCGTACAGCCCCACGGAAGCGAGCAGCACGCACGACGCAGCGAATGCGGCGAGCACCACCAGCAGGAAGCGTGTGTCGCCGATGGAGTCGGCCACGTATGCGTCCATGGGACGGATGTCGAAGGCGGCGCGGCCGGTATTGGCCGCGTTCACCGCTTGCCGTATGGCCGGGGCCAGCGAGGCCGCGCTCTCGCGCGTCTTGATCACCGCCGTCATTTCGATGGCGTACACATGGAGGGGCACGAAGTAATGCGGAACGGCTTCGTCGCGCACGCTGGTGACGCGCACCGGTGCGGTGATTCCTACGATTTCCAACTCCTGGCGGGTCTTGCCCGATTCGATGGCGAGTCGCTTTCCCAGAGCGCCTTCAGGCCACAGGCGGCGCGCCAGGCGATCGTCCACGATGACCACGGGACGCTTGGCGGCAATGTCCTCGGTGGTGAAATCCCGTCCCTGGCGCAGCTGCGTCCCCACCAACGGCAGATAGCCTTGGAGAGCGGTCTGTTGAGTGGCGACAATGCCTGGAATTTCCGGCTGTTCGGCGCGGCCCACGCGGCGCATCACCTGCCAGGATGCAAAAGGCAGCGGGCTGGCGGCGCTGACGGCGTCCACGCCGGGGACGGTGCGCAGGCGCTCCAGCACGTCGCGGTATACCGGCCAGCGTTGGTCGTCGGTGTATCGCGCCAGGTTCAGCGGAAGCTTGGCGGTCAGCACGCCGGCGGGATTGAAGCCCAGGGGCGCCTCGACCAGGTTCACGAACGTTCGCAGCATCAGCCCGCAGCAGACCAGCGGCACAATGGAGAGCGCCACCTCCGCTACGACGAGTCCGCGCTGCAACAGGCGCGCGCTGGGGGCCGCGGTTTCCGAGCGGCCGGCGCGCAGCGGATCGCTGGCGCGTCCCGATGCCAACCGGAAAGCGAGCAGCAGCCCGAACAGCAGCGTGACACCCACGGTCAACGCCACCGCGAACAGCTCCACCGGACCGTCGATGGCGATTCTCGACTGCATCGGCAGGTGGGTGCTCCCGAATTCTCCGATGGCCGCCAGGCTGAGACTCGCCAGCAGGAGGCCGATCCCGCCGGCGCCGAGCGCGAGCAGCAGGTTTTCGGTCAACATTTGCCGGACCAGGCGAACCGTGCCGGCGCCCATGGCGCGGCGGATGGCCAGTTCGCGCTGCCGCGCGGCGCCGCGCGCCAGCATCAGGTTGGCGACGTTGACGCAGGCAATCAGCAGCACGAACCCGACCGCTCCGGCCAGCAGAAACAACGCCGGCCGCGCTTGACGCGTCAACTCGCCTTGCAGGGATCGGGCCGTGATGCGCAGTTTGCCATCGCGATACGTGTCGGGGTGTTCGCGGACGAAATCGGCGGCGAGCGATGCCAGTTCCGCGTTCGCCTGCGCCACCGTGGCCCCGAGCTTGAGGCGGGCGATCGCGCAAAAACCGCGGTACTGACGGGTGTTTTCGATGCCACTGGGGAACCAGATATCGACATGCTCGGTGGCGTCGGAGGAGGCCGGCAGGTAGGGGCGGAAATCCGGCCGGAGCACGCCGGCGATCTGCATGGGCAGATTGTTGACGCGCACCTCGCGGCCCAACACGCCCCGGTCGGCGGCGAAACGGCGGCGCCAAAGCGCGTCGCTGATGAGGATGTTGCGCACCATGTTGGGGATATCGGTCCGCGAATTCAGCGGCCGGCCGAGCGCTGTACCGGCGCCCAGAAGAGGAAGCAGATCGTCCGACACGCTGGCGGCTGCCAGGTGCTCGGCCTCACCGTTGTATTCCAGATTAGCGTCCGCCCCGCCGACGATCGAGACATGCTCCAGCAGAGCGCTCCGACCCTGCAGATCGAGCACTTCGCCGGGCGCGGCGCCGGCGTCGGCGACGCCATGCGCGTCCACTTGTACGAACACGATGCGGCCGGGCGAGGGATACGGCAGCGGACGCCATAGCGCCGCGTTCATCACACTGAACATGGTCACCGTGCCGCCGATCCCGAGCGCCAGAGTGAAGAGCACGACCGCCGTAAACCCGGGAGCGCGGCGCAGGGTACGGCAGGCGTAGCGGACGTCGCGAATGGCGGTCTCGATGGCGTTCCCGAGCCAGGCCTCGCGGACTTCCTCCTTCACCTGCTCCAAGCCGCCGGCCTCGCTCCGCGCCTGCCTCCGCGCTTCCGCGGGAGCCATGCCGGCGCGCACCTTGCGGGCGGCCATTTCGTCGATATAGCCATTCAGTTCCTCGTCGAGCACGCTTTCGAGCTGGTCGCGGCGAAGCAGGTTGCGAAAAAGGCGCTTGATTTGGGCAGCGAGGCGCATGCGATGTCTCCTCTAAGTGGATTCGAGAACCTGGCCCATTGCCTGGACGACGCGTTTCCAATTGGTCTTCTCGGTGGCTAACTGGCGCCGGCCGTCGGCGGTGAGCCGGTAGGAGCGGACACGCCGCGCCTCGGCGGATTGTTGCCACTCACCGCTGATCCAGCCCGCCTGCTCCAGGCGGTGCAGGGCTGGAAAGAGCGATCCCGCCTTCACCTGGAATGTGCCCTTGGTGACCTGAGCGATGCGGTCGGCGATGGCCGATCCGTGCATGGCGCCTAAATCCAAGGTGCGCAGGATCAGCAGGTCCAGGGTTCCCTTCACGAGTTCGGCGGATGGTTGCGGCATGTTGTATAGAAGTCCGATATTGGAATTCTATACCAGCCGACGACGGTTCCGCTAAAAGGTTAGCCAATCACCTAACAAATGCGCAATAAGTTACACTGGCCAGTCGTGGACACCACATTGTCGTATGTCCGCGGGGCCGACGTGCCCTTGCTGGAACAGACTATTTCGCAAGCGGTGAGCCATGCGGCTGCCCGCTTTGCCGACCGGGACGCGCTGGTGGTCTGCCATCAGAATGTTCGCCTCACCTGGCGCGAACTCGATCGCGAGGTCACGCGCACGGCACGCGGACTGGCCGGCCTTGGACTGCGCCCGGGCGACCGCGCCGGCATCTGGGCGAGCAACTGCGTGGAGTGGGTCCTCATGCAGCATGCCGCCTCGCGCGCCGGGGTGGTGCTGGTCAACGTCAACCCGGCGTACCGCTCGCACGAACTGCGATACGTCCTGAAAAAGTCCCATATCCGCGCGCTGTTTTTGCGGGAGAAGGACCCGCGCGCGAATTATCGCGAGATCCTCGACGAATCGCGTAATGGCGATTCCCTGCCCCTCGAGCACGTCATCTGGCTGGGCGACTCCTCCTGGGACGAGATGATCGCCAACGGCCGCGACATACCCGCATTCAACGCATCGCCCGACGACGTCGCTAACATTCAGTACACATCGGGGACCACCGGACTGCCCAAGGGCGTCATGCTCACGCACCGCGGCCTGGTCAACAACGGCATGGCGATCGGGCTGATGCTGCGGGCGAATGAGACGGATCGCATTTGCGCGCCGGTGCCGCTCTATCATTGTTTCGGGTCGGTCATCGGGTCGATGGTATCGGTGGTGTATGGCGCCACGTTGATTCTCCCCTCGGCGCAGTTCGACCCGCTGGCGACGCTGGAAGCGGTGCATCGCGAGAAGGCGACTGCGCTCTACGGCGTGCCCACGATGTACGTGGCGGAACTGAGCCATCCCGATTTCGACCGGTACGATTTGAGTTCACTGAAGAAAGGCGTCATGTCCGGCGCGCCCTGCCCGGTGGAACTGATGAAGCGCGTGGCGGAACGCATGCACTGCAATCGGCTGGTGATTCCCTACGGCCAGACCGAGTCATCGCCGGTGATAACGATGACGAGCGTGGACGATCCCTTCGAAGTGCGCGTCGCGAGTGTGGGCAAGGCGCTGGCCAACACGGAAGTGCAGATTATCGATCCGGCCACCAAACAGCGCCTGCCGCTAGGCGAGCAAGGCGAATTGTGCACCCGCGGCTACCTGGTGATGAAGGGCTATGACGCCGACCCGATGGCCACGGCTGAAGCAGTCGATAGCGAAGGCTGGCTGCACACCGGTGACTTGGCGGTGCTGCGTCCGGATGGTTATTTCAGCTTCAAGGGACGCGCCAAAGATACCATCATCCGCGGCGGCGAGAATATTTATCCGCGCGAGGTGGAGGATTTTCTGCACACCCACCCCAAGATTGCGGACGTGTACGTGATCGGGATCCCGGATGCCAAGCTGGGCGAAACGGTGCTGGCGTGGGTCCAACTCGATCCCGGCCAGCAAGCCACGGCGGAAGAGATTCGCGATTTCTGCAAGGGGAAGATCGCGTACTTCAAGGTGCCGCAGTACATCCGCTTTGTGGATTCGTTCCCGCAGACGGTGACCAAGAAGGTGCAGAAGTTCCTGATGCGCGAGCAGGAGATTCGCGAGCGCGGATTAGAGGAACTGGCGCGGCAAGTTACGGCGTAGGGCGCCAACCACTCCCTCACGGTCGCGGCTCAGTATCGGCACTGAGCGTTTCCGAGCCGTGATCAAAGGGAGCGGTTGTTTAGGGACATGGCTATTTCACTTCGCCTTCGGGCTTGGTGAACTTCGAATCGTCGATGGCCACGTTATTCTTCACTTCCTTGAGCTGGATGGTGAAGCGGCCGTTGGTGCGGGCAAGCGTCCAACGCCAGGGAATCTTCACGCCGTCGGTTTCGCGATAGTCGGCGTAATCGATCTGCGTGGGCATGCGGCCCATGGGAGTTTCGGCGTAGCGCACCATGCGTTGCAGCAGGCCGGTCTTCTGGTCGAAGTAGAAATTCACCGGCGGCTGGCCCGGCTTGCTGGCGCTGACGGCCTCGCACATCGCGCCGTTAATCTCCATTGGCCGGCCGCGGCGGAGCTGCGGGAAAGTCTCCTTGAGGTGCGCCACCAGGTAGAAATCGGCGTCGAGCGAGGCGGCAAAAGCTTCAGTGGGCGACATCTGACGGGGCGCGCGGCCGGTAGTGCCCAGCCAGCCGGCGGTACCGTCAAACGCGGTGTAGCTTTCGCTTGTCGGGGACATGTGGGAGACGGAGATGCGCTTGTTCGGCGCCTTGGTGTAGAGATCGATGGCATTCTCGCCGCCCATCGCATTCACCGTGCCTTTCATGACTCGGCTGGTGACGGTCTTCATGGTATCCGCGCCGCCGGCCGCCGCAAGGTACTTGTTGAGGATATCGTCCACCGTGGGCGCAGGCGGTGTGCCGGCCGCTCCCGGTGTGGCGGGAGCGGTGGGATGGGCGGGCGTATCGGAATCCTGCACCGGCGGCACGGCGCCGGGATGCAGCGATCCGCGATGGCAGGTGAAACAGGTGACCTGCTGCCGGCCGTGGAAACTGTCCTTATTGATGGCCGCCGTCATGGCCATCATTTCACGGGCGGTTTTCTTGGTGTTCTTGTCGTCGGCGTCGAACTTGCCGGCCACGTGGCACGAATCGCACTCCACCCCCAGCGACACGGAGATGAATTGCATGGCGGCGGTCAACTGGTCGGCAGGCGTGCCCTTCAGCTGCTGGATATTCTTGTAGACCTGTTCGGCGGTCTTGACCTCAGGCGTCTGGGCGGCGGCAAATTGCGCGGCCAGAATGGCAGCCGCTATAGCGGCGATGTGCTTCATGCGGATTCCCCTCGTCTTATGGATTGTACCCGACATTGCTGGCATAATGGGCGCTGCCGCGGAACCGCTTCGTGCAAATCTGGATTCTGATTTTCGCGATCCTCACGATCGCCGGCGCATGGCTTGGCTGGCGGCGGAGTCCGCTCTATTCGCGCAAGACGACCCTTAAGCTCATCGGCGCGGTGCTGTTGACCGTGGCGGCGATCGTCGGGGCATCGATCGCGATCTTGAAACTGCCGATCGCGAAATCTCCCACCGCGCAGCTGGTTCTGATGGGACTGCTCATCATCGCGGTGGGGATTGGCGCCACGGCTGGGCTCATCCGCATCACCGATTCGCACGTAGCGCAGTTGCCGCCGTCGGTGAGGATCGTCAACGCCGAGCGCCACAAAATTCAAGTTTGGATCTGTCGTATCCTGGCGTACCTGCTGATCAGCGGAACAGCGATCCTGGCGATACCTTCCCAATGGGCCTGGCTGCCGGCGGCGCCTGGCGTCCTGGTGCTGCTCGGCGGCGGACCTTCACTAGTGGCGCTGTACATGCGGGCGCGGCGTCTCGATCTGGGGATGTCGCAGGTGCTGGCGGCGCCTTGGGCGCACTGGCGCTACTCGCCGGAAGAGTGGCAAGCGTGGGCGCGGAATCAACTCGCCTGGGAGCGATCCAAGCAGGTAAAAATCGACTGGAAACGCGATTGGCGCAAGGTTTTGAAAGCGGCGGCGATATTGGCCGCCATATTCATAGGCTGCGCGTTGGTGATGGTGTCGGGAAGCGTGAGCGACAGGCTGATCGCGGCCGCCGCATGCATGGCTTTCTTTCTGGTTGTGATTCTATGCGTGAGCCTCGCCACTCGCGGCGCTCCCGAGCGGCGAAATCGCCGATTGCTGGCCGCTCCCCCAGAGGCGGTGTTGGGCGACGAGGGCGTGTTTTGCGACGGCACATTCTCGCCGTGGATCTTGTCGGGCAGTTACCTGGTGGAAGCTACCAGTCCGCGCGATCCGCCAGCGCGGTTGGAATTGGTATTTCGGAATTTCAACGGGAGCAGCGCGACGTTGGTGGCACGGAGGATTCCGATTCCCCCCGGGCACGAGTCTGACGTGGCGGCGATTCAGCAGAGACTGCACGCGCAGTGTCCCAAAGCGACGGTCAGATTAGCATGAAATCAAAACACAATTTAGCCACCGATGAACACCGATTAACACCGATAAAACCAAGCACTTTCTTATCGGTGTTTATCTGTGTGCATCCGTGGCCCAATAATGTTCTCCTCAATTCTGCGTGGGGACGCGTTCGATGCGATCTACTACCACTACTTCCACCGGGACTTTCCGCACCTGCAAACGGAGCCCGAGTTCCTGAACGGCGGCGTAAACCGACCCCGGCAGGTCGGTAGGGTCGGACGAAGCGGGCGTATCGGGCATCCACTGAATCTTGATGTCATAAACACCCGGCAGCCCGGTGAAATCCTTTACAGGCCGATCGAGAGCGGTAGATAAGGCGTCGGCGAATTGCGCTAGCGTCGCTTTCTCCGCTCGGACCAGATTCGGCCCCGTGCTCAACATTGCGCCGCCCGGTTCGACGGGCTTGATGCGCGGCCCTTTCTTATCGACCACCAGCGCCAGGCCCGGGAGATCCTTCGTTTCGCGGTGAACAACCAGTTTGAAACGCTCCGCCAGGAGAGTCTGCAACATCTCGGGATAGCGATTCGAACCGCCGTTGGCGGGCAGTTTGGCGATGACATCGAAGAGCGCCGAATCGAGCCATTCCGGCGCGGAATACGCGTAATCGTGGACGCGATAGGCCGTCTGCACGAAGTAACGCAGCGAAGTGTCTTTCCACTCCAACTGGCCGGGACCGCCGCGCATGCTCATCCCCGGGTCGCCCGCGGCACTCGGCTTCACCGACGCCGCCTCGAACGCCGG
>Ga0182030_10015803_pt1 | contig 14764 bp, 12 predicted proteins | sample 812S3MmetaG_FD_121299 | JGI IMG/M metagenome (GOLD analysis project Ga0182030, IMG submission 121299) | Permafrost microbial communities from Stordalen Mire, Sweden - 812S3M metaG (Illumina Assembly) | ecosystem: Environmental > Terrestrial > Soil > Wetlands > Permafrost | place: Sweden... | reverse complement strand
GCGCCCAGACTGCCGACGGTTCCATCGAAGTTACCGCCGTGGGGAACCGAGTCGATATGTGAGCCAAACAACAGCGTCGGCAACTGCGCGGTGCCTGCTCGCCGCCCAAAGATATTGCCGGCCGCGTCAACCCGAACTTGGAGTCCTGCCTCCCTCATAAGGCCCATCACATAGGTTCGTGCATCCATCTCGGTCTGTGAAAACCCGAGGCGGGTGACGCCTCCCTCGGGATTGCGACCAAACTCGCTCAATTTCTCAAGGTTGCCTTGTAATCGTTGCGCATTGATGTGGCGCGACTGTCCACTGGATGCCGCGGCCTGCGCGTCGGCGGCCCACGGAAATGCAATGGTCAATACTGCCAAACCGACCCAGACCGCGACGACCCTGGACGCATTCGATAAAATTGAGGTTTGTCCGAGCGACTGTGACAAATTTATTGATATTTCCCGGTCTCTCATTTTTATTTCCTTATCTCAACCCGCTCTTGACGAGCTGCGAAGTGGCGCCTAACCAACGACTCTTGGCATCGTAGATTCGGCTTTGCGAGAAACGTGGAAGCCGAAATTATGCGCAGCATAAACGCAAACAGCTGCACTTACACTCTGAACGGCCGCTTTGCGCCGCCCATTCTAGGTTGATCTATGCCTGCTGTTGGCCGGGAGCGATTCCGAACGTCTCGTAACGGACGAGGTAACCGGCCGTCCCGCCAAAACCGCCGAACTTGAAAACGCCGGGGTCTGGATGCGTCCGGTAACCCGTGGTAATGGCCCTGAGCCGCAACTGTCGATTACGGGATAGGGACAAAGTGTACCGCGACAGCTACGGGACTTGCCGCCTCGAGAGCCAAGTCATTTTGAGCGACCCGCGCTGACGCCAAACGAAGCCGCCTGATCCTATTCGTCGATCCCCTCCGAGGCTCACAAAAAAATATGTTGCTTTGGAATCGGCAGTTTTCTACATTCACACGTCTTCTTGCATCTGCCCCCACATAACTCCGGTGTTACCTCTAGATTGAAATGTCCGGTTCCCTCCTAAGTAGAAATGTCCGCTTTGGGACTTGTTAGCACGTTACTTCTTTTCCCTGCCTTTGGCGAAGTTTGGTGTGATGAATGGCGGTGTGCAGATCATCCACCGTCAGGTCTCGCTGTCTTTTGGTTCCCGCAATTTTGTTCTGGGGAATAGGAGTGCCATCCGCTCTGTGCGCAGTCGATGGTCGGCACATCACTCGATCATCACGTTGAGCTTGAACGATCTGAGCGGTCCGAAGCACCTGGCTCAATCGCTTGTTGTCCACAATCGCACCATGATCGATGGTTCCGATTTTGTTGTACGTCGAGTAGGGCAGTGAGACCCCTGCCACACGGATCTCAATGCGTCCGTCGGGAAACTGAAAGACTTCGATGTACTTGCCGATGTGTCGTCGGTTGTCCGGCGTATCTTTGAGCAGGTACATCTTGCGCTCGTAGCGCAACGTGAGGCTGTCGGTGACCTTCCGGTATTCCCGCCATGCAAAGATGGCGTCCAGATCCTCGTCCTTGCGGACGGCTCTGTGCGCGTCGTGCCGATCGCGCGCAAGTTTGCCGAAGCGGCGATTGTAATCGTCGATGAAGGTCGGCATGAACTGGTTGGCGCCATCGACCGTTGAGATCCGCTGTAGCCTGAGCTCCTTGACCAATCGATCCTGAAGAGTCTGGTGAGCACGCTCGACGCGACCTTTTGCGGCTGGCGTGTTGGCGCACATCCCATCAATATTAAGTTCGTAAAGAGCGCGCCCGAACTGCGTATGGCCTTTGCCGGCAGTTGCTGCGTGTTTGTTAACCCTAAAGACGCTGAACTTGTCGCTGTAAAATGCGAGCGGCTTACCAAAGCGATTAATATATTGATGTGTCGCTTCAAAGTATGCGAACGTCGACTCAGCGCCGACAAACAGCACTGCCTCTCTATAAGAAAGATCGTATTCGCATACCAAAAGAGGCCATGAACGGGATCCTTAAAAAAACCTGGCCGCCTGTTTCGCGGTTTAAGTCAGAATGGCTGCGTACTAGAACAAACGAAGGGAGAGCGATTCATGATTGACCCCGTAGATGGCCTGAGCAGACGCGATTTCGTGCAGGGTGCGCTGGCGGGCGCCGTCTTGGTGGCCGCCCCGGCTGCAACCTTTGCAGCGGCCGACGATAACGCCGACAAGGCGGCGGTGCTCGCGCAAATTCCGAAAATGCATGCGGAAAATGTGAAGCGGCTGCAGGACTGGATTGCCCTGCCCTCCATAGCCGCCGAGAACCGTAACTACCCCAAGGGCGCGGAATACATGGCGAAGCTTGCCGAGCAGGCAGGATTCACCGGCGTCAAGCTCATCCCCACGTCCGGCAAGCCGGGGGTGTTCGGCCGTTTGGATTCGGGCGCCAAGACCACCGTCGCAGTCTATTTCATGTACGACGTGAAGCAGTTCATTCCCGAGGAATGGAGTTCACCGCCGCTCGAAGGCCGGCTGGTCGAAAAGGCCGGCTTGGGTACGGTATGCATGGGACGCGGCGCGGTGAACCAAAAAGGCCCGCAGAATTCATTCTTGGGTGCGCTCATGGCGTTCAAGGCCACGGGGAAAAAATTGCCCGTCAACCTGGTCCTGGTTTGCGAAGGCGAAGAGGAAATCGCCTCGCCGCACTTCGGCGAGATCGTCAACAGCCCCGACGTGTTTCCGCACATGAAGGGCTGCGTCGGCGTGATGCTGCCGGATGCCAGCCAGGGACTCGACGGCAGTGTGCAAGTGGCCGCGGGCGCGAAAGGCGTGGTGGAACTCGAATTGGTCTCGAGCGGCGAGAAATGGGGCCGCGGACCGAAGAAGGACATTCACTCAAGCCTTGAAGCGCAAGTGGACTCCCCATCCTGGCACTTGGTGCAGGCGCTCAACACGCTGGTGGAAAAGGATGGCCACACCCCCGCCGTCGAAGGGTTCTTCGAGAAAGCCAAGCCGCTGTCCGAGGCCCAAAAGAAAATGGTCCTGGCCTATGCCGCGGCCGTACCGGAAGCCACGATGAAGACCGAATTCGGCGTTGATCACTGGATCCACGATTTGAATTGGCAAGACTCGTTGCTGCGTCTCTTTTCTCAGCCCACGATAAACATCGAGGGTCTGGTCGGCGGTTATACGGGACCCGGCGGCAAAACGGTGCTGCCGCATCGCGCCGTAGCCAAAATCGACATGCGACTGGTGCCCGACATGACCGCGGCCGATACGCTGGCCAAATTGAAAGCGCATCTTGCCAAACATGGATTTGGAGATATCGAAGTCAATATGAGCGGCGGCTACGATCCCACCCAGACAGACCCCGACAGTAAGTTCTTCAAGGCGGTGCTTGCGACATTCAGCAAGTTGGGCTCCCCGCCGCTGGTGGTGCCGCGCAATCCCGGATCCTGGCCCGGCTATCGATTCACGGCGCCGCCTTTAAGCCTTCCCGCCGGCGACTTCGGACTTGGTCACGGCACCGGTGCTCATGCGCCTGACGAGTATTACTTGATCGACTCGAAAAACCCCGCGATCAAGGGCTTGGACGGTGCCACCGCGTCGTTCGTCGAGTTTCTGTACGCCATAGCTTAATGCCATAGCTTGATCGGAAGCGTGCCGGCGGCGTTTGCCGCCGGCATCCCGCCGCCCCATACAATGCAGACATGAATAACCCGAATCCCAAACTCGAGATCTTGCTGTCGGAAGACATAACACTGTCGGAAGACGATGTCAGCGCCTGTGTGCGCGTGCTGCGCGCCATCGAGGCTGATCGATCGCACCTCGCCCGCCTGACGCTGGAACAGCGCCGCGAACTGCTGATGCTCGCCGGCTTAGTCGCAAAGCCTGAGCGGCACGATGTCACGCGCATGGCGAAGGCGTTTCGCCGCGCCAAGCGCGAGATCGCCAAAGAACACGACCGGCGCATCATCGAGCGTGCGGGCCTGCGCATCCAGCGCCGCTCCAAAATCTATGCGCCGCTTTGGCTCGAACGGCCCAAAGCGGAAGTGGCTCATGATCGCGTGGAATTTGCGGGTCATGCCCATGATGGCCCCGAATTTCATCAGGAGCGCAACTGCTACGTCTGCAAGAAGCCCTTCGCGAAGATGCATCGCTACTACGACTCCCTGTGCGAGGCGTGCGGCGACATAAACTATGCCAAGCGCGAGCAGACGGCCGACCTTAACGGCCACTATGCCCTCATCACGGGCGCCCGCGTCAAGATCGGCTTTCAGGCCTCCCTCAAACTCCTGCGCGCCGGTGCTCATGTCATCGTCACCACCCGCTTTCCCGTCGATGCGGTCGATCGGTACTCGAAGGAATTGGATTACCCGGCATTTCGCGAGCGCCTGCAAATCCACGGCCTCGATTTGCGGCACACGCCGAGCGTCGAGATCTTCGCGCAGTTTCTGCTCGAGCGGCTGCCGCGTCTCGACTACATTCTGAATAACGCCTGCCAGACCGTGCGTCGGCCCGCGGGTTTCTTCCAGCATCTTCTTGGCAAAGAATCCGAATCCTTGGGCAAGCTTCCCGAAGACTGGCGCGCGCCGCTTGCTGCTCACGGCGAGTTACGGCGCAGCATCGAAGGATCCCGCGCCCGCTGCGGCGGCAGGCTCGCCGCGACCGCGGCCGCCGTCCCCAGCCCCACCGCGCGGCAGCACGGCGAGGGGCTGTTGCACAGCGCAGCGCTGTCGCAGCGGCGCTATCTCGACGAGGACTACTTAGGCGGCGAGGCGCTGTTCCCGGCGGATCGATACGATGAGGATCTGCAGCAGGTGGACTTGCGCGAGGTCAACAGCTGGCGATTGCGCATGCATGAAGTCGAGACGCCGGAGCTTCTCGAAGTGCAGCTCGTGAACGCCGTCGCCCCTTATGTGCTCAACGCACGTCTGAAGCCCTTGATGTTGCGCACGCCCGAGCGTCACAAGCATGTGGTCAACGTCAGCGCGGTGGAGGGCCAGTTCTATCGCACCACCAAGACCGATAAGCACCCGCACACCAACATGGCGAAAGCGGCCCTCAACATGATGACGCGCACCAGCGCGCCCGACTTCGTGAAGGGCGGAATCCACATGAACGCGGTCGACACCGGATGGGTGACCGACGAAGACCCGGCGGCGCACGCCGCGCGCAAGGCAGACTTGGGATTCTCTCCGCCTCTCGACATCATTGACGGCGCCGCACGCATTGTCGATCCGATCTTCGCGGGCAACCTCACGGGCGTGCACGTGTGGGGACAGTTCCTGAAGGACTACAAGCCGGCGCCGTGGTAGGCGATCGCGGTTTTCCACCGCCCTAAGCCGATCAAGTGATCCTCGCGGCATAGTCCAAGCGAGACTGCGGTTCGCGCCGCGTACATCACAGCTCGTATATGACACTGAGCTGCTGCTGAATCGCCTCCTGCTGGCCTATTTGCCGAACTGCACTTGTTCGTTGGCGTACAGCATGTGTGATTCGACATAACCCAGGCACCTTTTCGTCCCCTCCGCGGGTAGTAGATCTCAGCGCAATTCGCTAGATAGCAGATAATTAGCATACTATGTAAATATGGATGCCCTCTATCCCAATCGGAGATCGCCAATCGCGGTGCGATTGCAAAAGACTCTGGAGCCTCTTCCATGACCGCGCCGCTCAATCGACCGATGATCACGATCTCGATCATGCTCGCGACGATTATGCAGACGCTCGATAGCACTATCGCAAACGTCGCGCTGCCCCATATGCAAGGCAGCCTTTCGGCGTCGCAGGACCAGATCGCATGGGTTCTAACCGCCTACATCGTCGCCTCTGCCATTGCCACGCCTCTCACGGGTTTTTTGTGCGACCGCTTTGGGCAGAAAACAGTCTTTCTGGCGTCGGTGGCAGGTTTCACGCTCGCCTCCGTGCTCTGCGGCGTCTCCGATTCGTTGGGTGAGATCGTAGCTGCGCGCCTCCTGCAGGGCGTGTTCGGAGCCGCGTTCGTGCCGCTTTCTCAGGTTGTGCTGATGGAAATTAACCCGAGAGAAAAGCAGGGATCGGCGATGGCCATATGGGGAATGGGCGTTATGGTGGGTCCCATTTTGGGCCCCACTTTAGGCGGTTGGCTGACAGATGAGTACAACTGGCGCTGGGTGTTTTTCATCAACATTCCGGTAGGTATCGTCACTTTTTACGGAATATGGAAATACCTTCGTCCGACGCCCGCAGTGAGGCGCATGAAAATCGATCTGTTTGGCTTCACCGCCTTGAGTCTCGCGGTTGGGGCTCTGCAGATGCTTCTGGACAGAGGCCAGCAAAATGATTGGTTTTCCTCCACCGAAACTTGGGCTGAACTTATTGTTCTCGTAGTTGCTGCCACGTACTTCGTGGCACACACGATGCTGACGCCTGCGGAAAAGTCTTTTTTCGACTACCGGCTGCTCAAGAACACAAACTACGCAACCGGCACACTGTTCATCTTCGTCGTCGGCCTGGTGATGTACGCAAGCCGTGCGCTGATTCCCACCATGCTCGAAAGTTTGCTCGGGTATCCGGTAGCCACCACCGGGTTGATCACCTCCCCTTCCGGCATCGGGACGATGCTCGCGATGTTGGTCGCAGGGCGCCTCATCGGAAAGGTCAGCATACGTCTTATGCTGACGATCGGCTTTGTAGTTTTGGCGATATCGCTATGGGAAATGAGCCGCTATTCGCTCGATATAGGGGTCAGCGAAATAATTTGGCCGGGCGTGTGGCAGGGGATCGGATTGGGTTTGGTATTCGTGCCGCTGAGCACCTCGAGTTTCGCGACCCTGGACGCTCACATGCGAAGCCAGGGCACGGCCATATTCAGTCTGGTTCGCAACATCGGTAGCAGCATCGGCATTTCTCTCGTACAGTTCCTCTTAGTCCGCAATACCGTGATCGCTCACGCATCGTTGGTCGAAAGAGTGACGTACGCAAATCCGGCGTGGAGCGATCCGGCGGTCGCCTCCGCATACAACTTGCATAGTCCGGCCGGCGCCGCCGCTCTGGATTCCGTCATCACGCAGCAGGCCACCATGATCGCCTACATCGATGACTTCTGGTTGATGTGCATTCTTTCCGTGGTTGTTCTGCCTCTGGTGCTTTTGCTGAAGCCGCCGCCTCGATACACCACACTAAGCGACGCTCCCGCAGTCATTGAGTAGCCGGCGTAAACGAGAATCAGACTCCGCGTCCAGATGAAGTGATCGTGATGAATCAAGGCCCTCGCTCAAGAGCTGCAATCCTGCTGCGCAGTGCTTTTTGACGCAGCGCTGCAATCAAAGATGGCTTCCCCTTAATTAAGGGCCTCAACCATGCGCTGGGTGCGTGCTTTGAGGCCCCGAATGCTCCTACCCGGCTCGCGAGTCCAAAAATTGCAACATTTATGCGAGACCATTCGTCACATTACCGTAACACGAGCCTTCCATGACCAACATGCCGCCCTTCGATCACGATGAGATCATTCGCCGCATCAGCCTCGATCTCGCCGACGGCTACGATGAAGAATTGGAAATGGAAATCGAAGACCGCCATCCGATTCCGGGTGCCGCGTCCGGCCCGGAAAGCGCCAAAGAAAAAGACTACCGGCAGGATTACTTTCGCCAGCTGTTTCGCCTCCAGGCCGAACTGGTGAAACTCCAGGACTGGGTGGTCGCATCGGGCGAGAAGGTACTGATCCTATTCGAAGGCCGCGACGCCGCCGGCAAGGGCGGCATGATCAAGCGCATCACCCAACGGCTCAATCCGCGCGTGGCGAGGGTGGTGGCGCTGCCGGCGCCCAATGACCGCGAACGCACCCAATGGTATTTTCAGCGCTACGTGACGCACCTGCCGGCCGCGGGGGAAATCGTTCTCTTCGACCGCAGCTGGTACAACCGTGCCGGCGTCGAAAAAGTGATGGGCTTCTGCACGGATGCCGAGTACGAGGAGTTTTTCCGCTCGGTACCGGAGTTCGAGCGCATGCTGGTTCGTTCGGGCATCAAATTGCTGAAGTATTGGTTCTCGATCACCGACGAAGAGCAGTACGTGCGGTTTCTCGGCCGCATTCACGACCCCTTGAAGCAATGGAAGTTAAGCCCGATGGATCTCGAGTCGCGCCGCCGCTGGGAAGACTATACGAAAGCCAAGGACGTAATGCTCGAGCGATCGCACATCCCCGAGGCGCGTTGGTGGGTTGTGCACGCAGTCGACAAGAAGCGCGCGCGCCTGAATTGCATCGACCATCTGCTGAAGCAATTTACCTACCAGGAAACGCCCAAGCCGGCGATCGTATTGCCGCAGCGCGAGCATCACGAGCACTACTCTCGGCAAACGGTGCCCGCGGACATGCTGGTGCCGGAGGTATATTGAATGGCCGTTCCAAACCCCATCTCGCTTGATGGTCGATCCTTTGTCGTGGACTGCCGCCGCGCCCCATTCCTTTGACTTGGGCGAATTCTCGCACGGCGACTTCGCAGGCGCGGTCCTCGATAAAGTCGCGGCCGAATCGGTTACGCGCGTGCTCTAGCTACCAGCGGCGCGAACCGCTGTCATGCTCGGAGGGCGCGTTCGTTAAACATCGGCGGAACATCCAAATTGAAGTGTCTAAACGTCCGTATGGAAAATATCAAAAACCGCGTTGCGATCCAGACATACAGAAATGCGAAGGGCAAGAGAGTTGCGCCCAATAGCCGCTTGGCAAAGCCGCGATTACCTCGCATATAAAAATGGCACAGCATCAAAGTTGCCGGAATATGGCACGCAGAAATAGCGCGCAGGAAGAAAGTCTCGGCCTCCTTTGGGTGTCTAGTTAGCTGCCCACGGTGTCAGGCTGGCGCCAGCTGCGCTCGAATGGCAGCCGCCAAGCGTTGGGCGCAATGAGCTGGTGAATGGCGTTGGGTCCCCAGGTTCCGGGGTCGTAGAAACGCACCGGCGGGGGCGCCTCCAGCAGGTTGGTCGACACCTCCCACAGGCGCTCGATGCCATCGGCCGTGGTGAACAGCGTGTGATCGCCGCGCATGGCATCCAGTATCAAACGCTCGTAGGCCTCCAGCACATCGCCGATGTGGCTCGTATCGTGCATCGCGAACTGCATACTCAACTTGTCCAGACGCATTCCCGGGCCGGGACGCTTGCCGTAGAAGGACAGGGACATTTTCGCGGCATCCGCGAGGTCAAAGGTCAGGTGGTCGGGACCTTGCTCGCTGATGCCGGAGCCGGGCGGGAACATGCTCTTCGGCGGCTCGCGAAACGCAATCGAAATGATGCGTTGCCCTTCGGCCATGCGTTTGCCGGTGCGCAGGTAAAAGGGCACGCCGGCCCAGCGCCAATTGTCGATATTGCAGCGGAGCGCGACGAAGGTTTCCGTATCCGAATCGGAGGAAACGCCCTCTTCCGTGCGGTATCCAGTGTATTGCCCGCGCACTACATCGGCGGGCTTGATCGGCAGCATGCTGCGGAAGACTTTGTTCTTCTCCTCGCTGATGGGTTTGGGCTCGAGTGATGTCGGGGCCTCCATCGCCATGAAGCCGAGAATCTGAAACAAGTGCGTGACCACCATGTCTCGATAGGCGCCGGTTTGCTCATAGAAACCGGAACGCTTGCCCAGGCTCAACTTCTCAGGCACATCGATTTGCACATGATCGATGAAATTGCGGTTCCAAATCGGCTCGAACAAGCCGTTGGCAAAGCGGAAGGCGAGAATATTTTGCGCCGCTTCCTTGCCGAGAAAGTGATCGATGCGGAAAATCCGCTCCTCGTCGAATACTTCATGCAGCTTGCTGTTCAAATCGACCGCGGTCGCGAGGTTGGTGCCGAAGGGCTTCTCCATGATGATGCGCGAACGGTCGACCAGATCGGCATCGCCCAGCAGCCGCACGGCCGAGAGGGCGGCGTTGGGCGGCACGCTGAGGTAGTGCAGGCGCCGGCATTCCACGCTGAAGCTCGCTTCCGCCGCGAGCACCGCCGCTCGCAGCACGGTGGGGCCGGCGTTTATAGGCACATATTGAAGATTGCCGGCGAACGCGTCCCAATCGGCCTGCGACACTTTGCGGGCCGAGAACTCGGTGAGGGCGTCGTGCGCAAATTTGCGGAAAGCCTCGGTGTCCAGATTTTCCAGCGAGACGCCGATGATGCGGCAGCCGGGAATGAAGCCGGCGTTCGAGAGATGGAATAGTCCCGGCAACAGCTTGCGCCGCGCGAGATCGCCGGTGGCGCCCACCAGGACCACGACCTGGGGGTTATGGGGGCCCACGCCCACCGGTATCTTTGCCACCATTTACCTCTCCTTCGAATTCGCCTTAGTGTAGCAACGATCGCGACGCCGGCGTCGATGAATCATGGCGCCCGACTTTCGGCCTTCTGCAGCATGTCCACGAGCTGGTGCACGACCTCCGTGAGATGCAAAACCTCGGTTTGCCGAAGCTCATCGATCTTTTGGTGCAGCAGTTCGATTTCCAGCTCAGCCTTGATGTTGACCTGGCAATCGCTCGTCGCTGCTTGGCGGTCGATTTCTTGCTGGCGGTTCTGGCTCATCATGATGAACGGCGCCGCATAAGCGGCCTGAAAAGACAGCGCCAAATTGAGCAGGATGAAGGGATAGGGGTCCCAGTGATCCATATATGCCACGATGTTCAGAATGATCCAAACCAGCAAGATGAACGACTGGATGATGATGAAGGTCCACGACCCCATCGCCGCCGCAACTCGGTCGGCGACTCTCTGGCCCAGAGTCAACTGCGGCGCGTCCGGCGGCGCCGATGCGGCGGCCTCTCTTCTCGCCCGCCCGGTATCCCGTAGCTTCGCGAGCAGCTGTTTCTCGCGCTCGTAAATCTCGTGGCTGATCGCGCTGAATGTTTTCATACGGCCCTTTTAAAATCCCGATGGCTATGTGTGGATCCTGCTGATGAGGCGCTGGTCATGGCGGTCACTCAAAAGGCGCCCGTCGGAAGCACGTTCGCAAACAAGGTAACGGTGCCGGCGTGGAAGAGCAAACCATCCTGGTACCAGATTTCCAGCGAGGATCGGATGATCGTACCTGCGAACGAAAAGCGGATGGCGGAAAGAATCGGAGCCAAGAAGATCATCACACTATCGTCCGGTCATGCATCGCCCGAGCGCTTCGCACTGTCATCGCGCCGTGCTTGCGATGCTCGTTACACAAACGGCATTTTTTCGAAATTACTTCGCAATGATCAAGGGGTAACTTCGCTAAGCCCGCCAAGAGCGCGGGATTATCGACAACTCAATGCTTGTCGATCGCTCAAGGAAGGTAAGGGGCGAGTTGGCTGAGGCACATGGATTGGCTTTGGTCGGCTCGCCCCGGCGCGTAGCGGGACGTGCTTCAGATCACCGACTGGGGGCCGTGCGCGTTGCTCTGGGCGCCTGCCGCGCCCTGAGACGCCGCATTTTGTCGGGCCGCTGCCTTATCCCTCACTATCAATCAGCATGCCGGCAGAAACATCGAAGAATCACGGCAAATTGTCGATGACAGCGAAATCGACGAAAGAGGATTCCTCAAGAACACCAAGCGCTAGGCTACTTGGGCCCTATCTTGGCCAGCATTTTTGCCCACTGCTTGCCCACTCCCGAACACTTCTCCTGGGTGTAAAACGATTCGTGCTGTGAGATCTCCTGTCTGATGGTCTCCCAGCCTTCCTGCACATACGCGAACTGGTCGGGCCCATTATTCGACGCACGCATCTTCTCGAGATACGACCGGGCGATCTCCTCGGCACTTTGCTCGCCTTTGGCAAGAAACCCTTTCTTGACGCAAAGATCGTACTGAGACGCGGTCCCGCCAAAAAACATCCCAAATTGCCTCGCCTGCGCTTGCGCCGTGCTCACAGCAGCTGACACCGGCGCATCATCCGCGAAAGCATGGCTACCGCCCAGAGCGAGGAGCCCCAAGGCCAAGAATGGATGATTCATATAGGTCCGTGTTACGAGGCCGTCTCCGAGAGATTTTTTCCCCGCTTGTCCATCCGGGTTCTGCAATGCGGGCACATCCATTCGCCGAGCCCAATGGGCGCTTTGAAAATGGAAAGGCGCCGAGCAGACATCGGCGTCTCACAACTCGGACAGTGCACCGGCACGGGATCCGCCCCTAAGCGACCCCAGCGTGCGCCGATTGACAGCGCAGCGAAAGCAACGAGAACAAAGGCGGAGACGATATATGCCCAAACGATGTCGGCCATGACGCGATGCACCTCCCTGTCAATCGATGGCGCATTGTAGCTAAGCCCAAGCCGTTGCGCGAAACTCTTGTGGTGATCAACCCCATCGAGCCGAAGACGCGGGGCATTGGCGAGCATGACGAGCCTTGCCTCCATCGTGGGACCGCTGGCCATCAGCTCGCTTTACTTCGCCTACCGCGCAACCTTCCGGGCCTCGTCTGGATTGCCGGCGCGGCGCTTTACTTGGTAGCCGTGCCGGTTCTGTTCAATCTCAAGCCTGCTTCACATGTCCAGATTGAATCCACCGTTGCTTTGAGCCCGCGCACCTTCCAAGGCGGTCTGCAGCGCATGGTGCGAGGGAAGACCGGCGCACGCGCTCGTCACCGACGCACCGTCCTCGTCGGTGTTCGACTCCGATTCGCCGGCAGAAGCCATGGTGGCGGCAAGGCTGCATGCGCAACCGATCGCCAGAAACGCCCTTATCGTTTGATTAATCATGATTTTTCTCCGATTTTTTGTTTGCGGCGAGCACGAAGTCTCGCCGGATGGTTGCCGTACATAAGCAGAATCGGAAACGCCGGTGGAAAAGCGACATCGGGGCCGGCGCCTACACCGCTATGCACCCTATTGGCGTAATCTTTTTGCCTGATGGACACTGATGACACATCGGCACCGCGCCCGGCCGCTCCTTACCGCCTGTTCGCCGAGCAAGCACTAAGCCGTGCCGCGGGTGCGCCCCTGCTGGGCGGCAATTCGGTCGAACTGCTGATCGACGCAGCCGCGCACTACGAGGCTTGGTTGAAGTCCATTCGCGGCGCACGCCGACGCGTGCTGCTCGAGAACTACATCATTCGAGATGATGCGGTCGGCCGCGAGTTTCGCGACGCACTGGTGGAGCGCGCCAAGGCTGGAATCCTCGTTGCCGTGATCATCGATTGGCTCGGCTGCCTCGGGCAGTCGCGCGGCGCTTTTTGGGTACCGCTGCGCGCCGCCGGCGGACAAGTACGCGTCTTCAATCCACCGCAGTTGGGCGAACCCTTCGGATGGATCAGCCGCGATCACCGTAAATTGCTGGTAATCGATGGCACGGACGGCTTTCTCTCGGGCGTGTGCATCAGCTCAAAATGGCTCGGCGACCCCGCCCGCAACGTGCCGCCGTGGCGCGATACCGGCGTGGCGATCCGCGGTCCCGCGGTTGCGGAACTCGAGGCCGCGTTCGCAGAAAGCTGGTGCTCCATGGGCGCAGCGTTGGACGCGTTCCCGGAAAGCCCGGAGCCTCAGGCCGCGGGCTCCGTGGCCATGAGGGTGATCGCGACTCAGCCGCCGAGTGCGAGCCTGTATCGGCTGGATCAATTGATCGCATCCATGGCGCGAAAGACTTTGTGGCTTTGCGATGCCTATTTCGTCGGCATCGCGCCCTACGTGCAAGCGCTGTTGGCCGCGGCGCGCGATGGCGTCGACGTGCGTATGCTGGTGCCGGGCAGCAGCGACGTTCCAATCGTGAGCGGCTTGTCGCGCGGCGGCTATCGGCCGCTGTTGCAGGCGGGCGTCCGCGTGTTCGAGTGGAACGGTTCCATGCTGCATGCCAAAACAGCTGTCGCCGACGGTCAATGGGCACGGGTGGGATCGTCGAATTTGAATGTCTCGAGTTGGCTGGGCAATCGAGAGATCGACGTGGCGATTGAGGATGTGAATTTCGCCGGCCTGCTTGCCGCGCAATACGAGCGCGATCTCGACAACGCCACCGAAATCGTCCTGGCACCGCGCCGGTATCGGCGCAGCGAACCCGTTCCCGCGGGCGATCCTCGCCGAACGAGGGTGGGCCGAGGCAGCGGCAGTTCCAGTCGCGCCGCCGCCAGCGCGTTGCGCATGGCAAACAGTGTCGGCGCCGCGCTCGCCAATCATCGCGTGCTCGACGACGCGCCGAGCGGCCCTCTGCTCACCGCCACAGTACTGCTTACCGCGCTGGCCGTAGTTTCATTTCTCTGGCCGGCGTGGATTGGCTGGCCCATCGGTGTGCTGGCGGCATGGGCCGCGGCCAATATGAGCGTGCGAGCTTGGCGGCACCGGCGGCGCGACGGCGGGCGACCCGAGTGAGCAGCGCATGTCATGGCGCTCATTGGTCATGCTAAAAACCGCAAGTGAACTGTACATAAATACAGCCATGCGCTACAGTGTTCTTTGCATTCCCTTGACGCCCAAGCGTGAGCTACTGCGCCTATAGTTCCCTTCGCAAGGACCGTGACATTTGCCCCTTGAGTAGGAGAACGGCCATACCAGAACCCTGCGTGAAATTTGCCGTAACTTGCCCCGACTGCGCTTTAGAGTCGATCTCGGAGTTGCCGATAGCCCTCATCGCAAACGCATTGCTGACCGGCAAGGGAATTCGGCTGTATGCGAGTTGCCACGACCAGTTTTGGACCGCAACATTTGTCGAGCGCGAACAACTGCGCAAAACTCTGGGGACGATGCGAGTCGAAACGCGGCACTCGTGTGCGGGGGAGCCATCGTCGGATTCCGGCGAAGCCATGCTGCCGAGCGGATGTCCCTGATTCGCGTTGCGGCGGCGGTGCAATTGGAATTTCAATGGCTCATCGAATGTGCGACGGCGCGGCGCCTCCCGATC
>Ga0182030_10015802_pt1 | contig 14765 bp, 18 predicted proteins | sample 812S3MmetaG_FD_121299 | JGI IMG/M metagenome (GOLD analysis project Ga0182030, IMG submission 121299) | Permafrost microbial communities from Stordalen Mire, Sweden - 812S3M metaG (Illumina Assembly) | ecosystem: Environmental > Terrestrial > Soil > Wetlands > Permafrost | place: Sweden... | reverse complement strand
ATGCAAACCATTTTGTTTGTCGATGAAATTCACCGCTTTAACAAAGCCCAGCAAGACGCTTTCCTGCCCCATGTTGAGGATGGCACGATTACGCTGATTGGCGCCACCACCGAAAATCCCAGTTTTGAAGTCATTAGCCCGCTACTCAGCCGCTCTCGGGTGCTGGTGCTGGAGCCGCTCAGCAAAGATGAGATTGTGAAAATTATCAAAAAAGCTGCCAAGACCGAGAAACTGACTGCCAAAAAACTGCCAGCCGCCAGCATTGACCTGTTGGCTGAGCTATCCGGCGGTGATGCCCGAGTGGCGTTGGGCAACTTGGAACTAGCTCTGCAACTGGCTGGCCAGCAGCCGATTACCCCGGCCGTTGTGGAGACCGCCGCCCAAAGTAAAGTGCCCGGTTATGATAAAAAGGGCGAGTACCATTACAACGTCATCAGTGCTTTTATAAAGTCAATGCGCGGCTCGGAACCGACTGCCGCGCTGTATTACATGGCGCGCATGCTGCAGGCCGGCGAAGACCCCAAGTTCATTGCCCGGCGGATGGTCATTTTTGCGTCTGAGGACATTGGCCTGGCCGCACCGGCCGCCCTCAACCTGGCCGTCTCAACTTTTCTGGCCGTAGAGCGCATTGGCCTGCCGGAAGCTCAATACAATCTGTTCCACTGTGCCAGCGTGTTGGCTAAGGCGCCCAAATCACGCCAAGTGGCCGATGCTATGAACCGGGCATTGACCACCGCCCGCGACTACCCCGACCTGCCAGTCCCACTTCAACTGCGCAATGCACCGACCAAACTGATGAAAGACCTGGGCTACGGCCAAGGCACCAAGTGGGAAGCCGGCTTCAAGCATCCCAAAGGTTTTCTGCCAGACGAACTCAAAAACCTAGATTTTTTCTAAAGCCTTTTAAGCGAACGGTGAACAACCGGCGGCAAGACGGCTAGCCAAACGCTGGAAAGCGTAATGTAATAATGCTGTGACCAATTGCCGGTGTTGCCCGGCTGAACGGCTTCCAGTAGCGAGATTATGCCAAACACGATGTAGCCCACCATTAATAAATTCAGTAGATAATTGCTCCGCTCCCGCCACCACAACCAGGCCAGACTAACAAAAAGGACTAGGGCTGCTAAGATGCTGAACATCCCGTGCACTAATAATAGATGGTCTTGGGTGAAGTTCGGGCAAACTTGAAGATTGGGCACGCAGCGCTCCGGCAGCAAGGCATCTACTATCGTACCAACACCAAACCCGACCGCTGCCAGAACGACACCAGCCAAATATCGATGACGATGTCCCGACAGATAGTGCAGCCATAGTTGCCAGCCGACAACTAAGATTAATAAACCGCTTAACACATCGCCACCTATGAACAGCCAATTATACGGCTGACCAATGGCTTCCAGCCCGCTAGCTAAACTGTTACGACTGACAGCCGGGTTCAGCCAGTAGCCCAGCGGCCACGAGGAATAGACAACCGCTGCCAAAATGGCGATTATCTGTAACCTAAGCCAGAATCTGGCGTTTGAGGGCTGCGGCATGCTCCAACCATTGTATAGAATATGCTAGAGCTTGCAAAATATCTTTATATATGCTTATATACATATAACAGTAGAAGGCCATATGAGTAACTATCACGAAGAATTACTAGTACTTGATCAATCTGCAATCAAGCAAGATCACCGACTAGCAAATTTAGCCAATTATTTCTATTATCAGTTCGAAAGAGATGGGCTAGGCAATGTCCAAGTTGCGGCACTCGACGCAGCCGAGGCCGAACTGGCTCCAACTATATTACACGCAGATAAGTTCGGTTATACGGTTGCCAGTAACGCCTGGCGGCGATTGAGATATCGTGAGGCCTACACAGCAGCAATGGAATATACAGATGCTTGGGATGCTACCAGGCTTGCGACTAGAAAAGATGAGCTTACTAAGGCGGCTGAAGCACTCAAGAATGGAGACCCTAACTATTTTGGTCTATATGATTGGTTGGAAAGAGAGCGCGTGAAACGAGACCGCTCCGGTTTAAAACCATTAGATCCCATCGATCAAGAGCACGCTTATGTAGCTGGGGTCTTGGCAAACGCTATTGACGACATAGCGCCGAAAAATCCCGCAACAATCGAATATGGCAAGAAATTCAAACACTCTATGCTAGTTGAACCGATTGACGAAACACTTCGAGCCGAGGTGGAGTATTTTCGAACTCTCGTTGCGCAATGCTACAAACTGACCATATCACCTAAAACAGAAGATCCAAACACAGACGACGCCGAACAGCATTCAAGGACTTATAAATTGGAAGATAGAACGGTAGGGATGCACGTAATCTGCTACGGCCCAGAGGGAGCTGAGCCCGTCAACACTGACCGCATGCTAACGTTAGCTGATTCCTTATCACCGGATGAAGCTCTAATATTTGAGCGCAACTTTAAGAAGCCTGGTTTCACCGTAAAGAATCGCTCTTAGGCCCTAATTTTCTCCCATGGCAGGCCGCCTTTGCCAAAGTGGCCGTAGGCACTCGTTTGACCATAAATCGGTCGGCGCAGGTCTAGAGTATCGCAAATGCCCTTGACTGAAGTGTCAATCAGCTTATCCTTGAAGGCGTGCAACTCTTCCTGACTGACAGTGGCCGTGCCAAAACAATCAATAGTCTGCATTAGCGGCCGCGGCTGGCCAATCACGTAGGCCAGACCGACTTCGCACTTAGTGGCCAGGCCGGCAGCCACAATATTTTTAGCAATGTAGCGCGCCGCATAGGCACCGCTGCGGTCAACTTTGCTGGGGTCTTTACCGCTGAAAGCGCCGCCGCCGACGCGGGCGTAACCGCCGTAGGTATCAACTACAATTTTGCGGCCGGTCAGCCCGGCATCGCTTTCCGGGCCTGGAATGTGCCACAGGCCGGTGCCATTGACGGTGATGTTTTTGTCGGCTGGCAGGTCAAATTTATAATGTTCAAGCACCGGCTTGATGACTTTCTCGATGGCGTCGGTGCGCACTTGCTCGGCCGTGGTTTGCTCGTCGTGCGCCAGAGCCAACACCAGTTTTTCGATGCCCACCGGCTTTCCATTTTCATAACGAACTGTTACTTGAGATTTGCCGTCCGGCCGCAGCCAGCCGAGTTCGCCGGCCGCACGGGCTTCATCAATCCGGCGGGTCAGAGCGTGGGCAATGGCGATTGGCAGCGGCATTAACTCTGGCGTTTCGTCAATCGCAAAGCCAAACATCATGCCCTGGTCACCTGCCCCATCCTGGTCAACTCCCAGGGCGATTTCCGGCGACTGCTGGTGAACGTCATTGCTGAACTCCGACTCAATACTGAAACCCCATGCCGGAACCGTGTAGCCAAGTTCTTTGACTTTACCCCTGGCAATTTCCTCAAAGTTCAGCTTGGCGGTGGTTTTTGTCTCGCCGAACAACGCAATTCGATTAGCACCAGCTACTGTTTCAACCCCCACCCGGCTGCGTGGGTCAGCAGCCAGCGCCGCATCTACAATGGCGTCGCTGATAGCGTCACAAATCTTGTCCGGATGACCGGCACAAACCGATTCGCTGGTGAAATAGTCGACAATTGATGACATAAAAAATCCTTTCTTTAAGCCTCAGGCTGCCGAGAAAGGATAACTCATCGATATCTTCCCCGATAAACCGGGTCTAGATGGAGCACCATCAACCGCAAAAACGGTCAGGTTGCTGGCAGATCAACGAGCTAGATCTCTCCCTGCACTCTTTATATTTACAAATTGTTAATGTCTCCCACTATAGCACACGCCTGGACGCTAACGTAAATCTACATACGTGTCTTGTAATATCTACCTAAATGGTATATAAATATCTTAGCTGTGACTGATGCAAATTACCAGGCCGAAGGGCTACCGATAGCCGAACTTTCACCAGTCAGCCGGATGGCGGACATAATCGCTGCGGCCCAAGCCAGGCATTCCAGAATCTTAGGATATGTAATTGACTTAGCTGACGAAACGGGTCACTATGAGCATCCTGATGTAATCGACAATGTTACAACCGGAGAAGGCTTGGTTGGAAGCGAATGGAGGACCAGTTGTCGGCGTTTGCTATTCTTACAGTGCATGCAGCTCGATCCTCACCCCCCATTTAGTAAGGTTGCTGGGCTAAAGATCGATGCCGAGGCAATCCAATCAGCTATTGATGCAAGCCAGTTACCACCTTTTGACGAAGCACGCACGGCTTTATTGGCATCCATAAAACAGGTGCAAGCACAGATAAAATTGGCGGCAGCTATGGCCATTGCCGCTGAACCTAGACCTCCAATTTTCGACCCTGTCATATTCGGCCAAGAAGCAGAGTCGGATGTTTTACCAAAAAGAATACGCCGAACAATGAGTTTGCCGCTTAACCCGCCCAGGGAACAAGTAACGTCCATACAGGATATACCAATATTTTTTGATTACAACCCACGCAAGCGGGGACGCGGGAACTCTTTGCGGCATAGGCATTAATGGGCAGACGCATAGTACTTTTTTTGTTATAATCACCTCTGCTACATTGGGGATTGGCCAAGCGGTAAGGCACTGGGTTCTGGTCCCAGGATCGGGGGTTCGAATCCCTCATCCCCAGCCAATATTTGCTTTTTATATGTTTTTATAGTATTGTAGTTTTATGTACGAATTGCGAGAAAGAATCGCTAACTTAGAGCGTTTAGCCCCCGCAGCTGGTATTTTTGTTGTGACGGAACTGTTTTCCTCAGCAGAAAATTGGCGTCAAGGTGAAGAAATTTCAGGTGGCGCTATTGCTACAGTTGGAGCAATAGCAGTTTTGAGGGCAGTTTTTTCTAAAGAAGAGCCAGATTTGTATCATGAAGATGGTGAGCAAGAGCTTTAGGCATGCGCGCTATTCTCTAATAAAGGCATACGCTTTGACGCATTCATAAATAAGTGTTCAACACTGAACATAATGGCCAGCCAAGAACAGACTTTAACCAAAACTAAACTAAGTCTTTTGGCTCAAGGGGTTTTGGCTCTTCGTCTGGGCTGATCTCTTCATCATCGGCATTCGTGGCACCCGAGACGCCTTCTTGGTACAGTTCGTCAGAGTCCATTGCGCTATCGGTCGCCGGTTCGTCAATAGGAGCAGTGGAGTGAATATCGTCAGCTGGCGCAACGGGTGTGGCGCCGTCTTCAGCTAGTTTTGATTCGTCGCGTTTTGGGTCGAAGATACCATCCTTGGGTTCAAGCGCATCATCTGCCGATTGCCGATAGTCATTGTCATTGTCATTGTCGTTGTCGTTGTCGTTATCCATGTTATACCGCCTTAACCTTTATCATTTATTAGTCATGTCGACTGATTTATCTTACTGACTCATTATGCGCTGCCGATGCATGAACGCAAAGCGAAAGTGTTCCAGACCGGTATGCTGAGCCGAGAGCATATATTTTACTAACTATCCACTAAGCATTTAAGCTATTCGTTTTTAATATTATTCATTGTAACCATCAACGATTCTTTAGGAATGCTAAATAGAATGCTACGTACACCATAACAACTCCAATATTTGCGATTAGGCGCTCCCAGAATCGGTGTCTAAAGAAAACTATATCCACAATAACTACGGTAGATATCATAGCTATGACATAAATTACAGTCACCACGGTTTTACCCACATATTTTATTATATACTTCGGATGAAGTAGAACAAAATACTAAAAGGTTCTTGATCAGTAGGCTCAGCCAAGATGCTTATGTTTGCACTATTTATTTAATACTGCTTTAATTGACATTTATGGAAGGTTATCTAGAGGAAATGCCTGACTCGGAAGTATTGCGAGCGCTAGCAATATTGGCATTTGCTATGGCTAGTGGTGTTACTTTCGCTCGGGAAGCCACGAAAAAAGGATTGCCAGCTCTGTTAGCGATTGCAGGTGGCCTGGCTGTTGCAGCCGTGACAGATATAGGTGTCGAACATTTAACAAGGCCAGTTGATAGGCATTTATTGAAATAGTTATAAGAATCGTCTCCACGTCCCACTCAACAACCTTAAAAGCTCGAAGTACGTCCACTATGAGCAGCTAAGAACCGTATTGCATTAAAGCCCGTAAAGTCTAATTTAGTGGGCTAAGATGCTGTTTCGAAAGAAGCAAAGACAGTATTAATTGTCAGTCCGAGCTCAAGGGCTTCTTCGGTATTGTCTACATTGCGAGCCAGCCCCAGCTGCGTAATTCTCATTATCATGGCTTCGTAGCCAAGACCAGTGTTTAGCACACAGGCCTTAGGGAATGAACCATAGTCACTTATTAAGCTGGGAATCAGGTTAGCTTCCAGGAAGTGAGGTACGCCATGCTTGTCCAAGCGAATGTCTATACGGCCGTAGTCCCGCGCGTCCAATGCGTAAAAGACGTCCAATGCAAATGTAGTCACTTTGGATTTTATAACTGTATCCGTAATTTCTATCGCCTGCTCAGCATTTGCTGATTTTACTTTACCGCTAAGAATACGCGCACGTTTTTTATCCAACGGGGCAATTAGTTCTATCGGCATCACTGAGAATTCTGTCGAATGTTGATCTTTTAGTACAGCGACGCTAAACTCACGTCCTGGTAAATATTCTTCTATAAGCGAATCCGATTTTAGGTTAGTGGCAATTGAATGAACTTTTGATATCAATTGCTCAAAATTATAGGCCAGCGAGTCGCTATCGATGCCTGCCCCGCCACCGCGATTTGTAGGCTTAATGAACAAAGGGAACGTCAGAGATATGTCATGACTCACTGGTAGCTGGTTTTGTTTGATAATACAAAATGATGCCGTCTTGAGGCCAGCGTCCAATATGTGCTGCTTGGCCAGGGGCTTATTCCGCTCAAGTTCGTGCGCTGCTTGACCTGAACCCGTATATGCGATACCGTGCTCATCCAAATACTCAGTCACCGAAACTTTATTGGGGTCACGCAAACCCAAGGTCGGATTCGGCGGGATTGACTCCATGCCCAAAAAAACTAAGTCTGGGTTCCGGGCAACTATAGCTTCAAGATCTGACAAATTATTAACGACACTAATCCTAACCGAGGTGTAATGCTTGGCTAAGATGGTAAAGATTGCCTCGCCAGACAGTTGGCTCATAGAACTGAGCCTTTTTGTCGTACAGCGTACAATCTCAATATGCTTATTCATTTTTATCATTTGGGAAATACAGTCCAGAAGCTTAGTTTGAAACTAGCTCGTTTTCTTACTTATTTTGGGTTCTAGGATTAGCTTCGATCTTCTCGCGGACGGGCTTCGTTCACCATAATAGAGCGACCACTGACGTCTTTGCCATTTAGGGCAGCGATTGCGGCTTTAGCTTCAGCGTCATCTGACATCTCCACAAAGCCAAAACCTTTTGATTGGCCACTGTCACGATCTTTGATGACTGCAGTGCTAGTGACAGTTCCGTGCTCAGCAAAAAGCACTTCTAATTCTTTCTCGGTTACACTGTAAGCTAAACCGCCTACATATAGTTTCATTGCCATTTTAATATCCTTTGTTTAACTAATATCACACCTGTTTACTATCCGCTAACCTTTGGTGATAGTAAGTCTTTGAAAGGACGAATTATAACAATGGAGAGGTTTTAGTAACCACTTGCTTGATTATATTATACCACAGCTAACTCTTCTTTCTCACTATAGAGCTCGGCTCTAGACAGTTATGCTCAAACAAGTATGAGCACTTTAAGTTTGTATACTTATGTTATATAGTAATTTCATGTCAGAGGTCTATACTCCTAGCATTACTGTTCTCGACAGCCCAGCCGACGTGGAGGCAAGTGTCGCTGATTTGTTGATTGATCAGATTAGTCAGAAACCCAATTCAGTTCTCACGTTACCAACAGGCGGAACGCCTATAGGCATATATGGTCTGTTGGTGGCCGCCTATCAAGCCAGACGTGTGGATTTTAGTCGGATAACTACCATAAATTTGGATGAATACTGGCCTATCAAAAATAACCACCCAGCTAGCTATGCCTATTACATGAACGATCACTTTTTTAACCATGTAAATGTTCCCCTGGAAAACCAAAACATTCCCAATGGCGAAGCCCATGATGTCGATAGGGAAGCTAAGCGATACGAGCAGGTAATCAAACAACATGCCATCGATCTTGGCCTTATTACACTCGGCCCTGGTGAGACGTGTCATATCGGATTTAATGAACGAGGCTCAGCGGAGGACTCACGAGTGCGTTACGTGCCACTCGACGAGCAAACGAAACAGGCTAATCTGCGATTTTTTAATAACTCAGAAGATATGCCTGAGGGCGCAATTACACAAGGTGTTGCCGATATACTTCAGGCCAAGCGCATTTTATTCATGGCTACAGGCGAACATAAAGCCTGGGGTGTGCGGCGCAGCCTTATGGGCGATATTTCTAGTGATGCGCCTGCATCATTCCTTCGCCACCACCCCAACGTAACCGTTATAATTGACCAAGCTGCAGCAAGCTTACTAAACTAACTAGCCGTACCTAGAACCTCAAAAGTTCGAAGCGCGGCCGCTGGGGGCAACCAGTATATATTCGAACGATTGTCCAATCAGCAATATGGTAAATAACTATTCCCCTGCCCGAGATCTAATGAGTGCTACTATTGTTGTTATTGGTGGTAAAGGTAAATAAAATGCCTGAGAACAATGTTGATGAATACATGGCTGGGTGCCCGAAAGAGGTTCAAATTAAATTGAGTGAGCTCAGGGCTGCTATTCGAGAGGTAGCACTAATATATCAAACTTGGTTTAATGTTAAGCATACCCGGGGAAGAAATCTATTTTTATATTGCTCCGATTAATGCCAAGCTCATGCATAACTATCTGTAAAGCCTCCACCATTGGATGTGTACCCGAAATATAAAACATACAGTCAGCATAATCAGGGATATACTGTTTGATTAAATCTCCAGTGATTATGCCTTTTAGAGTATTGGGCGAGCTTACAGTAGTATCGGCGTCAGATACGACATATAGCGTTTTGACTCCTAGGGTTTGGCGTGCATTTTCAAACACGTCCCTATAGGCAAAATCAGCCTCTGTACGTGCCGAATAGAGCATTCGTACAGATCGCTGCTGATTAGAGTCTATGAGGTATTTGATCATACTTCGGAACGGTGTTACGCCAATACCGCCGGCGATAAAAATCAATTTCTTGGTAGTGTCGCTCGGCATGATAAAATCACCGGCAATTTGCGCGGCAACTATTGGTGTATTTTGGTCCATATCGAGCATAGCTGATTTATAACTGCTACCTTTATCATAGAATTTAATACCAAGTCGCAGCTGGTCTTCAGTCGGTGATGAGGCAAGCGTAAACCAGCGCCTACTACCTCGACTATCTGCATGGTCGTGAGGTAACGTCCATTCCATATACTGCCCTGGCTGATAGGCAAGTTTGCGATCTGGTATGAATGCAAACTCCACCGTGTCCCGAGCAATTTTGATCTTACCTCTTAACACAGGGAACAGTTTCGTTTTTGAGCTAACAATATAAGCAAAAATGTTACCGGCGACTAGGGCAATCTCTGGCGATGTGTAGTAATGTCCGAGATGAAATTGTGGAGCTAGCAATATGCCTACAAGTGCCGCATATACGATTTGCTTATTCTTTGTGGTTGGTGATGTGTATGGCTCGGTCAACATAACAAAGCCAAGGAAGAATAACGGTGAGCTAAGGATCATATTGTGCAGACTACTTGATATGCTAGACCGACCGATAATTGTAAATACCAGTGTTGCAATAGTTGATGCTATCAAAAAACTTGCGACCATATATCCCCTACGAACCTTGCGGCTGATCAGAACGCCGCCAATTAGTACGAACGGCAGCATAACAGCCGTGCCAACCCACCAGCTGGCATTTTGTCTAGGTCCAAGCGCCGTCAGTACAACTGCAATCGCTGCAGGGTTAAATATATGTTTCTCTCGCACCGTCAAAATGTATTTTGAGGCGATGGCAAGTCCTGAAGCTGCTAAGAGAAACAAAAATCCAAAGTTTCCTAAACTGGGTGGGATAATAAGCGCTAAAATCAGGCCTGTCAGGATAGAAGATTCGGGATTCACCGGCACATAGAAAACATAGGCAAAAACTTTATTGATGAGCCAGCAAGCTGTAACAAGCACCGTCGCCGATATAGCAATCTGAACCGCGCTATAGTGCATGTCGCCGACAGCACTAAGACCAACTGCCGCAAGCAGCAGCCCTACCAGGTAGTACATCAGCAACCGGTACATTGAGATGCCGTCAATCAATCTATCAATTGGCTTAATCAGCTGTTGCCACATAGTCTTCAAATCCTGAGGTAAAGGTTGCTATTTTATTATCATCAATTTGATAGCCTTCAAAACCTGGTAATCCTTCAATGAACGCAATACCCGACTCTCCCATGGCAAATGCAGCGGTGGCATATCGGTCGGCTTCATAGACGTTAGGCCCAATGACCGTCAGGCTTTTTACGTGGCGGATGTCGCTAAAGCCGTGGTGTGGGTCGTAGATATGCTGACCGCGGATGTAGGTGCCGGATGTCGCAATCCCCTTACCGCGGATACTGATTACTTTGACAATCTCTTCAATATTAAATGGGTTACGGATGCCAATCTGCCAAGCAGTATCTGGCATATAGACACCATGCGCTTGAATATCTCCACCTGCTTCAATGTAGAAGTTAGTAAAGCCCGCACCTAACAACTGCTCGGCAGCTTTTTGTATAGCCCATCCTTTCACGAGACCAGATGGATCAAGCTTGCCGTTATGCTCAATGTTAAAATAGCCGCTGGTTTGCATTTTTGTCTGTTCGCATAGTTCAAAGACCTCTACAAATTCGGGTGACCATTTTTCCCGCGGTAAGCCATCGTTAACCTTCGAGAGTTCACTGTTGGGTTTGTACGGGCTGAACTGCACATCTACTCTTCTAAAATAGTCGAAGACCTTGTTCAGGTCGGCTTCTTTGGCATTATCAGTGATTTCAATAGTAATTGGCATACCCATAATTATTTTTGTATTTTTCAAGAATGTTTTAAGCCTGAGCTAAGGCCGCCTGTAAAGATTGCTGGAAAGCTTGGGATGTGAAGGTTGCCCCAGATATAACTTGCACGTTCGAACTTTGTGCTTGAATCGCTTCTTGCTGTAAGTAGGGCATTGCTTGCTGATTTATAATTACAGAAGTTTGATGAGTATTCGGGTACTGTAAAAACTTTACATCAGTAATCTTACCACCCGAAATGGTTACAGAAACCTGTACATTCCCATAGAAGGCATCCGCGACACTGCCAGTATACGTGCCATCCTTATACTTGCCTGTAGTCGAGCTTGAACTGCTGGTGCTTGTAGCGCCAGTGTTCCCAGTGCCCGAGCCAGCGCCACTTGAGGTTGTCGCAGCTGCAGGTGGATTATTTGTGGCTAGAGATGTGGGCTTGCCGATAACTGGGTTTTGATGACGAATGCCCAGGCTGTAGACGACGAAGACTCCAAATATAGCAACCGCGACGATAAATTTTTTCATACCTATTAATAGTACCCTATTATCATATTGCTATAGTCGCACTTACACCTTAAAGCTTACTGAAATCTGAGATTAGATAGTACGAAGTCCGGAAAATTTCATGACCGGGATGCTCGGCCATAATTCTTATGCTTTGCATCATTTAAGAAATAAAGTAACATATTTTATATTAAACTTTTTATATTAAACTTATAGGGTACAAAAAATGAAAAGACGACTAACGACATTTGAGCTACAAGCAGCACAAGCTCATAGAGATGAGGCTCGTGAGTATTTAGGTGAACTATTTCCTCGATTAACTTTAACTGGCGTACAACTTGGAATTTGCCGTGACGGGGGAAGCGTGGCTGTCAGGGCACAGGTTAACGATACGAATCCGTATCCAAGACCTGCAATTATTGATGCGCTTGGGCAACTTGGTGTAGAAACCGCGCCATCCGACGCACAACTTTAGACCTTCGCAAGGGACGTCCACTAGCGCAGCCAAGACCAACAGTTTTTTTAGTTTTGCTTTGTTTCTAATTTTAATGATGGTGGCCTATAAATTTTGTTGCTAACCAGAATAAACTTTATTGTCGCCGGCAGCCAACCTATAAAGAACCCGATGTAAACCAAAGCTAAATCTTTGAGGTCGGAGGTTTTTTCAAAGTGTTGAGAAATCATATTTGAAAACCAAATTCGTTTAAATCTAGTCATAATGTTGACAGAATATCTATTAGATAGTAATATCAGTCTACTGAGGTTTATTATATGTCAGATCGTTACGAAGGCAGAGGTTCTCAAACACCAACCCAAGCGGATTTTTGGCGCAGGCGGCTTGCCGTTTTAGTTCCTTTCGGCGCGGCGCTAGTAGTAGTTGGATTGAAAATTGCCGATCAGTTTGGCGGAGACTCCACTACCCCATTAACCGGAAGCACTGGAACCGAACAGGGATTAACGTCGTTCGCACCAATCTCAGAAAGCCCATTCCCCTCCCCAAACCCAACATCGACAACATCATCCGTTACTTCTAGCGGCGGCAGTAACGAGACTGCTCCTGCCGTCCTAACAAACGGTGATACAGTCAGGCACATTGCTACCGGAATGATTGGTTGGTATGCAACCGTCGTAAAGACTGGCGAGGGGGTATCCGACACCACGGTTGCTACGCTTGAGGCGAGGGACGAAACGTCAGCCGATTTTGCTACCATGGAGACAGATATTAAAATGCTACCAGCAAATAGGCATGCCTTCTTACCAGGCAGTGGTTTCGAGCTTAGACAAGGTGCAACTCTGTACGTTCCTTTAGGCTTGCTGTCGAGGCGCGGGCTATATCGGAGGGATTTAGCCGAACAGATACACCGAGATAAATTAGCAGCCGAACGGGCACTGGCACACAAACACGCCAGAAGTACGGGGACAACCACCAGCACAATTGGAAAACACCAGCGCCACGAGCCATTACCAGCGATTTCAAAGATTACGGGGGGCACCAGCCGACCAACGAAACCATCCAATACCGGTGGTGCGGTCGCGCCCTAAGCTGGGCAGATAGCTTAAGGCTCTTGGTTTTCCAGGCTGATGTCTTCTTTTTGGTCGGCCGGTTTGAGGATGTTATCAACTAGCTGGTCGAGTTGGTCGTTCGATAAGTTAGCTTTTACGGCGTAGCCTTCAATGCCCTGGTCGCGCAAGCCTGCTGGCGCGTCGGCCTCGTCGAGGTTAGAAATAATTAGCACCTTAATGTTCTTGCCCCAGTCGCTTTTGCGCATAATCTCCAGAATTTGGTCACCAGCAATCTTGGGCACCATCAAATCAAGCAGCACCAAATTGGGCAGCTCTTTTTCGATTAATGCCAGGGCGGCGATGCCGTCATAGGCCACGAAACAGCTATAGCCGAGCAGCTCCAGCCTGGTCTTGTAAATATCAGCTAGCGGAGCCTTATCTTCAACAATTACTATTTTCTGCGACAATCCGAATTGATCCATTATGCTTACGATTCTAGCTCATTAAGGGTTGTTTTGATACACTACACCAATCAATCAGGAGAAACATAGCTAATCAAGGTTGCTCTTGGTGTAAGTATTAGCTCCATTGACCGCTCCCTCGTAGGTTGCGGTGAGGGTGTACTGGACGCATTTTGTGTCATCTGTTTCACAACTTTTACCATTGCTATCGGTAACCGAATAGGCGTAGGCGTTGACACCGGGCATAGCCTTTAGGCAACTTGAGGTCGCCGGATTGCATGTCGACAGCGGGTCAACCAAGGAGTTAGAATCTAAGCTAGACAGATTTGTCGCCCGCCAGCTAGCAGTGTTCATATCCGTTAAGCTAGGATAGTAGCCGTTCTGACTAAAATAAGCTTCCAGCTGAGTCTGCAAAGACTGGATGTCGACCTGACGTTTGCTATTGCGAGCCGTTGATTGGATGCCACTATAGATTGGCACACTTAGACCGGTTGCCGAGTTGTTGGCTGAACCTTTAGGTTTGCCATGGTGCCAGACATATATGCCGCCAACAGCGATTATCAATAAAGCGTAGACAGCAACAAATACTTGCATCAATCGACGGTAGTGTCGTTCATCATCAGGTGATAGTTGTGTTAGTGATGGCATTCAGATCCTCTTATTGCGATAAGGCCTGGTCATTGTCTTTGGTTTTGGCTTTAGCGGTGGGATGAACGACAGTTTCGGCGTCACTATCTGTGTCGCCGCCTGTGCCCGACAAGTGCAGCAGTTGCCTGGCTGCCAGCCAGATGACCAGTAGGATGAGTATGCCGATCATCGGCACAATCAGATAATGGCGCGTGAACAGTCCGGCTTGAGTCCATGACCAGGCATTGGCCAGGGTTAGATGTTGCGTTACTGACTTAGTAGCACCGCTGGCATACAGGATCTTGGCGGTTAGCGTGTATTGGCCATTTAACAGGTTCGGAGTATTTAGTTGGTAAGCGTAAGGCGCGGCATTAGCAGTAGCCACCATGTTGTTGTTGAGATAATAGGACACTTTGGCGACTCCTTGTGCCTGGATGGTCGCTGGCTCAACTGTTACCGGAGCGCTGGCCGTGACGTTGTCATTATTAGCAACAACCACCGGCGGGCTGCCTCTAGATTGGAAGAACGCCGTTAGCCACTGATAGTACGATGGCTTAGACGTAGATGTCGACGTTGCTGCAGCCAACGTCTTGACTGATAGCGCATTAGAAGCGGCTGAAATATTGCCGGCAGCATCGTAGGCTTTGACCGTGTAGCCGTATTTAGTGTTGGGCGACAAGCCACTGTCTGTATAGCCAGT
>Ga0182030_10015800_pt1 | contig 14766 bp, 10 predicted proteins | sample 812S3MmetaG_FD_121299 | JGI IMG/M metagenome (GOLD analysis project Ga0182030, IMG submission 121299) | Permafrost microbial communities from Stordalen Mire, Sweden - 812S3M metaG (Illumina Assembly) | ecosystem: Environmental > Terrestrial > Soil > Wetlands > Permafrost | place: Sweden... | reverse complement strand
GAGACGGTGCGGCTCTCTGCGCGCGGGCGCATGGTTTCAAACGACGTGTTTCAGGAGTTTCTCGGGATTGAGGAAGATGAGGCCGGAGCCGAACGCGGCTTGATGCAAGAGGCGGCGCGTTAGGTGGGGACGGTCTGAGAGGTCCAGATCAACGGCCTGATTCTGAGCCGAGGTTTCCCGCCCATTTCGCAAAGAACGCGAAAAGGACGGGGCACGGGGCATTGGTCCAGACTTAGAGTTTTTCCGCCACGCTCTTGGCCTGCGTAAACAGGTAAAGATAGTCCGGACCGCCGGCTTTTGAATCCGTCCCGCTCATGTTGAAGCCGCCGAACGGATGCGCGCCCACCATGGCGCCGGTACACTTGCGATTCAGGTAGAGATTGCCCACATGGAACTCGCGGCTTGCATCGTCCAGCTTGTCGCGGTCGCTGGTGTAGATGGCGCCGGTCAGGCCGTACTCGGTGTTGTTGGCCACGGCCAGGCCCTCTTTGTAGCTGTTCACTTTGATGATCGCCAACACCGGCCCAAAGATCTCTTCCTGCGCGAGCCGCGCGTCGGGGGCGATGTCCGCGAAGACGGTGGGCTCAAGATAGTAACCGCCCGCGGTCGTCTGGGGTGCGGAACCGCCAGCGACAAGCCGGCCCTCCTGCTTGCCGATCTCGACGTACTCCAGCATGGAGTCCAGCGCCGCCTTGTTGATCACCGGGCCGAGGCTCAGGTTCTCAACCGGATCGCCGACCTTGAGCGTGGCAACCTTCTCCCGCACGCGCTCCACAAACACGTCATACAGAGGCGCTTCCACAATGGCGCGGGAGCAGGCGGAGCACTTCTGGCCGCTGAAGCCGAAGGCTGCTGCGACAACAGCATCGACGGCCGCGTCGAGATCGGCATCGGCGCAGATCAGCATGGAGTCCTTGCCGCCCATCTCAAGAATCGTCCGCTTGATCCAGATCTGGCCGGCCTTGGCTTTCGCGGCGCGCTCATGAATGTCGAGGCCGACTTCTTTCGAACCGGTAAAGGCGATAAAGCGGGTCTTGGGATGCTCCACGATGGCGTTGCCGAAGGTGGCGCCGGAGCCAGGGCAGAAGTTGACGACGCCCGGCGGCATGCCAGCCTCTTCCAGAACCTCAATGAACTTTGCCGCAATCGTCGGCGAGTCGCTGGATGGCTTGAGGACGACGGTGTTGCCGGTGACGACAGAAGCCGCTGTCATGCCCGCCATGATGGCGAAGGGGAAGTTCCACGGCGGAATCACCGCGCCCACGCCCAGCGGAATGTAGAGCAGGCGGTTGCGCTCGCTGGGGTACTGGATGGGGGTGGTGGCGGCAGCGAGGCGCAAGGCTTCGCGGGCGTAGAACTCGAGGAAGTCGATGGTCTCGCCCACGTCGGCGTCGGCTTCGGCCCAATTCTTGCCCACTTCGTAGGTAAGCCATGCGCAGAACTCAAAGTGGCGGCTGCGGATGATCTCGGCAGCGCCGAGGAGCAGCGACACGCGCTCGTCCACAGAAGTGCGGCTCCACGACTCAAAGGCCTTCAGCGCCGCGGCCATTGCTTCCTCCGCGTGCTCCGCACCTGCCTTTTGATGCACGCCGACAATCTGAGACGGCTTGGCCGGGTTGAAGGAGCGGATCTTGCCGTCGGTCTTCAAGTGGCGTCCGCCGATGACCAGGTCGTACTCGCGGCCCAGTTGGGCGGCCACCAGGTCGAGCGCGGCGTGCATGGCGCGGGTATTCTCAGGGGTTTTGAAGTCGACGAAAGGCTCGTTGGCGAATTCGCCTTGCGGCGTGCGCGGCAGAATTTGGGTGGAAAGCGAAATGGTAGCCATAGCTCTATTAGTGTAGCTCCACCTGCGCGCGCGCTGCCACTTCATCAGGATGCCGTGAACAGTGCCGCGAATGCTCCGTGCCCCATCTTTGCGAGTTTTTCCTGGCGCAAAGGGGGGAAGCTATGCGCTCTGTTCGAACGATTCGCCGGCTTCACCCCCCTCGAAATAATCGCCAAAGATCGACTTTTTGAGGCTCGGCTGGTATATTCAAAAAAATATATTGATATGACTTGTTGTCAAACAACCCGTCGATAAAGCTCCACCGCCCCAAGCGGCCCCTGCGGCCTTAGTTCGCAACCATCCAGACTCGTAAAAATCCGCTTCAAAAACTTCATGGAGAATCCCAAAGTGCCAAAGGCTCTCTTCGCGCTTGCATCGGCATCTCGGCGCCAGTTTTCGCTATCGATCTCTGCTGCGCTCTTTTCAGGATCGGCCAACTTATCAGAAAGAATTATTGCTGTGAATTGTTGTCTTCCCGCCTGTCGATAATGCTCTGCCGCCCGATGCGGCCCTTGCGGCCTTAAGCCGCCTCCCATCCAGCTTTCAAAAACTCAATGGAGAATCCAAAGTGCACAAAGCTCTTTTTGCTGTCCTGTTTGCGTCCCTGCGCCGGTTGTCGCTATCCATCTCTTCTGTCATTGTTCTGTTCGCTGTAGCAGCCGGACTGCCCCTGGCCGCGCAGGACGACGTCACCACGCAAAACGGAACCTCCGGGTACAACGGCGTGTTTATCACGGGGCCGTCCTCGAATCCGCTGAGCTTCCTGAACGGCGCGGCCGGGCGAACGACCGGCAACCCCGCGCCCTACGACTTTCACGACTTTGCCCCGTTTACCCTACTTGATGAAAAGCTGCCGAAATGGGTGGATCTCCAGGCAGAGGAGCGGTTCCGCTACGAGGCGTATGACAATTCAAACTTGAAGGCTGGAGCCAATGACTCCTACCTGTTGAACCGTTTCCGGTTCCAAGTGGATCTGCATACAGCCAGTTGGCTGCGGGTTACGGCGCAGGTGCAGGACGCCCGGGCCGGCTTCCAGAATGCACCCATCGGGCCGCCGAACACGGTTCGCTGGGATCTGAAGCTGGCTTACGCCGAGGTGGGCGCGCCCGAAAAGCACTGGTTCAGCCTGCGCGTGGGGCGGCAGCTTATCAACTACAACAACACCATCATCGCCAACTCAGAGTGGCGCAACCAGGGCCGCTCCTACGATGCGGTGGTCGTGAACCTGGACGCGAAGCGCGAGCATTTGGGGATCTTCGCCGCGTCGGCCGTGGTGCCGCAGGGCTATGGGGTGAGCCCACACCAGGAAGGCAACAACATCTACGGAGCCTACGGCCGCATCGACGACCTGCTACCGCACTCGAACCTGACGCATTCGAGTCTGGAGCCGTTCTTTTTGTGGCGGGTGCAGCCGGCAGAGGTGGTGGAACCAGCCAAAGGGAAGACCACCGGCAAGGAAAATGAGAAAGCCGGCGGCGTTCGCTTCAAGGCGCAAGTTCACTCGGCCTTTGATTACTCCGGCGAGTTCATCTATGAAGGCGGCTCGGTGGGATCGCAAAGCATCGGCGCCTGGGCGGCTCAGGCTGGCGCGGCGTATCAGTTCAACGAGGTAGCGGCCAAGCCGCGCCTCTTTGCCCAGTATGACTATGCCTCGGGCAACAGCAATCCAGCAACGAACGCAAAGCACTCCACATTCGATACGATCTACCCCACAGCCCACGACCGCTTCGGCATCACTGACCTGTTCGGCTGGCAGAACATCGAGACCGTACGCGCGGGCGCAACGGTTGAGCCCCACCGGCGGCTTACCTTCACGGCACAGGGGCTGGACTTCTGGGCGGCTTCGGCGCTGGACTCCGTCTACAACACTTCCGGCAGTTCGATTGTGTACAACAAGACCGATCACGGCCGCCATGTGGGCGCGGAAGTCGATGGCTACTCGTGGTATGAGCTCAATAAGCACTTCAACCTGGGCGGCGGGGCTGGCTACTTCGGTGGCGGCCAGTTCCTCACGAATGTAACAACCAGCCACTCGTACACGACCTACTACGTTGCGCTGAACTTCAAAGACAACGGAAAGAAGTAGGCGACGCAGTGCCGGAAGCGCTGCGTGACTGGAAGCGCCCTCCGGGACTGGAAGCGCCCTCCGGGACTGGAAGCGCGCTCCGTGACTGAAATCGCGCTCCGTGCCCCGTCCTTTTCGCGCCTTTTGCGAAATGGGCGGGAGAGCACAAAACCCGACCTGCGGAACAAGGTTGGCGTGATCGACGATCGCGCCAGCCTCGCTTTACATCTCCGCTACGACTTGAGCGCCGGAACTTTCTTGCCTTCCTTGCGCGCCTTCGAGAGCCCAATCGCGATGGCCTGCTTTGGATCGGTCACTGTCTTGCCGCTGCGGCCGCTCTTCAGCTCGCCCTTCTTCATCGCCTTCATCTCGGTCTCAACGTCTTTCTGCGCGGCAGGTGAGTATTTGCGGGTGGTCTTGCGGTGTCCTGTGCTCTTCTTTGCGGTTGCCATGGTTTTGCCTCCACAACCGTCTGATGGCGCGCGCGGAATTGGCGTTGCATCAGTGGCGTTGCGTTCGCGAGTGCGAGGTGGAAGCCAACGGAGTCTGGGCGAGGTCTGAGGTTTCCCACCTTAGGCGCGATGAGGCCGCGCGGAAGATGGGGCGCCCCGCGCGAACGCCGGCGGGGTGAGTAATGCGGTCTCCCGCCCATTTCGCAAAAGACGCGAAAAGGACGGGGCACGGAGTATTGTGGGCACCCTGCGCGGGAAGGTCAACTCGCTGACCAAGCCGTCAGGTTGTCTCGGTCAGCGCTTCGGTGGCTTTGCTCATCTTGGCGGTACGCTCAATCTTGTCCCAGTTGAAGGGCTTGCCATCGATGGCGCGTATCACGGTCTTGAACAGCACGATCGAGAAAACCTGCCTGTAGGCAAAACGCTGCAGCCAGATGTGAAACAGCAGCCATCCATCACCCTTGTTGGCGGCGTGGCGTCGCTCCAATGAGAAGGCCACGGACGAAGTCGCGAAGTCAATCACCAGGAAGCCGAGGAAGAAGACCAGCAGCTTGTCCAGCGAAGCCGACGAGACACTGTCCGGGTGATAGTGGCGATCGATAAAGTAGTTCACCACGCCGGACACAAACATGAGGTCAATGAACGGCGAGACAAGCGGAAGAAACATCTGGAAGATGAGAATGTTGGGCAACGCGAACAGCCCCATCGCCTTGTTGCGCACGAACGCGGCGCGATGTTTCCAGATCGCCTGCAGCGTTCCAAATGACCAGCGGAAGCGCTGCCGCATGAGGCCCTTCGCATCGATGGGCGCCTCAGTGAATGCGAGCGAGCGGTCTTCGTAGTCCACGCGGAAGCCCTGCTCAAGAATATTCATGGTCAGGTCGGCGTCTTCGGCAACCGTGTTGATGGGGTAGCCGCCGGCGGCCTTCACCGGAGCCGTGCGCCATGCGCCGATCGCGCCCGGAACCACGGTGACGACGTGGAACAGATCCAGCGCGCGCCGCTCGAAGTTCTGGCTGGTGATGTATTCAAGAGCCTGCCAGCGGGTCCACAGGTTCACGCGATTGCCCACCTTGGCGTTGCCGGCCATGGCGCCGATGCGCGGGTCTTCAAAATGCGGAATCAGTTTGGAGATCGCGTCTGTCGCAATCACCGTATCGGCATCGATACCAACATAAATCTCTTCGGTCAGCCGGTCGAGCGCATAGTTAAGCGCGGCCGCCTTGCCGCCGTTGGGCTTGCTGAGCACTTGCACGCGTCCGGCGGCAATCTCGTCCGCGTAGGCCTCGCGCGCCACCTCCGCGGTGCGGTCGGGCGAGCCGTCGTCAATCACGATGACGTGCAGATTCTTGTAGTCCGAGTTGAGCACCGATCGAATGGTGCGCACAATCACCGTCTCTTCGTTGTACGCCGGAATCAGCACGGCCACGCGCGGATTGAAGCCTGGGGAAGCCTTTCCATGCGGCTTGCGCAGGCGGTCAATGATGGCCAGGATCCCGATCAGCAGCAGCCGCGCACCCATCAGAATGTCGCCGATGAAGAAGACCAGCACGATGAACCTGCCGACGATCTGCACGCCGGAAAATGCCACCGAATCCGGCAGCGCGCGCAGATACTGGCCAAAGGTGAGCTTGGGCATCACCTCGGCAGTCGTCTTGCCCATCAGCTCGGAGACCGGCACGATGGTATAGCCGTGAGCGCGCAGGGCGTCAATCAGCACGGGCAGCGAAGCCACCGTCACGGAGCGGTCCCCGCCGCCGTCGTGCATCAGGATGATCGACCCGCGGAACTGCGGCTTGGTCTTCATCACCTGCAACTGGTTGAGCACCGCCTGCGTGATCTCCGCCGGCGTCTTGCGCGGATGCTCGTTCCAGTCGTCGGTGTCGATCTTGTTGCCGATGACGATGTAATTCTGGTTCTGAATGGGCACAATGGGCGCGGCCTGGTCGTCGGTTTCGGGCTCTTCGTCCACGTCGTAGGGCGGGCGGAAATAAAGCGGCTGCACGTGCAGCTTGCTGGCAAACAGGCGTTCCGTCAATTTCACCTGCAGGTCCAGCGTCTGCGGCGAGATTTCGCTGATGTCGGGATGCGTGTAGGTGTGGTTGCCGATCTCATTGCCCTCGCGGGCGATGCGCTGCATCAGGCCGATGTTTTCAGCAGCCTCCGCGCCGATCAGCATGAAGGTGCCTTTTACGTTCTTCTTTTTCAGTACGTCCAGAATGCGCGGTGTCCATTTCGGGTCCGGCCCGTCGTCAAAGGAGATCGCCACCTCGTTCGGGTGATAGCCGTAATAGTCCACCGTATAAGTGCGCGGATAAACATCCATGTGCTCATCCTCAATGAGCTTCTTGCGCGGGTCTCTCTCGTCGGTATCGACCGTGATGCTGCGCTTGCCTGCCTGCGGCAGCCCGGTGACGCGCATGATGTCGCCTTCGCCCTCGATGTCCAGATCGTGGCCCGGCTGTACGACATTGAGCGCTTGCAGCGACTCAGGCGCGCTGGGCCTGTCCCAGACGCTCCACATCGAGTTGTCTTCCCAGCCCAGCCGCCACAGCGCAAATGTCGACAGGCCAAGCTGGCGCGCAGCACGCAACTCATTGAGCATGGTGACGCCGTCAAGAAACCACACCACGTGCCGATGATTGGTGTCTTCGTCGATATATTCAAAATGCGGATTGAGCGAGTTGTCCGAGAGATCCAGATCGGCGTCGGCGTCGCTGGCGCGCTGCCAGGCTTCAGACACCGGGAAGTCTTCCGTATTGATCACCTGCGGCTTGGCCGGCGGTTTGTGGCTGCCCTTCTTGGGCGCGGGGACGGTCGAGAGCGTCCAGTCGTAGCCATAGTTGCCCACCGCGCAGATCAGCTTCTCCTTGGGCACCACCTTCAGCACACGGGTAAGATTGCCGACGAACCAGTCCTGGCCGGCGATGGGACCCGGATCGCTGGTGGTCTGGTGCTGGTCATAGTTCATCAGGATGATTCCGTCGGAGTTGGCCGCGATCTGCTTGAAGTCCTTGTCCGATGTGGCGATGGCCGTGTTGACGTAAAGGTGCAGTCCGCGCGCGTGCAGGTCTCCGTAGAGCTCCGCGATGAAGGCCATGTAAGCCGCATCGGCGTTATCGGGAAGGCTCTCAAAGTCGAGCGACAGGCCATGGTAAGCGGGGAATGCCGTGAAGAAGCGGTCGATCTGCTGGCGCAGCGTGGCGCGTTTGCCGGGGTCCTGCAACAGCGCGCCAAAGCCCGCGTCCCACTGCCCGGCTGGGGCGTCGTAGTTGTTCAGGTGAGGGAAAATTTCGGTGTCTTCGCGCGCCAGTTGGATGACGTGCTTCACCTTGTCGCCGCCGTCGGGGTCGTGTACCGTTGCCCCTTCAATGATGGGGTACGCGCGGTGCGTGTCGTCATTCGTGCCCATCAACGTGCCGTCGGGCGAGGTGGCGTGAAGCCACTGCGGGAACAGCAGGTCGATCTGGTGGATGTGCTCCTTCAGTGAGGCGTAGCTGGCCGGATCGTCGGAGATGTAATAAGCCGCGCGCAGACCTTCGCCGGAGTTCAAGGGGATCTCGGATGGCTTGCGCTCCGTCTTGCGGCGCGCCGGGCGCTGCACCTTGGCGCCGTGCAGCACTGTATCCGGCAGCGCGCGATAATTGTGCTTGGGCGTGGGAAGCAATAGTTCCGGCAGCCGCTGCGATCGCATGACGTTGAAGATGAACCCCACTACCACCAGCGTCGACAGCACTGCGATCACATCGAGAACGCGGCGAAGGCGCTTCCAGCGCTTGCGTTGGGGGTCGAAGAATATCTGTTTGTCGGGCATCTATGCTTCTTTTACCTTGGGTGGTTCATGACTGGCGCGGGGTTTGAGAAAGACAGCCAGTTCCTTGGGCCGATAAAGACCCAGGGAACGGGCTCTCGGCGTCTACCGATGCTTTAAAAAACGCTTCCGGCTCCTACCATCATAATGGCCAAGGCTATAGAGTACCTATCGTGGGCCTGCCGGTTGCGGACCGCCCAGCACGGGGATTGAACGGAGAGAAGATTGACGGCATTCGCCCGCAAAATGAAATGGATAAGCGCAGCGCTTGCCGTCGTCAGCGGCCTGGGCATGAGGCTAGCCATGATGAAGGCTTTGCCGCAGGTGGACTTCGACACGCTGCTCTATGGCAACATGGCCCGAAACCTGCTCCAGCATGGGCAGTTCGCCATTACCGACGGCAGCGGCGTAGTGCATCCGACGCTCATCAGGCTGCCCGGCTACCCACTGCTGCTGGCTGCCTGCTTCCGGCTCTTCGGCCTGGGCAATTACAACGCGGTCAGCTATCTGCAGATCGTGCTGGAGCTCTGGGGCTGCCTGCTGCTGGCCGCGTTTGTGCGGCGGATTGCCTCTGAAGCCGCGGCGCATTGGACGCTGTGGCTGGCGGCGCTGTGCCCGTTCACGGCTGCTTACGCCGTGGCGCCGCTCACCGAAACGCCGACCCTGTTTTGCATTGCCCTGGCGCTTTGGGCGATGGCAAGATTCCACGCCCGGCCGGACTGGTGGCCGGCGCTGGCTTTCACCTTCGCCATCACATTTGCCGCCCTGCTGCGGCCCGATGGTGCGCTGGTGGGCATCGCGCTGGCGCCAGCGCTGGTGTGGGGGTTGTGGCGCAAGCCGGCAGGCGCCCGTGCCTCTACGTCAGGCCTTGTATCAGGGCATGACTTCAGCCACGCCGAAAGCTCCGCAAAAACAATCGGGGCTTTAGCCCCCGCGGAAATCTCCCCCGAAACTGCTGCACCTTCGCCTCCTGCCTCTAGCCCCACGATAGCTGCCCTCGTCCGCATGGGCGTCGTCTGTTTCCTGCTCGCCGTCCTGCCCTTTGGCTTCTGGGCCGCCCGCAACTTCCGCGTCTTTCACGTCTTCATGCCGCTGGCGCCGCGCTACGCCACCGATCCCGGCGAATCCACCAACCCCGGCTGGCAGCGCTGGATGAAGACCTGGTGCCTGGACTTCGTCTCCACCTACCAGGTCTACTGGAACGTCCCCGGCAGCACGCTGGACATCAGCCAGCTACCCGCGCGGGCCTTCGACTCCCCTGCCCAGTACACCCAGACCGCCGCGCTCGCCGCCGCCTACAGCGACAACGGCCAGGATCTGTCTCCTGAACTCGATGCCGAGTTTGGCGCGCTGGCTGCCGAGCGGATCCATGCGCACCCGCTGCGCTACTACCTTTGGCTGCCCCTCGGGCGCATGGCCGACATGTGGCTGCGGCCGCGCGTCGAGAACCTCAACATCGACCTCGACTGGTGGGTCTACAGCCACCACAATGCCGAAACGCGCTTCAGTCGGGCTTATGCGGCCTTGAACGCAGCTTACCTGCTGCTGGCGCTGGCGGGGCTCTGCCTCCGGCCTCGATACTGGCAATGGATGCTGCTCTACTTCGTGCTGCGCAGCGCGCTGCTGATGACGATTGAAGCTCCCGAGGCGCGCTACACGCTGGAGTGCTTCCCCATGGTCTTTGCGCTGGGCGGCGTAGGCATGGCGGCGGGCTGGGCGAGGATCACCCGCAAGCATGCGGGCGCGTGACGCGACGATCTTCCCTTGACGATTCGAACCGGGCGATTAGGGTTGGTGGTTTCCCGCCCATTTCACGATGAAGCTGTGAAATGAACGGGGCACGGAGCAGCGTTGCCGGTCTGGCAAAAAGGCCCGTGCCTTATCCATTCCGCGTTCTTTGCGGAATGGGTGGGAAACCTCAAACCTCAGCCTGCCCAACCCTGAAAAGATCACCACGCCAGCAACTCATCCTCCGACGACGGCAACAGAAACGCTACTGGCCCATCTGGCGGATGGGGGCAATCCCCGTAGCACTGGATCGACTCCGGGCCTGCGGTGCGCGCCCATTGCAGCGCTGTCTCGGCCTCGCGCAGCACCACCACCGGCGAACGCCCCTGGCTGGAAGCAATCCCGAAGCAGGCCGACAGGCGGATCGAGTCGGCGCCCACGCGGAACGGAACGCAGAAGACCTCCACGCGGATGCGCTCGGCCAGCAGCACGGCGTTCATGGCTGTACAGCCGGGCAGCACCAGCAGGAACTCGTCCTTGCCTGGGCGGCCAAGAACATCGTAGCTGCGCATCAGCCGGTTGATGCGGCCGGACACCTGGCAGAGCAGGTCGTCACAGGCATCGTTGCCCAGCCGCGAATTCCAATGGCCGAAGTCGTCAATGTCCAGCAGCAGCACGCTCAGCGAACTCTTCATGCGCTGCACCCGGTCGGTCTCGCGGAACAGCGTGGCCAGCGTGGTTTCGCGGTTATAGACGCCGGTCAGGTGGTCGGTCTGCGCGTTCAGTGCGGCCGCCTCGCGGAAAGTCTCCAGTTCGCGGGCGCGCAGGCGGTTGCGCAGCAGCATCTCAATGCGGACGCGCCAATAGGAAACCTCGGCGTCGAGCAGGATGACGTCGTCGATCACGCCGTCAGCCAGGCGGTCGATCACCGCCTGGGCGACGGTGTCCGAAATCAGGACAATCGAGAGGAGGCCGGCGTTGTTTGCGGTGCGGGCCTCAGCCAGCAGGCGATCAAGGCTCATGCGCGGATCGAGCGCGGGGAGCCGCGTGTCAATCAATGCTGTCACGGGCGCCTCGATATTGGCCAAGGCGGCGAGCGCAGCCTCAAGCGAAAGAACAACTTCGACGCATGTGCTGCAGGTGTCCAGAATTGGCTCGACGGCGGCCAGCAGGACGGGATCGGGAGAAGCAAGCAGGAAGCGGGGTGGAACTTTGACGAACAAGCGGAAGTACCTCTCTGCAAGAAGTATCGGCAGAGATTAGAGCGGCTTTAGATTCGTGCGAAATTTATGGGAAATTTTCAATGAACGCGAGTTCGTGTTTTCCCGCCCTTGTCACGATGGGGCCACGACGAAGATAGGGCACCTGGCGACGATCGCGGGTTTAGGACTGAGCTTTCCCGCCCATTTCGCAAAGGACGCGAAAAGGACGGGGCACGGGCGATTCTGGCGAACGAAGGACTGGCTAGTCGATGAAATCGATTCGCGGGGCGATGGGGATGATGCCGCGCTCGTGCCCGAGTTCAAGCAGCTTTTTGATGGCGGCGCGGCCGTCGGGGCCGTAGTCGAGCGTGCGGTCGTTCACATACATGCTGACGAAGCGGTTGGCCAGGCGCGCGTCCAGGTCGCGGGCAAACTGCATGGCGTACTCGAGTGCGGCTTCGCGGTTGTCCAGCGCGTGCTGGATGCTGTCGTGCACTGCCTTGGTGACGATATGCATGGAGTCCGCGCCCAGCGAGCGGCGAATGGCATTGCCGCCCAGGGGGAGCACCATGCCGGTCTGCTCGCGCCACCAGACGCCCAGGTCAAGCACGCGATAAAGGCCGCTCGAAGAGTAAGTGAGCTGGCCCTCGTGAATGATGAGGCCGGCGTCGAAGTTGCCGGCGACGATCTCGGGGATGATCTGGTCAAAAGGCACGACGGCGGTTTCAAGCGCGGGATTGAATATCTTGAGCGCGAGATAGGCCGTGGTCAGGGTGCCGGGAATGGCGATCCTGATCTTTCCCAGCTCATCCGGCTGAAGCGGCTTCATGGAGACGATCATGGGGCCGTAGCCCTCGCCCACGCTGCCACCGCACCCCATCAGCGCGTAGTTGTCCTGGAGATAAGGGTAGGCGTGGAAGCTGATGGCGGTGACGTCGTAAAAGGCCTCTTCGCGGGCGCGGCGGTTCAGCGTCTCAATGTCGCAGAGGGTGTGGGTAAAGCGATAGCCCGGCACGCGCACCTTGTTGGTGGCCAGGCCGTAAAACATGAACGCGTCATCGGAGTCGGGGCTATGGGCAATCGAAATATCGTGTACGGCGGTAGCGGCAACTTCGGTGGTTGGGGTACTCACGGTCGGCAACAATCCTTTCACGGCTAAGACGTCAAGTTAGTTTCGATGCGGCCTGAGGCCCGTTCGGCTAAGGCCCATTCGGTTAAGGGCCCATTCGGCGATGCGTATCTAATTGGTACGGCGCAAGCGGTTGAAGCCGGCAGCAAGCCCGGCGGCAGCAGCCACTTTGAGCGCGTCTCCTGGCAGAAACGGCGCCACGCCCAGAGTGAATGCGGAGGCTACGGAGATGTGGGAAAGCGCGGCCAGCCAGAGCGCTCCGGAGGCCAAAATGACGAAGCTGCCGAGGGCAGCGGCCAGCGCTGCGGGCACAAAGCTTCGTCCAAAACGGAGGACCAGGAAAGCGATGAGCGCGGCGGCAAGCGGATAGGAGAGCAGATAGCCGCCGGTAGGGCCAACGAGGTGCGCCAGTCCAGGCAGCGCCGGCGTGGGTGAGAAGACCGGCAACCCCAAAGCGCCTTCCGCCAGGTAAGCACCCAGCGTGGCGGCAGCCAGGCTGGGGCGCAGCAACAGGCCCAGCACCAGAACAGCAAACGGCGCCAGCGACAGCGGCACCGGGGTGAAGTAGAGCGGGAGCGCCAGGTGCGCGCACACGGCCACCAGCGCGCTGCCGGCCAGCACGATGCCGGTGGATCGAAGCCAGGTGCGCGTTCCAGAGGCGGGCTGTGCCGATGCGCCTGTCCCGACTGCCAGGGTTTTGGCGGCCGGTGTGTTCATGGATACGGAAATCTCTTTGCTCACGCCAGTCTCCTTCAAATCTCAAAATCCCGTTCGGTCTCATCGCCGGGGTCGGCTGCGGCGCCTCCCAGAGTGCCGGCCGAGCCGTTGCCGGGCTTGCCCGCCGGCGGTCCGGCTGCCGGGTTGCTGCTTAGCCGTGACCGCTGCAGCCAGATGTGGCGCGCCACGCCCGCGGCAGCCAACAAAAGGGCAGCCAGTGAGGCAAGAAGAGCAATCATCAACCAGCGCATGGCACCCAATCGAAAGCGATTCCCCACTATACGCCGAGCCGCGGGGCGTTGTAGAGGCTGAACTTTGCCGAGAGAAATCGGACGCCTTCGTGAGGGATTCCGGCCCCGAAACATCAAATCCTGCCGAGGCTCAGAATACCAGACGGGGGCCTTGGGTCTGGCTGCTCGGCGGCGCCTGCATCAGGGTCTGTGCAGGCTGGCTCGCAGCCATTCAAGATAGGGGCGGCTCACGGCTTCGACGTCCAGCACCAGAAACTCCGGCGTCTTGTAGCTGTGCAGCGCGTGCAGGCGCGTTTCGAGAGCCGCGAGCTGGTCCGGGCCGGTCTTGAGCAGCAGCAGGGTCTCGGTGGAAGTCTCGATCGCGCCCTCCCAGTGATAGATGGACTGGACGCCCGGGATGAGCGTGGCGCAGGCCGCCAGCCGCTCCTCAACCAGCGCGCGCGCCAGTTTGCTGGCCTTGCCGGGGCTGGCGCAGGTGGTGAGGACAAGGCGGATTGGCGGGTTGAGATCGGGCATGGCTCAGGAAATGACTCTACCCCAGGCAGACAAGTTAGGCCCGATTTTTGTTTCTGCGGTTCAGAAGCGGATCAGTTGGTGACCGTTCTTGGAAATAACTGCACTGGTCTTAGGGCAATCTGGGCGAAAGGGTCCTTGTAAGTCCTTTGATTTCTTCATTGTTAACTTTGGCCTTGCCTAAGTCTTTTGTTTTCAATGTGCGTAGGGGAGGGGGGTGGGGTGGAGGTGGGGATAGACCGGGCACATCCCTGACAGGTTGAACGGTGACATGCTTGACGCTGCTCTCGTTTCGATTCACTTCTGTATTGCTAGGTGCTGTTTACCGAGAAGTAGCTGACGAGTTGGCGACAATCCAACCACTGGTGTAAATTCTTTGTGGACGCGACATCAGGTAGACTCGTCGCCGTCCTTGAGAGGGCGGCTGGAAATGGGCTCGCGAAAGAACTTCAATGCGTGGCTGACGCGTAAGCTCGGCTGGTACGGGGCCTTCATGGCGACAGCAGTCTGCCTTGTGATCCTTACGTGCGGGTTCGCCGCGTTCACACTGCAGACGGGACCGCTAGAGCTTTTCGTACCGGGGTTGCTGGCAATTGCAATGTTTGCAGCCGCCGGGCCACTATTCTGGGTAGCAAATAAAGAACCAGGCCGCATCCATATCCGCCCAGCTCTAGCGGGAATGGCAATAGTTATGTTGTGTGGACCTCTTACGCTCTTCTATTCTGCCCTGCGTCTGGGGCTTATTGGAGCGCAGACATTCCATGGATACGTGGTGACAATCGCCGTCGCTGCGCCTTTCGTCATGGTCATTGCCTACTTCACGATTCGCTTCCAACTCAAGGGCAAGAAGGAACTGGTCTAGAAGGTTGCCAGTTCCTCGCTCTGCGCTTCTGTTTTTCCTCGATATCATTCGCGCCGGGCCTTGGGCGGGCAGCGATTCGGGCTGAGTGACCGGCTATTCGTCAGTTATGTTTTGGTAACCCCCGAAAAGATGCGCTGGTCCTGAAAAGATTCGGCGAAGTCGTCAAAAGAATATTGTGACCTACGGGAGGTTAATTGTACGCAAGCGCAAG
>Ga0182030_10015798_pt1 | contig 14767 bp, 10 predicted proteins | sample 812S3MmetaG_FD_121299 | JGI IMG/M metagenome (GOLD analysis project Ga0182030, IMG submission 121299) | Permafrost microbial communities from Stordalen Mire, Sweden - 812S3M metaG (Illumina Assembly) | ecosystem: Environmental > Terrestrial > Soil > Wetlands > Permafrost | place: Sweden... | reverse complement strand
CGGGGCCTCCGGTGTTTGAGTCATAACTCGTCGTCGCAAAACAAGTTTTACTCAATCACCGGCCCGATGCACTACCTTTCCGTGAGATAAGCGGGCTAGCGCGGCTGCATGCGGATCGCGCCGTCCAGGCGGATGACCTCGCCGTTCAGGGTGGGTATTTCGACGATCGACTCGACCAGCTGCGCGAATTCCTCCGGCCTGCCGAGACGCGGCGGGAACGGGACCTGACGGCCGAGGGAGTCCTGGGCTTCCTTCGACAGGCCCGCCATCATCGGGGTCATGAAGATTCCCGGCGCGATGGTCACGCAGCGAATGCCGAGCGAAGCGAGCTCGCGCGCAATCGGCAGCGTCATCCCGACGATCCCGGCTTTGGTCGCCGCATAAGCCACCTGGCCGATCTGGCCCTCGAAGGCGGCGATGGAGGCGGTATGAATGAGAACGCCGCGCTCGCCGTCCTCGTTTGGCGCGTTGTCGCGCATGAGCGCCGCGGCGGTCCGGTCGCAGAGAAACGTACCGATGAGATTCACCCGCACCACACGCTCGAAGAACTCGCCGGCCATCGGTCCCTCTTTGCCGAGGAGCCTGCCCGCGCCCAAAACCCCGGCGCAGTTGACCAGAAGATTCACCCCCTGCATTGCCTGCCGGGCGGCCTCCATGGCTGCGGTCACCTGCGACTCGACGCCCACATCGCACAGGAAGAAGGATGCGCCGATTTCGCGCGCGGCCGATTGGCCGGCCGCCTCCTGCAAGTCGAGCAGCGCGGCGCTCCCGCCCTTGCCGACGATGCGCTCGGCCACGGCGCGCCCCAATCCGGAGGCGCCGCCCGTGATGACCGCGCGCGCCCGATCGATCCTCATTTCAGACTGATGGTGGTGTTAACTCCCGCGGAAACGCTTCCATCCTCGAACCAGCGAGAGGTGATGGTCTTGGTCTGGGTGTAGAACTGCACGGCCTGCTTGCCGTACGGGCCGAGATCGCCGAGCTTCGAGCCGCGCGAGCCGGTGAAGCTGAAGAACGGGACCGGCACAGGAATCGGTACATTGATCCCCACCTGGCCGACGTCGATCTCGTTCTGGAACTTGCGCGCGGCGGCGCCGCTTTGCGTGAAAATGCCCGTGCCGTTGCCGAACGGGTTGTCGTTGACCAGCGAGATCGCATCGTCCAGGGTTTTCACGCTGACGATGATCATCACCGGCCCGAAGATTTCGGTGGTGTAGATCTTCATGCCCGGCGTGACGGCGGAGAATACCGTCGGGCCGATGAAATTGCCTTTCTCGTAGCCCGCCACTTTGATGCCGCGCCCATCGAGCTCGAGCTTCGCGCCCTCTTTGACGCCCTCATCGATCAATCCGAGGATCCGGTTCCTGGCGCTCTTCGATACCACGGGGCCCAAATCGGCGCCTTTCTCGGTGCCCGCGTTGACCTTGAGCGTCTTTGCCTTGGCAACGATGTCGGGGATCCACTTCTGCGCCTCGCCGACGAGCACCGTGACCGAGGTCGCCATGCAGCGCTGGCCCGCCGCGCCGAAGGTCGCACCCACGACGGCGTTGAGCGACTGCTCCTTGTTGGCATCCGGCATGAGCACCGCATGATTCTTGGCGCCCATCATGCATTGCACGCGCTTTCCGTGCTGCGAGGCGAGGTTGTACACGTGCGTCCCGACCGCGGTCGAGCCGACGAAGGAGACGGCCACGATATCGCGGTGCGTGCAGAGCGCATCGACCGACCGTTTGCCGCCATGAATGATGTTGAGCACGCCCGGAGGCACGCCCGCCTGCTGCGCGAGCTCTGCGAGCAGCATCGGCGTCATCGGATCCTGCTCCGAGGGCTTGAGCACGAAGGTGTTCCCGCAGACGATGGCCATGGGGAACATCCAGAGCGGAATCATCGCGGGAAAGTTGAACGGTGAGATGCCGGCGCAAACTCCGATCGGTTGCCGGATACTGTACGTGTCCACCCCGCCCGCGACGTTCTCCGCAAATTCACCGAGCTGCAGCGTTCCGATCGAGCAGGCATGTTCCACGACCTCGAGCCCGCGGAACACATCGCCTTCTGCATCCGCGAGCGTCTTGCCTTGCTCGGCTGAGAGCGTCTGCGCGATGCGGCTCATGTGCTCGCGCACGAGCGCCTGGAGCTTGAGCATGATGCGCGCGCGCGCCGCGATCGGCGTGTTCTTCCAGGTCTTGAAGGCCGCTTTTGCGGAGGCCACCGCGGCCTCGATCTCGGCGTCGGTGGCGAAGGGAACCTGCGCGAGCACCTGTTGCGTCGCCGGGTTGACGACCTCGTGCCATTCGCTGGTTTGGGAGTCGACGAACTTACCGTCGAGCAGCATTTTGACGGTGGGCACCTGATCGGCGACGAGCGCTGGTTTCGTAGTCATGAGCAATACCTCTTCGAGTGGAGGCCGAGAGCATATCCGCCCGGGCCGTTACGGGGCATATATTAGGCTGTCCGCATCGCGTAAACTACAGAGCCGATATGGGGCCGGGCGGACCTCGAAGCGGTCGGCGCCCGCCACCTGGATCCGGACCCGCCGCTGATCCGCGTGGGCCTGTCGCCGAGCCCGCTCGAGAGTCGTTTCTGTCATCGGGCGGTAACGCCGGACCCTCTGATTGTTTTGAGCCCTAGGGAGCTTCCGCACATGGCGACAACGAACTCGACGGCCGGCTCACCCGGCGCGCGGCTGCGCGCCGCGCTTACGAAGGAGCAGCCCCTGCAAGTGGTAGGCGCCATCACGGCCTTCAGCGCGCGCCTCGCGGCGGCGAGCGGATTCAGGGCGCTCTATCTTTCGGGCGGCGGTGTCGCGGCGAACTCCCTGGGCATGCCGGATCTCGGCATCAGCACGATGGACGATGTGTTGACGGACATCCGTCGCATCACCGACGCTTGCCCGCTGCCGCTGCTCGTCGATGCCGATACCGGCTGGGGCGGAGCCTTCAACATCGCGCGAACCGTCAAGTCCTTCATCAAATTCGGCGCCGCCGGTCTGCACATCGAGGATCAAGTCCAGGCTAAGCGCTGCGGCCATCGCCCGGGTAAGGAGGTCGTGTCGAAGGATGAGATGGTCGACCGCATCAAGGCGGCGGTGGATGCGCGTTCCGACCGGGAGTTCGTCATCATGGCCCGCACCGACGCGCTGGCGGTCGAGGGTATCGACAAGGCGCTCGAGCGCGCCGTAGCCTGCGTCGAGGCGGGAGCCGACATGGTGTTTCCCGAGGCAATGACCGACCTCTCGATGTACCGGCGCTTCAAGGATGCGGTGCGAGTGCCCATCCTCGCCAACATCACCGAGTTCGGGCACACGCCGCTGTACGCGCGCGATCAGCTCGCCTCGGTGGGCGTCGATATCGTTTTGTACTGCTGTTCCGCGTACCGGGCGATGAACGCGGCCGCGCTCGCGACTTTCGAGGCCATCCGCCGCGACGGGACGCAAAAGAACGTGCTCGACCGGATGCAGAGCCGCGCGGATCTCTACCAATATCTCGATTATCACGCGTACGAAGCAAAATTGGATCAATTGTTTTCCGAGGGAAAAGAGCGATGAGCGACGCGACGGCCGGACCCAAACCCAAGAAATCCGTGGCTTTGTCCGGCGTGATCGCCGGCAACACCGCGCTTTGCACCGTCGGCCGCACCGGCAACGATCTGCATTACCGCGGCTACGACATTCTCGACATCGCGACCGAGTGCGAATTCGAGGAGATCGCGCATCTCTTGGTGCACGAGAAGCTGCCGAACCGCGCGGAGCTCGCCGCGTACAAGGCGAAACTCAAGGGGCTGCGGACGCTGCCGCGCGCGCTGATCACCGTGCTCGAGCAGCTGCCGGCCGCCAGCCATCCAATGGACGTGCTGCGCACCGGAGTGGCGGCGCTCGGTTGCCTGGTGCCCGAAGCCCCTGCGCATCCGGTCGAAGGGGCGCGCGACATCGCGGACCGGCTGCTCGCCTGCTTGGGTTCGATGCTGTGCTACTGGCATCATTACGCCTCGAGCGGGCGGCGCATCGAGCTCGAGACGGACGACGACTCGATCGGTGCGCATTTCCTTCACCTCCTGCACGGGCGCAAGCCAAGGACAGAGTGGGTGCGAGCCATGCATACGTCGCTCAATTTATATGCCGAGCACGAATTCAACGCCTCGACGTTCACCGCCCGGGTCATTGCCGGTACGGGCTCCGACCTGTACTCGAGCATCACGGGCGCCATCGGCGCGCTGCGCGGGCCGAAGCACGGCGGCGCCAACGAGTTCGCCTTCGAGATCCAGAATCGGTACGACTCGCCGGATGCCGCCGAGGCCGACATCAAGCGGCGCGTCGCCGGCAAGGAGGTCATCATCGGGTTCGGTCATCCGGTGTACACCGTGTCCGACCCGCGCAATCAGGTCATCAAGGAGGTGTCGCGGTCGCTGGCGCAGACGGCGAACGACATGAAGGGCTTCCTGATCGCCGAGCGCATCGAGAGCGTGATGAAGAGCGCCAAGAACATGTTTCCGAACCTGGATTGGTTCTCCGCGGTATCCTACCACCTGATGGGGGTGCCCACGGCCATGTTCACGCCGCTCTTCGTCATCAGCCGCACCTCGGGTTGGGCCGCGCACGTCATCGAGCAGCGCATCGACGGCAAGATCATCCGGCCGAGCGCGAACTACATCGGCCCGGAAAACCAGAAGTTCGTCCCGCTGGCCGATCGCAAGTAATCCCAAGGCATCCATGTCACACGATATCAAGTCGGCCGAACGACCCGCCCCGGATGCATTGCTCGCCGCGATCGCGGACTACGCGCTTTCCTATGGGATCAAGAGCGAGCTCGCCTATGAGACCGCCGGCTATTGCCTCATGGACACTCTCGCCTGCGGATTTCAGGCGTTGAAATACCCGGCATGCACCAAGCTCATGGGCCCGGTGGTGCCGGGCGCAACCTTGAAGGGCGGGGCGCGCGTTCCCGGCACTTCCTACGAGCTCGATCCCATCAACGCCGCCTTCAACATCGGAGCCATGATCCGCTGGCTCGATTTCAACGACACCTGGCTCGCCGCCGAGTGGGGCCACCCCTCGGACAACTTGGGCGGGATCCTCGCGGTCGCGGACTACCTGTCGCGAAGCGGTAATCCGATCCGGGTGCGCGATGTGCTCACCGGCATGATCAAGGCGCACGAGATCCAAGGCGTGCTCGCGCTCGAGAACAGCTTCAACCGAGTCGGGCTCGACCATGTGCTCCTGGTGCGGGTGGCCTCGACCGCCGTGGTCACCGCGCTGCTCGGCGGCAACCGCGAGCAGATCATCAATGCGGTGTCGAACGCCTGGGTCGACGGCGGTGCGCTGCGTACCTACCGGCATGCGCCGAACACCGGATCGCGCAAGAGCTGGGCGGCGGGCGATGCGACCAGCCGCGCCGTGCGTCATGCGCTCTTCGCGCTCAAGGGCGAGATGGGGTATCCGTCGGCACTGACGGCGAAAACCTGGGGCTTTCAGGACGTGCTGTTCAAGTCGAAGGTGCTCGCGCTCGCGCAGCCGCTCGGCAGCTACGTGATGGAGAACGTGCTCTTCAAGATCTCGTATCCGGCCGAATTCCACGCCCAGACGGCAGTGGAAGCCGCAATGACCCTGCATCCGCAAATCCGCGACAGGCTCGCAGAGATCGAGCGCGTGACGATCGAGACCCAAGAGCCCGGGGTGCGAATCATCGACAAGACCGGCCCGCTCGCGAACCCCGCGGATCGGGATCACTGCATCCAGTACATGGTGGCGATCCCGCTGTTATTCGGCCGGCTGACCGCCGCCGACTACGAGGACGAGACCGCACGGGATCCGCGCGTCGATGCGCTCCGCGCGAGGACCGAGGTGCGGGAGAATCCGGCTTTCACGCAGGACTACTACGCGGCCGACAAGCGCTACATCGGCAATGCCGTGCAGGTGTTCTTCAAGGACGGCAGCGCGAGCGCCCGTGTGCAGGTCGATTACCCCATCGGGCACCGCAAGCGCCGCGCGGAGGGCAACCCCTTGCTCGTGAAGAAATTTGAAGCGAGTGTCGCGGCGCATTTCGGGCCCAAGCAAACCGAGGCCATCAAGAAACTGTTCGCCGACCGCGCGGCACTTGCGGGGATGCCGGTCGCGGATTTTGTTGCCCAACTGGTGAGCGCCGCCTGAAGAACTGCCGTCCGGCGAAAAAATAACCATCCGGCAGGCGGGATTATGACGCATCGAGCTTGCTGAATAGCCCCCGGGATCGGGATAGTGGGTGCATGAGTGACTCGATCCGGCAAGACGCGCAAAGCGGAACGCATCCGCGGCACGGCGCATCGAACGAGCGACGCAGGCGGCCAGAGAGGCGGCGGCGCATGTGGTGGTCGCTCCTCTACGGCAGTTTTCGTCCCCGGCGCCGGCGCCCGACGCGCCGCATGGAGGATGCGCGGTACCAGGCGCTCGATTGGCATGGCGCGCATCTGTGGGCGGTTTCCGTCGGTATCTTGACTTTGAGCGTTGTGGACGCATTTCTGACCGTGAACCTGCTGTCAGGAGGCGCCATCGAGGTGAATCCCTTGATGGCGGCGGTCGTCGGGCGAAATGTCACCTGGTTTGCCGCTCTCAAGGCGACGGTCACGGGCCTCTCCGTGATGTTGATGGTGTTCCTGGCGCGCTACCGCTTCATGCGGCTGGTACGGGTGGAAGTGATTTTGTACTGTGTTCTCGGAGCCTACGCTTTGCTGATCTGTCATGAGATCGGCATGCTCCAGCAGATCTCGGGCGGCCGCCTCCTGTAGATTTCGGGCGGCGCGTCACATTCCATATTGTGGCGCATTGGGCTAAACTTCGTGCTTGTCGCCGAGCTCTCATTTCGTGCACATCACCTTGATGTAATTCCGATTTTCACCCCTCCATGAGCGAATCATCAGCCGATCTAATGGTCGCCACGGCCCTGTCTGGCGCAAACGCCGATTTCATCGAGACGCTCTATCAGCAGTTCTTGAAGGATCCGAAAAGCGTCGATCCCGGCTGGGCGCGCTACTTTGCGGGAGAAGTGCGACCCGGTCCGGCGCGGCCGGCTGGGGCGCGACCCGCCGCGGCAGACACCGGCGCGGCGAGCGCCAAGCAGGCGGCGGTTTCTCGGCTGATCCAAGTCTTCGCGAACCGCGGGCATTTGATCGCCCACTTAGACCCGCTTGGCCTCCTGCAACGTGCCAAGCCCTACATCCTCGACCCGGGATACTTCGGGCTTACCGAAGCGGACATGGAGACCGAGTTCGTCACCGGCAGCCGCACCCCGTCGATCCCGAGCCGCGGCAAGCTCAAGGACATCCTGGCGCAGCTCAAATTCATTTACTGCGACACCATCGGCGCCGAGTTCGCGCATGTGTCGGACACCGAAGAGCGGCTGTGGCTGCAGGATCATTTTCAGTCCGAGCGCCTCCAGCACCGCTTCAGCGCCGAGGAAAAGAAGAACATCCTCTGGCAGTTGACGGCGGCCGAGGGCCTCGAGCGCTACCTGCACACCAAGTACGTGGGCCAGAAGCGTTTCTCGCTCGAGGGCGGCGATAGCCTCATTCCGCTGCTCGACGAGCTCGTGCAGGAGGCCGGCAAGGACGGCATCGAAGAGACCATCATCGGCATGGCGCACCGCGGCCGCTTGAATGTGCTGGTGAATTTGCTCGGCAAGTCGCCGAAGGATCTGTTCAGCGAGTTCGAGGGGCAGTACGACCTTAAGATGCTGCGCGGCTCCGGCGACGTCAAGTATCACAAGGGATTCTCGGCCGATTTGAAGACCGCCTCCGGCAACGTGCACGTCGCGCTCGCGTTCAACCCTTCGCATCTCGAGGTCGTGAATCCGGTGGTCGAGGGGTCGGTGCGCGCGCGCCAGGAACGGCGCAGCGATGCCGAGGGCAACAAGGTGCTGGCGGTGCAGATTCACGGCGACGCCGCCTTCGCCGGCCAGGGCGTCAACATGGAGACGTTGCAGCTGTCCCAAGCTCGCGGGTTCTACACCGGCGGCTCGGTGCACGTGATCATCAACAACCAGGTTGGCTTCACCACTTCCGACCCGCGCGATGCGCGCTCGACGCTTTACTGCTCCGATGTCGCCAAGATGGTGGAGGCGCCGATCTTTCACGTGAACGCCGATGACCCCGAGGCGGTGTGCTTCGTGACTCGATTCGCGCTCGAGTATCGAGTGAAGTTTCACAAAGACGTGGTCATCGATCTGGTGTGCTACCGTCGACACGGCCACAACGAGGCCGACGAGCCCGCGGCGACTCAACCGCTCATGTACCAGGTGATCCGCAAGAAACCGACCGTGCGGCAGCTCTACGCCGACCAGCTCGTGACCGAGGGCGTGCTCAGCGCGGCCGAGGCCGCGGCGATGATGGACCAGTATCGGGCGGGTCTCGACGAGGGCAAGCCGCAAGCCCGCGCGGCGCTCGGCCTCATCGGCAACAAGTACACGGTCGATTGGAGCCTCTACTTGGACGCCGACTGGTCCGAGCCGGTGAAGACGGCCGTCGACTTGCCGCGCCTGCGGATGCTCGGCAAAGCGATCACCAGTTACCCGGCCGATTGGAACCTGCATCCGCGGGTGCTCGCGATCATGCAGTCGCGCGAGCGCATGGTGGCGGGCGAGCTCGCGCTGGACTGGGGCTGCGCGGAGAATCTCGCGTACGCAAGCCTCATCCAGGAGGGCTACCCCGTGCGCCTCACCGGGCAGGACAGCGGACGCGGCACCTTTTTTCACCGCCACGCGGTGCTGCACGACCAGGTCACCGGACGCAACTACACGCCGCTTCAGCACCTCGCGACCAACCAGCCGACGTTCACCGTGACCGACTCGGTGCTCTCGGAGGAAGCGGTCATGGGTTTCGAATACGGATTCTCCACGACCGAGCCCCATTGCCTGACGATCTGGGAAGGGCAGTTCGGGGATTTCTGCAACGGCGCTCAGGTGATTATCGATCAGTTCATCAGCTCGGGCGAGGCGAAGTGGGGGCGGTTGTCCGGCCTCACCTTGTTCCTGCCGCATGGCTACGAGGGTCAAGGGCCGGAGCATTCCTCCGCGCGGCTCGAGCGCTTCCTGCAACTGTGCGCCGAATACAACATCCAGGTCTGTGTCCCGTCCACTCCGGCGCAGATGTTCCACATGCTGCGCCGGCAGATGCTGCGGCCCTTGCGCAAACCCCTCATCATCATGACGCCGAAGAGTTTGCTGCGGCATCCGCTGTCGGTGTCGCGCCTCGAGGAGCTGGCCGCCGGCGGCTTCCGCACCATGATCGACGAGATCGACGAGATCAATGCCGCCGCGGTGACGCGCGTCGTGCTCTGCAGCGGAAAAGTGTATTTCGATCTTCTCAAAGCGCGCCGCGAAGCCAAGATCGGATCGGCCGCGATCGTGCGGCTCGAGCAGCTGTATCCGTTCCCCTCCGAGGAGTACGAGGCGATCCTGCGCAAGTACGCAAATGCCCGCGAGATCGTCTGGTGCCAGGAAGAGCCGCAAAATCAGGGCGGCTGGTACCAGATTCGCCATCGCCTGCAATTGCCGCTCGGTCCGAAGGACGAGCTGCTCTACGCAGGACGCGCCGGCGCGGCCGCACCGGCCACCGGGATCACCGCGTTGCACGAGCAGCAGCAGAGAAATCTGGTGAAAGCGGCGCTTCAGGGCATACCGCCCGAAGAGACTTCCAGGCAAACGTTGCGCCTGCCGACGGCCCAAACCAGGACGGGATCATGACAATCGAAGTGCGCGTGCCGCAGCTGCCGGAATCGGTGGCTGACGCGACGCTCGGTTCCTGGCACAAACAGCCTGGCGATACTGTCGCGCGAGATGAGAACCTCGTCGACTTGGAGACGGACAAGGTGGTGCTCGAGGTCCCGGCTCCGACCGCAGGGGTGATCACGGAGATCAAGCTCCCCGACGGTACCACTGTCACCAGCGGCCAGCTTCTGGCGATCATCGAGGAGTCGGCGGCCGTGCCGGGTGCGAGCGCGCCCGCCATCATGGCATCGGCAGCCGGCGCGACCACGCCTGCGGCCGATGCCGCCAAACCCGCCGCGGCGGCGGGTGCCGACGCCCGGAGCGCGGTCGCGGCCGCCGGCGCGGACGGCGCCGCGAAACTGAGTCCGGCCGCCAAGCGCGTGGCGGAGGAAAACAAGCTCGACCCGAAGTCTCTGGTGGGCTCGGGCCGCGATGGGCGCATCTCGAAATCGGACGTGGTGAATTTCCTCGCGTCCCAGGACGCGTCCGCGCAGGCCAAGCCGCCCGCAAGGCCCACACCAGCCGCCCAGCCGCCCGCCGCGAATCCGGCAGCCGCCCCGCCGCCCGCCGCCTCGCCGCCCGTCGCCAGGCCCGCGCCTTCCGCGGTACCCGCTGCGGCGCAAGGCGCTCGCACCGAGCAGCGCGTGCCGATGACACGGCTGCGCGCTCGCATCGCCGAGCGCATGGTGCAGGCGCAGGCGACGCAGGCGCTCCTCACCTCGTTCAACGAGGTCGACCTGCAGGCGGTCAATGAATTGCGCGCACGCTACAAGGATGCGTTCGAAAAGCAGCACGGGGTGAAGCTCGGATTCATGTCGTTCTTCACCAAGGCTTGCGTCGAGGCGCTCAAGAAGTTCCCCACCGTGAACGCCTCGGTCGAGGACAGCCACATCGTTTACCACGAGTATTTCGACATCGGCGTCGCCGTGTCGACCGAGCGCGGGCTGATCGTGCCGGTATTGCGGGATGCCGACCGCTTGAGCTTTGCAGAGATCGAGAAAGCGATCGGTTACTTCGCGGGCCGCGCCCGCGCCGGCACGATCACCATCGAGGAGTTGAGCGGGGGTACCTTCACCATCACCAACGGCGGGGTGTTCGGCTCGCTCCTTTCGACGCCGATCGTCAATTCGCCGCAGAGCGCCATCCTGGGGATGCACAAGATCCAGGACCGCCCGGTGGTGGCCGAGGGGCAGGTGGTGGTGCGCCCCATGATGTACATCGCATTGACCTACGATCATCGCATCATCGATGGCCGCGAGGCGGTTCAGTTCCTGGTGACCGTCAAGCAGTGCCTGGAGGATCCGGCACGCATGGTGCTCGGCGTATGAGCGAGAACTACGATGTCGTGGTGATCGGCGCAGGCCCCGCGGGCTACCCGGCGGCGATTCGGGCGGCACAGCGCAAGCTCAAAGTGGCCTGCGTGGACGAATGGAAGAACACCGACGGCAGCTACACCTTCGGCGGGACCTGCCTGAACGCGGGCTGCATCCCCTCGAAGGCGCTGCTCGAGTCCTCCGAGCTTTATCAGCGCGCGAAGGATGAGTTCTCGGTTCACGGCATCCGCCTGGCCGAGGTCAAGCTCGATCTGGCGCAAATGCAGAAGCGCCGCGCGGCCGTGGTGAAGACCATGACCCAGGGCATCGCGGCCTTGTTCAAGGCCAACGGCGTGGTCGGCATCCAAGGTCACGGTAAGCTCCTCCCCGGACATCAGGTGCTGGTCACCGCTCCCGACGGCTCCGAGAGGACCTTGCAGGCGAAGCATGTGATCCTGGCCTCAGGATCGACGCCCATCCGCTTGGACAGCGTGCCGCATGACGGCAAGTTCATCATCGATTCCTGGAATGCGCTCGAGCTCGACGCCGTGCCGGCGCGACTCGGAGTGATCGGCGCCGGCGTCATCGGGCTCGAGCTCGGGAGCGTCTGGCGGCGCCTCGGCAGCGAGGTCACGGTGCTCGAGGCGCTGACCGATTTTCTGCCGATGGTGGATCAGAGCATCGCGAAAGAGGCGCAGCGCCATTTCAAGCGGCAGGGGCTCGACATCAAGCTCGGCGCCAAGGTCGCGCGCGCGGCCGTGTCCGGCGGCGCGGTGGATGTGGTCTACAGCGATGCGAACGGCGAGCATACGCTGCAAGTAGACAAGCTCGTCGTGGCGGTCGGCAGGCGCCCGTTCACGCAGAATTTATTCGCCGCCGGTTTAAGTGTCGAGCTCGACCCGCGCGGCTTCATTCAGGTGGACGAGCATTGTCGCACTGGCGCCGCCAACGTCTGGGCGATCGGCGATGTGGTGCGCGGACCGATGCTCGCGCACAAGGGCAAGGAAGAGGGCATCATGGCGGCGGAGCTGATTGCCGGCCGCTACGGCGAGATGAACTACGAAGTCATTCCGTCGGTGATCTACACCGCCCCGGAAATCGCCTGGGTCGGCCAGACCGAAGAGCAGGTGAAGGCCACCGGGCGTGCCTACAAGGTGGGTTCGTTCCCCTTCGCAGCGAGCGGACGCGCCCGCGCCATGGAGCAAGCGCAAGGCATGGCCAAGATCGTCTCCGCCAAGGACGACGACGAGATCCTGGGCGTTCACGTCATCGGCCCGATGGCAGGCGAGCTCATCAGCGAGGCCGTGCTCGCGATGGAGTATTCGGCGAGCACCGAGGATCTGCAGCGCACGATTCATGCGCATCCGACGCTCTCCGAGGCGCTACACGAAGCGGCGCTCGCCGCGGACAAGATCGCGATCGACTCGATCAACCGATAGGGCGCCCGTAGGCGCTAAGGGGACGGTGCGGTCTTGCGCTGATCGGCGCGGTAAGCGGTCCATGCTTCATCGAGAATGTAGGCATGAATGTTCTCCGCGTCCTCGCGCGAAAGGACGTCGTCCCAGCGGGCCATCCCTGCGGGCCCGTAGAGGCCTTGGAGTACAACGTCGTAGAACAATCGGTTGGTGGCCTCTGACATGCGGCGCAGATCCGGCAGCACGCCGCGCCCGAACACATGGCAGCGCGAGCAGTAGCGGTTATAGAGCACCTCGCCCTGCTTGCTCTTCTCCGTCGTTCCCGCGCGCTCGGGCGGCGTCGCGAACGGCAAATCGACGGCCGTCGCTGGTTTCGGCACAGTTCCGCCGCCCAACTTCAACACGATGAGGCGGCCCTCGTTCCCATAGCGGTACGCGGCGCTCCCCGTCGGGAACACGGTGGAGAGATTTCCGCCGCCATAGCCCGCGAGCACCGCGACGTATTGCGTGCCGGCTATCGTATAAGTCATGGGCGCGGCCATTACCGTGGTGCCGAGATCGATCTTGGCCAGCAATTTGCCTGAGTCCGCGCCGTAGGCGTTGAGGTCGCCCGCGGCATCGCCCTGGAATACGAGATCGCCGTCGGTTGTGAGCACGCCGCCGTCCCAATCGCTGTCGGAGGACACTTCCCACAGGATCTTGCCGCTCGTGGGATCGAGCGCGCGCAGCACGCCGCGGCTCGCGACGGAGCCATGTATGCCTTTCTCGAGTTCCGTGAGTGGCGGAAGCGGCCCGAAGAGCGACTTCATTGCAGCGGGGTCGTAGCTCTCCGGCGGAACTTCCGGCGCCGTGAAATAGCCCTCGATAAGTCCCGCGCGCCGCTTGTCCGTTTCGATGTAGACCATCGCCTGCTCGATCACTGGTATGAACAGCCGTTTTGACTTCGGGTCAAAGGACATCGGCTGCCAGTTGTGAGCACCTGCCGCGCCCGGAAAAATGAGGCGCGGCTCGCGGCTATAGTCGGCGGTGGGAAGGGTCCTCGGCCGATGCGTCTTGGCGTCGAGACCCGCGGTCCAGTTCATGGATGCGAACGGGTGCGCCGCCAGGAAATCGCCATTGCGCCGATCGAGTACGTAAAGAAATCCGTTCTTGTTGGCTTGCATCAACACCGGGCGAGGTCCCTGCCCGAAATCCAGGTCGGCGAAGACCATTTTCTGCGTGCTGTCGAAGTCCCACGCATCCCCGGGGGTCGTCTGGTACCACCAGGCGAGCTCGCCCGTGTCCGCGCGCACGGCAATGATCGAGGCGGCGTATAGATCATCGCCGCCGCGGCGCCCGTCGGCCTTGATGTCGTACGGCGCGCCATTCGCCGTGCCGAGATAAACGAGCCCGAGCTGTGGGTCATAATCGATGCCGTCCCAGACCGTCCCGCCGCTTCCTTGCTCCCACGGATGCCGGGGATCCCAAGTTTTCAGCGCCTCGGTGAGGTGCGGCTGATCTTGGGGTCCTTCCTTGGGATCGCGCGGCACGGTGTAGAAGCGCCACTTCAAGTGCCCGGTGACGAGGTCGAAAGCCGCCACATAGCCGCGCGCGCCCGCGAAATCCGCACCGCCCGAGCCAATGACGATGGAATCGCCGGCGACCACGGGCGTGCCCGAGACGGTGAAAGGGTGCTTGGCGTCGCGCACGGGCAGGGTATCGCTCTTCCAGACCCGTTTTCCGGTGGCCGCGTCGATCGCATGCAGGTAGCCGTCGAGCGCGCCCACGTAGATGCGTCCCTGCCAGACCGCGACCCCGCGATTGACGGCGTCACAGCAGGCATAGCGCCCCCACTGGCCGTCGACCTCTGGGTCGTAAACCCAGCGCTCCTTGCCCGTCGAGGCGTCGAGCGCGTACACGCGCCCGAAGTTGCCGGTGAAATACAGCACGCCGTCCACCATGAGCGGCGTCGCCTCGAGGCCGCGGTGCGTGCCGAGCCGATATTCCCAGGCGAAACCCAGCTGCGCTACGTTAGACGCATTGATACCGGCGAGCGACGAATGATAATCGCCGGCCATATCGCGGCCCCCGATGAGCCAGGAACCGGGCTCGTCATCGGCGGCGGCGAGACGTCTCGCATCGACTGCGCCCACAGGGAATTGGGCGGCAGGAGCGGTTGCCGGCAGCGATTCGTTCGAGGCTGGAGGCGCGCGATGGCAGGCAACGAGCATGAGCGCTGCGCCGAACGCGGCCGACACGAGGAACGGCCGTCTGCTGGAATGATGCAATCTAGTAGCTCCTCAAGCGTTCGGCCATGTACTGCAGTATG
>Ga0182030_10015796_pt1 | contig 14768 bp, 11 predicted proteins | sample 812S3MmetaG_FD_121299 | JGI IMG/M metagenome (GOLD analysis project Ga0182030, IMG submission 121299) | Permafrost microbial communities from Stordalen Mire, Sweden - 812S3M metaG (Illumina Assembly) | ecosystem: Environmental > Terrestrial > Soil > Wetlands > Permafrost | place: Sweden... | reverse complement strand
CTGCGGCGGCTCGAGGCCATCATTCATCCTATGGTCGCGGCCTCGCGCGACGCCTTCCTCGCCGAGGCGGCGAAAAGCGGCGAGCGTCTCGTCGTGCTCGATGTGCCTTTGTTGTTCGAAACTGGGATTGATCGCATGGTCGATGCGGTGGTTCTCGTCTCGGCGCCGGAAACAGTGCAAAAGGAGCGGGCCTCCGCGCGTCCAGGGATGACGCCGCAGCGCCTTGCGGCCATATTGGCCAAGCAAATGCCGGACGCGGAAAAGCGCGAGCGGGCGCATTTCATTATCGACACCAGTTTGGGCTTCGCCGCAGCCGAGCGGCAGGTGCGCGGAATTTTACGCGCTTTGGCTGGCGCCACGGACAAAAGCAGAAGTGAAATTTGAGGATGTCGATGCGGGAGATCATTCTCGATACGGAAACGACCGGACTGGATCCGGCGAAAGGGCATAGGGTCATCGAGATCGGCTGCGTCGAGCTTTTGAACGCCATCCCGACCGGACAGACCTTCCATGTCTATATCGATCCCGAGCGCGACATCCCCGAAGAGGCGTTTCGGGTGCATGGAATATCGTCCGAGTTTCTCGCCGGGAAACCGGTGTTTTCGCAGATCTGCGCAGATTTCCTGAATTTTCTCGGCGATGGCAAGATTGTCGCGCACAATGCCGAATTCGATATGCGCTTTCTCAATGCGGAGCTGTCTCTCCTCGAAATCGCGGCGATCGGGCAGGATCGCGTGATCGACACATTGGCTTTGGCCCGACGCAAATATCCGGGGGCCGGCAATAGCCTCGACGCTCTTTGCGCCCGCTACGGCATCGACGCGTCGCGCCGCACCAAGCATGGCGCCTTGCTCGATGCTGAAATCCTCGCCGAAGTCTATGCGGAGCTGACCGGCGGGCGTCAGGCGGCGCTCGTTTTCGCGGGCGGGCGGCGGGCGTCAGAGGCGGCGACAGGCGCCTTGCTCGCGCAAAGGACGAAACCTCTTCTCTCGGCGCTAAGCGAAGAAGAACTCGCCGTTCACGCGGCTTTCGTCGCTGGGCTCGGCGCGAAAGCGATCTGGGGCCTCTATCAGGCGGCGACGACCGCCGCTGAATAAAGGCTTGGACTTGCGACCGCGTGAATTGAAGAGCGGCGCGCGGCGCGCCGCAAGACCTGATTGACGCGGTCGGAGGTCAAAATGCGACGCTTACGCTATATGCGCGAAAACCGTTTCCGACTTTAATTTTCGTTGAAGGCGGTCTCGCTGCTCCGGCTAATTGCTATCTTTCGCAAGAAAGCTGGCATACGATTTAGGGCTACGCTGGGGCATTGTCACGAAAACGCAGTGACAATGCGTTATTCATCCCGAAATGGATGCCATGCCCAATCACCTGTCTGCGCCGGATCGCTTTGGTCATCCCGCCGTGGTCAAACGTGACAAATCTCTCAAGACCTTATGGGCCGGGAGGCTGCTCGACGCCGATCTTGCCGCCGTCCGGTTCATTTCCCGTTCGGCAAGATCGACCATAGGGCGAGCTTCGGCGATCGGCATCAGCAAGTTGGGAAACGGTTGGCTCTATCCGATTTTAGGGGCGATCATTCTGGCGTGGTTGGGCGCGGCGGGATTTCAAGTCGTCGTCCTCGGCGGCTTGAACGCCTTGCTGCTACATTGCCTCTTTCCCTTTATCAAGCGCCACTTCGGGCGGCCGCGGCCGTTTCGGGTCGATCCGCAGCTCTCGTCATTGCTGGCCGTTCTCGACGAGCACTCGTTTCCGAGCGGGCATACGATGACGTTGTCGGGCGTGCTCGTCCCGTTCGTGCTTATCTGGCCCGCCGCCGTCCTCTCGGCGATCGCATTATTGTGCTGCATGGCCTGGTCTCGCATCGCGACCGCCCATCATTATCCAAGCGATATTTTCGCCGGGGCGATCCTGGGCATTGTTCTAGGCTATCCTCTGTCCATGTGCGTCCTCGCCGTCTGGTGAGAGCCTTAGAGCCGTCAATTTTTGCTTCGCCGCGCCTACTCTTTGGCCGGCCTCGCGATTTCAGCTTGTCAGCGACTAGCTCAAGGGCGTCGTGAAACCGTTCAAGCCATCTGACCGGCGGCGATCCGACTCCTACCGAACGCCTTGCATTTGCATTGCCTTGCTCTAGTTCCTGTTTCCGCGGATGGTTGGGGCTAGCAATTGCGCGCAGCCGCGAAACGAAGAGCTGCAGAAACCCGCGCCGGCGCCAGTCTCGAGGCCGAAGCGGCGGGGTCGCCTCCAAAGGTTTCGTCAATACAGCCCACGTAAGATGCGCAGGGAATTCGGGAGGCTGATTCGATGGCGAAGGTTTCGAGACGCAACATATTGAGGGGGACGGCGGCTGGCGTGGTGGTCGCGGCCGCGACGACGGCGCAAGCGGCCTCCTTCGGCAATCCGGATGAGCCGCCGCAGGGCGCAGTGAACACGAAGGGAAATCCAGCCAGCCTCGCCGATCCGGGTCCGCAGAACCCGGCGATTGGCGGCCAGTTTCCATCCGCGCAATTCCCGCCGCCGACCGACGTCAGCGATATGCCGCTGTTCTGGGCGTCGTTCAACAATGCGCCAAAGCGCATCCAGAACGGCGGCTGGGCGCGTCAGGTCACCCAATTCGACTTCGCCATCGCCGAGACCATCTCCGGCGTCGACATGCGGCTGACCGCCGGCGGCATCAGGGAGATGCATTGGCATCTGGCGGCCGAATGGGGCTTCATGACTTATGGCAATTGCCGGGTCACGATTCTCGACGAGATGGGCCGGGCGTCCGTCGCCGACGTGAAAGAGGGCGATCTTTGGTACTTTCCGGCAGGCCTGCCGCATTCGCTGCAGGGGCTCGGGCCGGACGGGTGCGAGTTCATCCTCTGCTTCGACGACGGGAAGGCGACGGAATATAATACGCTTTTGCTTACCGATTGGCTTGCCCATACCCCGCCGGAGATTCTCGCCGAGAATTTCGGCGTTCCGGCTGAAACCTTCGCGAAAATTCCGCTCCACCAGCTTTACATCTTTCAAGGGACGCTGCCTGGGCCTCTCGCCGCGGACCAGGCGGCGGTGAAGGGAAAGATGGGCTTTCCTCCGCATCCGTTCACTTTTTCGCTCGGATCGAGCGCGCCCACGCGGCAGACAAAGGGCGGCGAGGTTCGGATCGCCGACAGCAATAATTTTACCGTCTCCAAGACGATCGCCGCCGCGCTGGTCACCCTGCGTCCTGGGGCCTTAAGGGAGCTGCATTGGCACCCCAACGCCGATGAATGGCAATATTGGATCAAGGGCAAAGGGCAGATGACTGTCTTCGACTCGGGGCCGAGGGCGGTCACGATGGACTTCAACCCCGGCGACATCGGCTATGTGAAGCGCAGCAACGGGCACTACATAAAAAATGTCGGGGACACCGACCTGCAGTTTCTCGAAGTGTTCAAAAGCGCCTATTTCGCGGATGTTTCTCTCTCCGACTGGTTGACGCATACGCCGCCGGCATTGGTCGCCCAGCATCTGAACATCGACCCGGCGACGATTGCAAAATTTCCCAACGACAAGCCGGAAGTCATGCCGGAGTGATAGGCTCGGGAGCCTTCTCTACCTTAAGGGAAAGCGCCGCTCAGCACTCGACGACATTGACGGCGAGGCCGCCGAGGCTGGTTTCCTTGTATTTCGACTGCATGTCGCGTCCGGTCTGCCGCATCGTCTCGATGACGGCGTCGAGCGAGACATAATGCGAGCCGTCGCCGCGCAAGGCGAGACGCGCGGCGTTGATCGCCTTCACCGCCCCCATCGTGTTGCGCTCGATGCAAGGAATCTGGACGAGGCCGCCGATCGGGTCGCAGGTCAGGCCGAGATTGTGCTCCATGCCGATCTCCGCTGCATTCTCCACCTGTTCGTTGGTTCCTTCGAGCGCTGCGGCGAGGCCGGCTGCGGCCATCGAGCAGGCGACCCCGACCTCGCCCTGGCAGCCCATTTCCGCCGCGGACACGGAGGCGCGCTTCTTGTAGAGCGCCCCTATTGCCGCCGCTGTGAGCAGGAGATTTCGCGATCCGGCAGGCGTCGCCCCGCCGCAAAAGGTCTCGTAATATTTCAGCACCGCCGGGAGCACGCCAGCGGCGCCATTCGTCGGCGCCGTGACGACGCGGCCGCCCGCGGCGTTTTCCTCGTTGACGGCGAGCGCGTAAAGGCTGACCCAATCGAAGATCCGCGATGGGTCAATGGTCGCGGCTGTCTTGATGAGCTCTCCATGAAGCGCCTTGGCGCGGCGTCGCACCTTGAGCCCGCCAGGCAAGATGCCGCCTTGGGCGCAGCCGCGGTCAATGCAGGCGAGCATGGCGTTGCGCACGCGATCCACGAAATCGAGCGTTTCGGAATCCTCCCGCCAAGACTGTTCATTGGCGAGCACAATGTCGGAGATCCGGAGATTATTCTCCCGCCCGATCGCGAGAAGCTCCGCGGCGGACGAGAAAGGAAACCGCAGTCGAAAATTCGAGCCGCGAACACTGGCCGCCGCGTCCTCCCCGTCAAGGACGATGGCTCCGCCGCCGACTGAGTAATATTGCTGCGCAAGGATCGGACGATCGCCGTCCAAAGCCGTGAAGCGCATGCCATTCGGATGAACCGGCAGGAACTCGCCCATCCTGAACAGCAGATGGAGCCCTTCTACAAAAGCCACGCGCTTGCTGCGGCCGAGCATGAGGGCGCCGCTTCGCCGCACGTCTTCGACGAGCGCGGCAACCTCCGTGGGCTCGACCTTTTCCGGCTCCCGTCCCGAGAGGCCGAGGATCACGGCGTTGTCGGTCCCGTGGCCCTTCCCAGTCAGCGCCAAGGACCCGTAGAGTTCGACGCGAAGGCCAGTGATGTTTGGCTCGAGGCCGGCTTCTTGGATGGCCAGGGCGAAACGATAGGCCGCGCGCATGGGGCCGATCGTATGCGAGCTCGAAGGGCCTATGCCGATCGTGAAAAGATCGGCGATGCTGACCGAGGCGTCGGCGCGTCGGCGCCGGGCTGTGGCGTCATCTATGCTGGGCAAATCAAGCATGGTCGGCGGGCGCTCTCAAGCCAGCGGATCGCCGGCGTTTCCGAGCCCCTCTGTCCTTTCGCCTGAGAAACTTATCCAATTGCGGACGCGGCGCTGCGCCGGGTCCGCAATAGCCGTCTATATATGTCTTCAGGTCCTTGCCTGAAAGCTCCGGGGGCGTTGATCTCGCGCGGCGCCGGTCGAGCCAGTCCTTCTCATGACGATGACCCGATACCGGCATAGGCCTATGGCGATGTCAAGTAACCGGGATGATGACATTGGATTAGCGCAAATATCTTGACGCGAACTTGCGCCCGATCCTTGGCCGTTGCTGGATAGAACGCGGCGCACGTGCACAGTTGGGATTGTTGTTCAGAACTGCCGGGCGAAAACGCGGGCGGCTTTGGCGCCGGCCGGCGACACGCGTGAGTCGGCTATGCCAGTCGAGCTTCCTTTGTCCGGGACCCGAAGTTCATGTTCGAGCACGACGCGCTCGTGGGCTTCAGCGCCGCCTTTGATGCGATATTGAAATTCCGTACCCAATGGCGGCATGAGCCTTGTAACGGTAAAGACTCCAGCCAACTTTAGATGTGTTCCTCCCGAACCATCGAAGCTTACCTGCTGTCCAATTGAGTAGATATGTTTGGCCATGAGTTTTTTTCCTGTTGAATCCATGAGGCGAAGCGCGCGAGGCGGCCGCCTCAAATTAAGCTCCGCCAATTCGATCTCTTTCCAGAGCCGCATCGAGTTCGGCGGGGCTTATCGCGACCAACTCGATGCGTCCTTGAGGACGAGATATGGCTGGCAAATGCAGCAGTGTCGCAATGCGTCGGTAGACCAGCCTCGACAGACCTTCAATCAGCTCTTCATCCGTATCGAGAAGATAGTCGCCAGGCGGTTGGATATCGTCGAGGTCCCCGAGCTTGAACGGATGCGAGAACGAAATGGTTGAGCGGGTTGTGCGGACGGTCATCGACAACTTCCATTGGCCCGAAGACACACGAACGTCGCTAGCGCAGCCACGGGAGCTAAAGACGGTCTCCAGATTATCTGGCAAAAAGACCTCGGCGTTTACGCCCAGAAGCAGGAAAGGCGCACTCAAGGCGTCGACGCGACAAGCTGGGAATTTATAACGGCGATAAAACAACAGCCACGCGGGAAGATGCGCGCGCATATCGAGAGCGCTGCTGGCGCGTCTTGCGACCGAATCGGACAACGGAGCCCTTAAGGCCTCGACATTGCTCTGTTAATATGGGCTTTCCAAAACCAATTAGCAAGAGGCGCAACAGAGCGTATGCGGCGAAGAGCTCAACTAAAGCTCGTTCGATCTGACGATTGATTTCGCCGCGTGATCGGATAGTCTAGTCACGCTTGAGATCGCGCTGAAGTCAATTCCAACATAACCCATGACGGCGCCAACGGCCGGAATGCTCACGTCAATGTTCTGAGGGTCGAGTTGCTCGCGCGCGCGGTCGCCATACGTCGCCCAGAATCGATGTGGCGAACGATCGCGATCACTTTCGAAACGGCTCTTAGGCAAGAAGATCCGCGCTTATCCAGTTTGGAAAGGTGATGACGATGCAGCGTCCAAAAACCTCTTTTCTATTCGATCTCGACGGCACGCTCGTCGATAGCGTCTATCAGCACGTGCTGTCTTGGCGCGAGGCGCTCGAGGCGGAAGGAATCGACCTCTCAGTCTGGCGCATTCACCGTAAGATCGGCATGAGCGGCGGACTGTTCGCCAATATGCTGTTGCGTGAGACCGGGATCGAAATTGACCATGAGCGGATCGAGCGCCTGCAACGGCTCCACGCCGACGCCTATAGAAAGTGGTCCGCCAATATTCGACCCCTGCCAGGCGCTCGTGAGCTCCTGGCGTATTTAACTGACGCGGAGATCCCCTGGGCGATCGCAACTAGCAGCCGGATGGAAACGGCGCGGCCGGTGCTGGAGTCGCTCGGCGTCGATTTCGATCGGACTCCGATTGTTACGCGCGACCAAGTTAAACACGCGAAGCCTGATCCGGATCTTTTCCTTGCCGCGGCGGAGCGGCTCGGCGTGGCGATTCAGACAGCCTCTGTGGTAGGCGACAGCGTCTGGGACATGTTGGCGTCCCGGCGCGCTCCGGCTCTGGGGATCGGTCTTCTCTCTGGCGGCTATGGCCAGGAAGAGCTCGAGCGGGCGGGCGCCTATCGCGTCTACGAGGATCCGGCCGACCTCTTGAAGCATATTGATGAAGTTGGCGGCCGTCGATAAGCACGGACGGCGGCGGGACGATTTCCCTGTCGAGCGGCGGCTCTCCTAAAACATGCGCTCTTGTCTTCGCCGGCCCCGCCAAAACCGACGCTCGTCCTGCGCGTATGTAAACGCTCAGCATCCTTACGAGGTCATTGCCGAATACAGGCACGTGAAATGGAGTTCTTTCAACAGCGATGATAGCGAAACTTCTTGCATCCGCCGCCTACAGAAAACGGAGGGCCCTGTTGATCCAACAATAAGTCCCTCCGGAACGTTGCGGACTTACCAGTCTGGGGTTTGGCGGTCAGATGGATCGAGGCGAGTTGGCTGCGCCCTGCGATAGGTCCCGCGCGCCAGTCTCATCCCAGTAAGGCCGAACGTTGTAGTGCTGGTGCATCCGAGTCTCCCAGGCGCGATCCTTCCAGCTGTCGTCGCTGAATTCCGGCGCATCCTTGAGCTGCTGCTCCGTGACGTTCGTCGCGTATCCGTCTCGCTGCTTGTCGTAGGTCAGGGAACTCCATGGCAGTGGGTAGTGGCTGTGGCCGAGACCTAGAAAGCCCCCGAAACTCATGATGGCGTAGCGGACTTGGCCAGAAAGCTTGTCGATCATTAAATGATCGATCTTGCCGATCTCGTTGCCGTTGGGATCATAAACCGTCGTGCCTTCAACCTCCTCGCTCGAGATCAAGTTGAAGTCCGGTTGTGCGGCGCCCATTTTTTCACTCCTTTTATTCCTTTGTTGGGTTCAACAGCGCCTCCGGCGTTGCGAGAACCGCTCGTCGCATCGACTGTTGAATAAACAGCGACGCCTGCGCAAATTTCTCGAATAATCTCAAGCCGAACGCGATGCTGGCATTGTCTTGCGCCGAGGAACGCGTCCCTATGGGTAGTGGTTCCTGAGTCAAAATTTGTTGTTTCGAACCGCCGACATGAGTATTCAACGAGCTTATCGCTTCACCTATATCGTTACGGACGGGCACATTGGGCGTCGGCCTGATGATCGCTGATTTTGCGACGCCCGTCTTGCTTGGGAACATCGTTGGCGGAACTGTCCTATTCGCGCTGATCTCCTATGCTCAGGTCATGAACGAGATCTAGGATTGTATCGGCAATTTCGTCGCCGCTTCGATTCCTTTTCGATCAGATGATTCCATCTGATCGAAAAGGAATCGCTCAAATTCAAAGAGTTGGAGCATGTTCTGATCGAAAAGGTCGATCAACTTTTTCGGGACATGCTCTAGATGGCGAGCGTGCTGATCTCAGCGGTCAGCCTTCCGGCTATGCTTCGGTGATGGATGGGGAGAACGGGCTTGAGAGGACCAGGCGCTTCCCGGAACGCGTGCGGCGCGAATTAAGTCATGGCGCTCGATGTGACGGGGGTGTATGTATTGAGTATATTATATGTTTTTTGGCTCCTCGTCGAACTTTGCGAGGCCTAAATCGGTTTGTCCTCTACCTCTGCGCTTTGTGCCGCGTGGAGGAGTCGAAGACCGCGCCGGGGCGCGGAGGGGAAGATGACAAATCTCGAGAGCGTCGATTTGAGGACGCTGCTTCAATTGGAGGCCGATCTGAGCGAACAGGCTCTGGATGGCTTCCTCGACCTTATTCGCGGCCATTTCGGGCTCGTTAGCGTAGTCTACGTTTGCCCTTCGCTTGGCCGGCGCCGCATCAATGATCCATTTCTGGCCTTGGCCTATAACCGCGCGCGACTTGAGCATTTACGCGCGGGGGACTCCGCGTCGAGCGACGTCATTCGAATCGACGTGGACGTCCCGCTCGAGTGGCCCGTGGTCCAGCAGTTGGAGGATAATATTTGGCGCTTGCTAAGCAAGGCGCAACGGAGCGGCATGGATCATCGAGGCTTGACGATTGCGGTGCCAGGCGAGGGAAGCCAAGTTGAGGCGCTGTTCAGCGTCAGGTCGGATGAGCGCGACGCAAAATGGCGCGAGCGCCGCGGTGAACTGTTGAAAGACTTGGTCTCCGTCGCGCATTATGCGCATCAATATATGCGCCAGCTGCATGGGCGGGGGGGCCACGCGGACCTCAACGCAATGAGTGGGCGTGAAATCGAAGTTTTGAGATGGATGGCTAGTGGAAAGCGGCTGGAGGAAGCGGCGTTGGAGATGCGTTTGATGGTCGGGACGGCGGCGGCGCATCTCGGGTCGGCGCGCTGGAAATTGCAAGCGCTCAATGTCGCTCACGCCGTCGCCAAGGCCGTCCGGGTCGGACTGATCTGAATGTCGCGCGGAATGGACGGGGAACGGCGTTCGACGGCTGAGACAAGCGCTAACCACGGCGGTCGACCCCTATTGAAGACTTCTATTCATGCTGGATCATTTGCCGGCCGCCATGGCGGCGCTTACGGCTTCGGGCGTGATCGGAATGTGGCGCAGTCGAACGCCCACGGCGGCAAAAATGGCGTTGCCGATCGCGGGGGCTATGACGGTCGTCGCCGGTTCGCCGAGTCCGACGGGCGTTTCGGCGCTGTCGACGAAGCTGATGTCCATTTCGGGGACGTCGCTAATGCGCAGCGGCGTGTAGCTATTTAGATTTGTGTCCTTCACCCGGCCGTTTTGGAATGCGGTTCCCTCGTGCAGCGCCATGCTCAGCCCCCAGAGGGCGGCGCCTTCGGTCTGCGCCCGCGCTCCGTCAGGATCGACGATCGTGCCCGCGTCCGCCACGATCGTCAGCTTCTCCACCGTGACGACGCCGGTCGCCCGATCGACGCGGACGCGGGCGGCGCATGCAATCCAAGTCGGCATGTTGCGTTCCTGGCCGAAGCTGGTCGCGATGCCGAGACCGCTATCCTGCGGCAGTGTCGCCGCCCAACCGGCGCGCTCGGCGGTCAGTCGGACAACTTCCGCCTGGCGCCTTGCCCCGCCGACGGAATTCGGCGCGGAGCCTGCGTTGCGGCCCGCGCCGGTGAGCAGCTTCAGCCGGAACGCGACGGGGTCGACGCCCACATGATGCGCGGCTTCGTCCATGAAGCTTTCCAGCGCCCAATTGGTCCAGCCCGGTCCGACCGAGCGCAGCCAACCGGGGCGGAAGGTCGAATTCGCCAGATCGTTCGAAATAGCCCGAACCTTCTGCGCGCCGACATCATACCAGTGGTCGGCCCCGGAAATGGCGAAAGGATCATAAGGCGCGCCATTTTGGCCCTTGGGCATGGAGTCGGCGGCCATGACCTGCGTCGGCCAGCCCGCCGCGGCATGATGCTCCATCGCCCTCACGCGGCCGTCTTCGGCGAAGGCCATGCGCAGCGTCTGGACCGAGGGAGAACGGACCGAATCGAACCGCGCGTCGTCGGCGCGGGTCAGCACCATCTTCACGGGCCGGCCGAGCGCTTTCGCCGCAAGCGCGGCGGGCACAGCATAATCGCCATTCAGCCTTCGACCGAAGCCGCCGCCGATCAGATAGGTCCGCATCACAATGCTGGTCTGCGGCCTCTGCAGGGCCTTGGCCAGGGTTGGGAGGATCAGGCTCTGCCACTGATTGCCGGTGTGGATTTCAAAGACGCCATCCTTCTCGAAGGCGAGGGCGTTCACCGGCTCGAGCTGGAAATGCAGCACGGTGGCGGTTGTGTAGGTCTGTTCGATCGTCGATTTCGCCGCGCGGAATGCGGCCTCCGTATCCCCGCCGCCGGTGTCGAGCAGCGCGCCGCCATCGGCGTCGGCGATCTGCCGGGCGGCGTGATCCAGAATATCCTTTTCGGACACGTTCGCGCCGGGGCCTGGCGTCCAGTTGACCGTGACGAGGTCAGCCGCGCGGATCGCGGCGGGGTAGCTCTCCGCGATCACCATCACCCAGCCCGGCGCCGTGTCCGAGGGATCGTCCAGCGCGATGCTGCGGATATAGCCCTTCACGCTCCGCGCCTGGCTGTCGTCAACCGAGATCACCTTCGATCCGTTGCGCGTCGGCGGCAGCTTTGGCCTAGCGTAGACCATGCCTGGCGCCTTTGCGTCTATGCCGTAACGGGCGGCGCCATTGATCTTCGCGGGGATGTCGAGCGCGGCCACGGCGCGGCCGATGAGACGCCGTTGGGAAGCCGGCTTGATCGGCAGTTTCCCCAACTCCTCCGGCGTAAATCGGCGGAGCATGCCGCCGCGCCGGACGATGTCGGCATAGGAGATCGTTTGTTTCCCAGCGAGGACCGCGCCGCCGCGCGCCGTGCAGATCGACGGCGACGCGCCCAAAAGCTTTGCTCCCTTCTCGATGAGCGCCATCCGGCCCGCGGCGCCGGCCCGGCTGAAGATCGGCCAGGTCTGCCAGACCGACCAGCTTCCACCCGTGACCATCACGCCCCATTTGGGGTCGGTGTCGACATGGACGATGCGAACCTTGTCCCAATCCGCTTCCAGTTCGTCGGCGAGGATGCGGGCGAGCGCGGTGCCCACATGCTGGCCCATCTCGGCGCGGATGATGTTGACGGTGACGATCCCCTCGCTGTCGATGGAGAACCAGAGGGTCGGTTCGAAAAGCTGGCCTGCGGCCAAAGGCGCCGCGCTCCCGGGCGCCGCCAGATCAATCGCCGCGTCGGCTCCGCTGGTAAAACCGAACGCGAGGCTCGCGCCCGCGGTCGCCGCCAGAAATCCCCGCCGCGTGATCAGGCCGCCGTTCTCGCCAAAGGACTGAAGCCTAGCCATGCGCCGTTTTACCCCTATGCGCCGTCGCCGCTTGCTTGATCGCGGCTCGAATGCGCGGATAAGTCATGCAGCGGCAAAGATTGCCCGACATGACGGCGTCGATGTCTTGATCGGTGGGCGAGGGAAAGTCCTTGAGCAAGGCCGCCGCCTGCATGATTTGGCCGGATTGGCAATAGCCGCATTGAGGCGTTTGCAGCGCCAGCCAGGCCTTCTGGACCGGATGCGCGCCAGCGGGATCCAGCCCCTCGATCGTCGTCACCTCCGCCCCATCCACCGCGCCGACCGATGTGATGCAGGATCGCGTCGCCCTGCCGCCGACATGCACGGTGCACACGCCGCACATTCCGATGCCGCAGCCGAATTTCGTTCCCGTCAACCCGATGTCGTCGCGGATCACCCAGAGAAGCGGCGTATCCTCCTCGACATCCAGGGTGACTGCGCGTCCGTTGATCGTGAAGCTGGTCATGGCTGCATCGCTCCAAAACTCATTCCCGGCTCACTCCGGCTGACCGGTCGCACGTATCGCCGCGATCTTTTGCTCAAGATCCGGCCAGGGCGCGCGCCTCGTTCGCGTGGCGCGAATATAGGCGGCGACACGCGCGACATCGGCATCGCTGAATCCTTGGACGAATCCCGGCATCACGACGCCGGGCGCGCCTTCCTTCGCGCCTATGCCGAAGAGGATGACGCGGATCAGATTGGTCGGGTCGTGGAGGTTTGTTGCGCTATTCAGCGCGAGATCGGGGCGCAGCGGATTGGGGCCGTCGCCGCCATTGTAGTGGCAGGACGCGCAGGCGGCCGTGTAAAGTCTCGAAGTCGCATCATAAGGCTCGCCGACGCCGATCCGATCCGCGGCGAGCGCCCATTGAATCGCGGGCGTCGCCTCGCCGGCGCGCGCTTCGGCGTCATCGACATCGGCGAAATAGACGGCGAGCGCATGCAGGTCCGCATCGGGCAGCCTGACCAAGCCATCGTGGACGACAGGCGACATCGGGCCCGTCGCGGTTCCATGGAGCCGACTGACGCCTTTGCGGAGATAGGCGAAGAGTTCATCCTGGCTCCACGGCGCGGGCGACGGATTGGCCTTGGTCAGCGGCGGCGCGAGCCAGTTGTCGATCAGAGCGCCGGCATAGGCTTGGCTCCGCTCCTCCGCGCCCAACAGGTTGCGCGGCGTATGGCAGGCGCCGCAATGGCTGATCCCTTCGGCGAGATAGGCTCCGCGATTCCACTCCGGCCCGCGATCCGGCTGCGCCTCGAACCGGCCGGAACGGAAGAAGAGCAGTTTCCATCCCGCTTGCAAGGCGCGAATGTTCAGAGGAAACGGAATCGTATTCGCGCGCGGCGTCGCGTCAATCGGCGCGCGCGTCATGAGATAAGCGTATAGCGCTGAGACGTCGGCGTCCGACAGCTTCGTGAAATGATCATAGGGAAAGGCGGGGAACAGGTGCGATCCGCCGCGCGTCACGCCCTCATGCATGGCGCGCCGGAAAGCTTCTTCCGACCATGCGCCGATGCCGGTTTTCGGGTCGGGCGTGATGTTCGTCGAGTAGATGACGCCAAACCCCGTCTGCATCGCATAGCCCCCGGCATAGGGCTTGCCGTTTTTGGCGGTATGGCAGGTCGCGCAATAGCCGGCGCCCGCCAGCGCCTCGCCGCGCGCGAGGAGCTCCGGCGCGAAAGCGGATGCGGCGGGCGGCGTGATCGGAGCGATTTCCGGCCGCCAGGCGAGGGCCGCGAAGCCGCCGATCCCAACGACCGAAGCCGCGATCAGTCCAATGAGGATGCGCCTAAACAACGGTCATCCGTCCCCAATGCGCGATTCAGCCTTTGACTGTCGCATTCCATAACGCCTTTTGAGCCGCCGTGGCCTCCCTTGGCCCAGGATCTCGCCCGGCCTGGCGGCGGCGCTCCCCAGCGTGCCTATTAAGACCAAAGCGCTCCAAAAGTTCCAGGACTAATTTAGTCCGCTCGGCCTCCTATTGCCTTGTGGGGTTGGCTTAGGCGCGCATCCCGTCAAGTCGTTCTTTTACGAGGCAAGTTTTGTTTCATCTTTTCCATGCCTTTCCACGGATCGGAGTCCAGCTCATTGAGGCGCCGTTCTATATTCGCCCAAGTGAAACGATCGGCGGACGCGACCGCCTCCAATTCTGTCCATTCGAGCGGCGTCGATACGCCGGCTGCTGGCCGCGCGCGCGTCGAATAGGCGGCGACGGCGGTGGCGCCTCTCGCATTGCGCAGATAATCGACGAAGATGCGGCCAGCGCGTTCGCGCTTCGCCATGGCGGCGGTGAAACGATCTGGACTGTCGGCCGCCATAGCTTCCGCGATGGCGCGGCAATAGGCCTTCGCCGCGTCCCAACCCTCATGCGGCGCTATCGGCGCGACGACATGCAGACCTTTGCCGCCCGACGTTTTGACGAAACTTTCAAGCTTGTCGTCACGCAGCCGCGCCCGCACCTCCAACGCCGCGGCGACGAGGTCGCCCCAGCTGATCGCGCCGCCTGGATCGAGGTCAAAGATGAGCCGATCGGGCGCGTCGAGCCTCGCCGCTTTGGCGCCCCACGGATGAATTTCAAGGACGTCGGCCTGGACGAGCGCCATCAAACCATCGAAATCCTCGATGCTGACAAGGCCCTTGTCGTTCTCCGGATCATCCACGATTGCGATATGGGGATCGGCGCCTTCCCATCGGTGTTTCTGAAAGAAGCAATTGCCCTCGACGCCGGCCGGGCAGCGAACAAGCGCCAGCGGCCGGCCAATGATATGCGGCGAGATCCAAGGCCACGCCAAGCTGTAGTAATCGGCGAGCGCGCCTTTAGTGACGCCGGCCTGCGGCCACAAGAGGCGATCTGGATGGGTGAGCTTGACGCTCGTGCGCCGCG
>Ga0182030_10015794_pt1 | contig 14769 bp, 21 predicted proteins | sample 812S3MmetaG_FD_121299 | JGI IMG/M metagenome (GOLD analysis project Ga0182030, IMG submission 121299) | Permafrost microbial communities from Stordalen Mire, Sweden - 812S3M metaG (Illumina Assembly) | ecosystem: Environmental > Terrestrial > Soil > Wetlands > Permafrost | place: Sweden... | reverse complement strand
TGATCGTCGCGGTGGCGGAGATCGTGGTGGCAGTGGCGGTGGTGGCGGAGATCGCCGTGGCCCCGGTGGTGCAGGTGGTGGCCGTAGCGGCGGCGGTGCCCGTCCGGGCGGAACAGGTGGTGGCCGCCCAGGCGGTGGAGCAGCTGGCGGCGGACGCAGATAATAATAATATTGTTTTAGAATACTTTAATAAATCTTGTAACAATGTTACAACCGAAAAAATCAAAACATCGTAAAGCGCATAAAGGCAGGATCAGAGGTAACGCACAGCGCGGGGCTATGGTCGCATTTGGTTCATTTGGTCTGAAGGCTATGGAGCCAAAATGGATCACTAACCGGCAGATAGAAGCTGCCCGCCAGGCAATGACCCGCCACATGAAGCGTGAAGGTAATGTGTGGATACGTATTTTCCCTGATAAGCCAATTACCCGCAAGCCTGCAGAAGTGCGTATGGGTAAAGGTAAAGGTAACCTGGAATTCTGGGCTGCAGTGGTAAAGCCAGGACTGATCATGTTTGAATTGGATGGCGTTCCGATGAAGGTAGCCCAGGAAGCATTATTACTCGCTTCCCAGAAACTTCCGATCAAAACGAAATTCGTGGTTCGTCATGATTATGCAGGAGAATAATTTTGGAGTTAAGTTTTTGGAACTTGGATTGTTCCATACAGTGGTAAATAAAATTGTTTAAAAGTTAGTTGTAAAGAATTATAGTAACTGTAGTAGATTTTTGAAAACCAGGTTACGATTAATTACTAATTACTAACGACTAATTACTAAAGAAAATGGCAAAAGCAACAAAAGCGAAGGTTGATGATTATCGCTCGCTGGATAACGAAGCGCTGAATGAAAAGATCAGTGATGACGAAATGCGCCTGAAAAGAACAAAATTCAGCCATGCGGTTAACCCGATTGAGAACCCGCTTTCTATCAAGACACAGCGCCGTGCAATAGCGCGCCTGAAAACGGAACAGCGCAAAAGAGCATTAGGTATATAATAAATTTAAGATGTAAATTATGACGATTGAAAGAAAAAGCAGGAAAACCCGTATAGGGGTAGTGAGCAGCAACAAGATGACAAAAACCATCACTGTTACTGTAGAACGTAAAGTGAAACACCCTATTTACGGTAAGTTTCTGAAGAAATCATCAAGCTTCCATGCACATGATGAGCAGAACAATGCCGGTATAGGCGATGTGGTTCGCATTATGGAAACTCGCCCGCTGAGTAAAACAAAGCGCTGGCGCCTGGTAGAAATTATTGAAAAAGCTAAGTAACCTCTTAAGATGATACAACAAGAATCCCGGCTCAACGTAGCCGACAACAGCGGTGCCAAGGAAGTGCTTTGCATACGTGTGTTGGGCAATTCGGGACAAGATTATGCAGGTATCGGCGACAAGATCGTTGTAACTGTGAAAGACGCGCTCCCCGGTGGTGGCATCAAGAAAGGTACCGTTTCAAAGGCGGTTATCGTTCGCACAAAAACCAAGCTGCGCCGCAAGGATGGCTCTTACATCAATTTTGATGATAACGCCGTGGTGCTCCTTAATAATGCTGATGACCCCCGTGGTACCCGTATATTTGGCCCGGTAGCCCGCGAATTACGCGATAAAGGATACATGAAAATTGTTTCCCTCGCACCAGAAGTATTGTAAAAATTATTGTACCTTTGCAGCCCGTTTGAAAAAATGGATTGAAAAGACAAACATTTTCAAATGAAAAAGAGATTTAAACCGAAGTTCAATATTAAGAAAGGCGACAACGTGGTTGTTCTTGCTGGCGATGACAAAGATCGCAGCAAGCCACGCAAAGTGCTTGCCGTACATCCCAATGATGAGCGCCCTACAGTATTAGTAGAAGGTGTGAACATGGTAACCAAGCACCTGAAGCCGAATGCCCAGAACCCACAAGGTGGGATAGTGCAGGAAGAGGCGCCTATACACATCTCAAATGTGATGCTGTGGGATGCTAAATCCAAAGCTCCGGCTCGTGTAAAGCGCGACCGTACTGAAACAGGTTTTGTACGTGTATCTAAAAAATCAGGGGAGGCAATTAAATAATGGCAAAGTCAACAACAAACGGCACTAAGACCACTACCGCTACGGCTGGTTTACAGGCTACGTTACCTGTAGAATACAGGCCAAGGCTGCAAAAAAAGTACAGGGAAGAAGTAGTACCTGCGCTGATGAAGAAATTTGGCTATAAATCAGTTATGGAATGTCCACGGCTGGTGAAGGTATGCCTGAACCAGGGTGTGAAAGGTTCTACTTCTGACAAGAAGATGATAGATGACGCGGTGAGCGAAATGTCATTAGTTACCGGCCAGAAGGCAATAGCCACTATGTCTAAGAAGGATATATCTAACTTCAAGCTGCGTAAAAACATGCCAATCGGCTGTCGTGTTACGTTGCGTCATGTGAAGATGTATGAGTTCCTGGACCGCTTTATTTCCGTATCACTTCCACGTGTACGTGACTTTAAAGGTATCAGCGAGAAATCATTTGATGGTCGTGGCAATTATACACTGGGTATTACAGAGCAGATCATCTATCCTGAAATAAACATCGACAGAATAGCACGTATCAGCGGCATGGATGTGACTTTTGTTACCACTGCCAAGACGAATGAAGAAGCGTATGAACTTTTGAAAGAAATAGGCATGCCTTTTACTAACATGGCTAAAACGGGAAAGTAAATTAATAAAATAAAAGTCAAAAATTAATAACTGTCGTTAGAAATTAGACGGACTTACTGCTAAAGACTTACGACTTACGACTGAAAACTATGGCAAAAGAATCAATAAAAGCCCGCCAGCGCAAACGCGAACACATGGTAGAGCATTATGCCGCAAAACGTGCAGCCCTGAAAGCAGCCGGAGATTACGCAGGTTTGGACAAACTTCCGAGAAATTCTTCAGCAGTGCGCCTCCGGAACCGTTGCCAGCTTACCGGCCGCCCAAGAGGATATTTACGCTATTTTGGTGTATGCCGCTTAGTGTTCCGCGATATGGCATTGGATGGCAAGATACCAGGTGTACGTAAAGCAAGCTGGTAAAATCTCCCGGTTGGGATAAGACGTTTCAAAGTCAGAAGCAGAAACTTCTGATACTCGTAACAAATTTATTTACAAAACTCAATTAAAAAAATGGTAACAGATCCAGTAGCAGATTTCCTGACCCGTATCCGTAACGCACAAATGGCCCGCCATCGTATTGTAGAGATACCCGCTTCAAATGTAAAGAAGCGTATCACTGAGATACTTTATGAGAAAGGGTATATTATGAAGTACAAGTTTGAGGATGATAACAAGCAAGGCCTGATCAAGATAGCTTTGAAGTATGACGCCCAGACTAAAGAACCTGCGATAAAGTCATTAGAGCGTATCAGCCGTCCGGGTTTGCGCCAATATGCTAAACCTGCTGATATCCGCCGGGTACAAAATGGTTTAGGCATTGCAATCGTGTCTACTTCAAAAGGTCTGATGACCGATAAAGAAGCACGTACGCAAAATGTAGGCGGTGAAGTAATGTGCAATATTTATTAATCAGCTGATTAGCTGATGTGATGATTAGCTAATTGGAACATAGTGAACAAGCTGAAAATTTAAGTTCTCTATACGGTAACTGAAAACAGCTTTTGATTGTTAATTTTTAATTTTAAATTTTTATGTCTCGTATAGGTAAAAAACCAGTAGTACTTGTAAATGGAGTTACCGCAACAATTTCACCAACAAACGAATTCGTTGTAAAAGGCCCTAAGGGTGAATTAAGGCAAGCCATTGATCGTGATATTACTGTAAAGATAGAAGGTGATCAAATTATTGTTGAGCGTCCTACTGACCAGATCCGCCACCGTGCATTGCATGGTCTATATCGTTCATTGATTGCTAACATGATCACAGGCGTTACCACTGGATTTAAAAGAGAACTGGAGCTGGTAGGTGTGGGTTATCGTGCTGCCGTTACCGGCCAGATGATAGACCTCGCTTTAGGTTATTCGCATAACATTCTTTTTGAACTCCCTAAAGAGATCAAAGCGTCTGCGACAGCTGAAAAAGGACAAAACCCTAGGATTATCCTTGAGTCGAATGATAAACAATTGCTAGGCCAGGTTGCTGCAAAATTACGCGGTCTTCGCAAACCTGAACCATACAAGGGTAAAGGTGTACGCTACTCTGATGAGATAGTTCGCCGCAAAGCAGGTAAGTCAGCAGGCAAGTAAACCCCCGACCCCTAAAGGGGAGGTAAGGTTCAATAGAAATAGTAGTTTATAAAAATGATACACTCCCTTTGTAAGCCCCTTTAGGGTTGGGGTTAACTCCGGTAGCCACTTGTTCAAAGCAGGTGAGCCCGCAAAAACAGAGATAAAATGGCACAAGATCCAAAAGTAATCCGCCGTCAGAAATTACGCTGGCGCATACGCACAAAGCTTCATGGTACAGCCCAGAAGCCTAGGCTTTCTGTATTCCGCAGCAATAATGACATTTATGTGCAGTTGGTTGATGATAACAATGGCACTACGCTTGCTGCAGTAAATTCCCGTCAAAAGGATATAGTGGCAACAGGAGGTAATAAGGTAGCCAAATCTTTAAACGTTGGTAAAGCAATAGCTGAAAAGGCAAAGGCATTAGGTATCGAAGCCTGCGTTTTTGACCGTGGCGGTTACCTATACCATGGCCGGGTGAAATCAGTAGCTGACGGCGCGCGCGAAGGTGGATTGAAATTCTAAATTTAATTGGCTAATTGGTAAAATACCGATTAGCTAATTGTATAACAATAACATTGCAAAACGTGTATAATTAGCTAATCAGCTAATTAGCACATCAGCTAATAAAAAAAGAAAATGGCGAAGCAACAAATTAGTCGCATAAAAGGTGGAGACCTGGAACTTCATGAGAAAGTAGTGGCTATCAACCGTGTGGTGAAAACTACAAAGGGTGGCCGTGCATTCAGCTTTTCAGCGCTTGTAGTGGTTGGTAATGGTAATGGAGTAGTAGGGCACGGGCTTGGTAAGGCTAAGGAAGTACAGGAAGCAATTACAAAGGGCATTGATGATGCTAAGAAAAATCTTATCAGGGTACCGGTAATGCATGGAACTATTCCTCATGAGCAGCTTGCTAAGGAAGGCGCTGCAAAAGTGATGATCAGGCCTGCAGCTCATGGTACCGGTGTAATAGCCGGAGGCAGCATGCGCGCCGTACTGGAAGCGGCAGGTATTACTGATGTACTTTCCAAATCACTTGGTTCTGCTAATCCGCATAACGTGGTTAAAGCTACTTTTACAGCATTGGCTATGCTCCGTGAGCCAATTAAGGTGGCTAAAGACAGGAACATCAGCCTGAAGAAAGTATTTAATGGTTAAGGTTAATAAAGTTGAAATTATGTCTAAGATAAAAATAACACAGGTGAAAAGCGGTATAGACCGCATGGAGCGCCAGAAGCGTACTCTGAAAGCATTGGGCCTGCGCAAGATGCTGCATACTGTAGAGGTGGAAGCAACGCCGCAGATATTAGGTATGGTGCAAGCCGTACACCACCTGGTGAAAGTAGAAGAAGTAAAGTAATTTTTTTTAACTGATTTGCGAGCGGTTATACATTCCGCGCAAGTTCAAAAATTGTAAACAATGCAACTGCACAATCTGAAACCTGCAGAAGGTTCAACTAAGAAAGGAAAACGTATTGGCCGTGGTGAAGGTAGTGGTCATGGCGGCACATCTACCAAGGGTAGCAAAGGCCAACAGGCACGTACCGGTTATCAATCGAAAAGAGGTCACGAGGGAGGCCAGATGCCAATCCAGCGTCGTATGCCAAAGCGTGGATTTATCAATCCGTTCCGTGTTGAGTATAAAGTGTTTAACCTTGGTCAACTCGACTTCCTGATAGAAAAATATAACTTACCTGAATTTACTCCTGATATCCTTTATATAAATGGCCGGATCAACAGGACCGACCTTGTGAAGATTTTGGGTAATGGCGAACTCAAAGCCAAGATTCCATTTAAGGTAAATGCCGCAAGCGCAAAAGCGAAAGAAGCTATTGCTGCAGCCGGAGCTACTATAGAGATTCTTTAAGACATAATAGGCGCATTTTTTGGAGAAATGCGTCTTTTATCGTTTATTCGCATTTCATTTTTGATTAACAACAGTTCCTGTGAAGAAATTTATTGATAAGCTTAAAAATATCTGGAGTATAGATGAGCTGCGCAAACGTATCCTGTACACAATCATACTTGTGTTTGTATATCGTGTTGGCTGCTATATTGCGTTGCCAGGTATTAACCCTTCAAGGCTCGGAGACACTAATGGCCCGGGCGGCATACTTGGTATCTTAAATATGTTTGCAGGTGGTGCATTTAGCCGTGCATCTATTTTTGCATTAGGTGTAATGCCTTATATCTCTGCTTCTATCTTTATGCAGCTTGCCGGTATTGTGATACCACAAGTGGCTAAATTACAGAAAGAAGACAGCGGACGCCGTAAGATCAATTCATATACCCGTTACCTCACAGTGATAGTTACGGCATTCCAGGCGAGTGCATATGTAGCTTACCTGCGTTCTCCATCATATGCACAGGCGTTGGCACCTGATTACAGCCCCTTCCTGTTTTGGATGACCACTGTGGTGGTGCTTACCGCAGGCACCTTGTTTGTAATGTGGATGGGTGAAAAGATCACTGACCGCGGTATAGGTAATGGTACTTCACTGATCATCATGGTAGGTATCCTTGCCCGTTTCCCTCACTCTATTATACAAGAGTTCAGCCAAAAGAACGTAGGCGGCGGTGGCGGCCTATTGATATTCCTTATTGAAATAGCTATTTTCATTGCGGTGATCATAGGGCTGATATTGCTCACGCAGGGTGTGCGCAAAATACCGCTCAATTATGCGCGCCGTATCATAGGCAGCAGCAATGCAGCAAAAGAAGTAAGCGGATCACGTGATTTCATTCCTTTAAAAGTGAATTCGGCTGGTGTAATGCCTATCATCTTTGCCCAGGCAATGATGTTTATTCCTACTATTTTTACAGGTTTTGCTACGAATGAAAAGGCTGCAGGCTTTGTTCATGCCTTGTCAGATAACCGCTCTCTATGGTATAACCTTATATACGCGGTAATGGTTATTGCCTTCACCTATTTCTATACGGCATTGATATTTAACCCAACTGAAATGGCTGACAACCTGAAGCGTAATAACAGCTTTATACCCGGTGTAAAACCAGGTGAGCCTACAGCAGACTACATAGCTACCATCATGGACCGTATTACATTACCAGGCGCTTGTTTTCTTGCTATCGCAGGTATCCTTCCAGGGGTTGCTACTTTACTGGGCGTTACAAGCGGTTTTGCTTCGTTCTTCGGTGGTACTTCTATGCTGATCGGTGTTGGTGTAATTCTGGATACTTTACAACAAGTAGAAAGCTACCTGCTAATGAATCACTACGATGGCCTGATGAAAACAGGACGTATAGCAGGCCGTACGGCTACAGGCGCCACTACCAGCAGGTTATCAGCTTAGTAGCTTTCCGTTTTTGACTTTTGATTTTGAGGATAGAATGATACACTTAAGAAGTAAAGAAGAAATAGAAATAATAAGAAAGAGTGCTCTAATGGTTTCTGCCACCTTAACCGAGGTGGCAAAATTTTTGAAGCCCGGCATCACTACTATTTCTATTGACAAGATGGCCGAAACTTTCATCCGAGACAATGGCGGCACGCCTTCTTTTAAAGGTTATAATGGCTTTCCCTATTCTTTATGTATCTCCGTCAATGAGGTGGTAGTGCACGGTTTTCCAGGTAATTATGAGTTGAAAGACGGGGATATAGTATCCGTTGATTGCGGATTTTACAAGAACGGCTATCACGGCGATTCTGCATATACTTTTGCAATCGGGAATGTGAAGCCGGAAGTGCTGCAATTATTGAAGATCACAAAAGAATCCTTATACCGCGGAGTGGCACAAGCTGCTGAGAATAACCGCATAGGTGATATTTCCTTCGCTATAGAGCAATTTACTGCAAAGGAAAATGGTTATGGTGTGGTGCGTGAGTTAGTGGGCCATGGTGTTGGTAAAAAGCTGCACGAAGATCCACAGGTGCCAAATTATGGCAGGCGTGGGGATGGCAAGAAAATGACAGAAGGAATGGTGCTGGCAATTGAGCCAATGATCAATCTGGGTACCAGGGACGTATATACTGAGAAAGACGGCTGGACGGTAGTGACAGCCGATAGAAAGGCATCTGCGCATTTTGAACATACTACGGCAGTTCGTAAGGGCAAAGGGGAGCCTCTTTCTTCCTTTGTTCCCATAGAAACTGCGGAGCAGGCAAATACGGAGCTGAACAGCGCCTATTATTCATTAGCTGCTATCCAATAAGGTTTTCATTTAATCGGTCTGTGGAGTAAAAAATGTAAATTGCATTGCTTAATTTCAATTGTTTATGACACGACGAAGCCCTATAGCGGTAATCATCCTTGCGGCGGGTTCTATAAAAAATAAATACAAAAGTTTTTCTTTTATTTACAACAGCCCTGCCCTAGTTCCTATTGCATCACGAAGCACAATTTCTTTTATACTTGACTTTTATGAAAAAAGGGACGTTAATATTTATATAGCTATCAACCGGGAGGACGAAGACTTATTTAGGAAAGAACTATTGTATTATAAAAATGTTGTGCTATTACCAATTGACAGCAGCAGGGGAGTCTGCGATACACTATCGCAAACTATTAACACTGTACCTGAGGAGGATATTATTGTTAATCTTGCAACGACAATCCCCACTAAGTATGCTTCAGAGGACACAATATTTATTGATGACAACTTGTTTAACCACAATTATTATTCAGGTATAGTACTTAAAGAAGGAGTAGCGAGTTTCAAAACCAAGACAGATACAGGAGACCAGCCGTTCTACGCATTCACTGGCGTCTTTAGATTTCGGAAGCAGCATCTGTCTGCTGCATTAAATAAACTTAATGATAGTACCGATCTATTAGAAGTAGTGAAGGAATTAAGCTTTGTCAGGCCCCTTCATTTTGAAACCACTGACTGGATAGACACCGGGCATGAGATAAACTATGCTGATGCACGCAGGAAATTGATATCGAGCAGAAGCTTCAACGCCATCACGGTAGATAACTATACGGGCATATTGACCAAAAAAAGCAGCAACGTTGAAAAACTGCTTCAGGAAATAAAGTATGTAAATATGTTGCCGTCTGAGTTGCAAATCCAGTATCCTCGTATTTTGCCATGCGACACTTCTACTGGCTCTGTGCTAATGGAATATTACGGTTATCCCAATTTGTCTGAATATCAATTATACCGCTCTATCGAGCCGCTATGGTGGACTCGTATTTTTGAAGGATTGGGATACTCATTGCAAGCTATGGGAAGATATCGTTTTTCGATAGGGCCAAAGGCTTTTGAACAATTCTATTTCCATAAAACAATTCGGAGGGTGGACGACTACCTATCCGGGCTTCCTAAGGACGATATATTTATTACTTCTGAAACACTGGTAATAAATGGCTACAGCTGTGCTAATATTTCTTCCCTTAAAAATGATATTGCAGGTAGAACAAAGTCATTATATAGAGAGGCGGATTTTTGTGTAATGCACGGAGATTTTTGTTTTAATAATATTCTTTTCGATACGGTAAGTAATACAATAAAACTTATCGATCCGAGGGGGAGTTTTGGTGAGCAATGCATTGGTATTTACGGAGATAAGAAATACGACCTGGCCAAATTATTGCATTCGACGATTGGCCATTATGACTACATTGTAAATAATCTTTTCCAGGTAGAACAAGCTGGCAATGAAGTTTCCTATTCATTCCCGTTGCGTGATAACCAGGCAATAATAGAGGCCCTGAGTTATGAACTGCTTCAAAAAATGAACGCAGACAAAAAAGACATTCTGTTTATCGTAGGCTTATTATTTTTGTCTATGTGCCCGTTGCACACAGATAACCCGCAAAGGCAGCGGCTGATGTACGCACATGGGCTCTATTTTGTAAACAAAAATATTTAACAAAACTTAATCTGCAAATGGCAAGAATTTGTATTGATCTCGACGGCGTTATCTGTAATTTTAAAAAAGGGAACGAAACCTATGCCGACATTTCGCCGATACTGGGGGCAATGGAAAAATTGAAAGAGCTCAGAGCAAACGGTCATTATATAATTATTCAAACGGCACGACACATGAAAACCTGCAATGGTAATGTAGGGATGGTAGTGAGTAGAATTGGCCAAATAACATTAAAGTGGCTGTCAGACCATAAAATAGAATACGATGAGATATACTTTGGCAAGCCGTGGGCGGAAATATATATTGATGATAATGCACTCCGCTTTAATAATTGGGATGAAATTGCCGGCGATGGCGGTAATATTCCGCGATCCACAGAAAGTCAAAAGGCCGATAAATCTGAGATATGAACTTTGTAATACCAATGGCTGGCAGAGGGCAGCGTTTTATTGACGCCGGGTATAAATTGCCTAAAATGCTTATAGAGGCCAGGGGGAAGTCTTTATTAGAATGGAGTATAGATTCTCTGCCATTGGAATTGTGCACCAATTTAGTGTGCGTATTGCTTCAGCAGCACGAAGACGAGTTTCAATTGTCTAACAGGATCCGTAGTATCTATGGCAAAAAGGTACAATTGCGGTTTTGTTACATTAGACAGGTAACCGGAGGGCAGGCAGAGACTGTATTGCTTGCTAAGGATCATTTTGATCAGGATAAGGATCTTGTTGTTTTTAATATAGATACGTGTTTTCACTCGCCTAGCCTTGCCGCGGCCCTACAGCGCAGTGATCATGATGGTGTATTGGGTGTATTCCATAGTCAGGAAAACCGTTTCAGCTATGCATTGACCAATGACTCAGGTGTGGTCCTGGAGACTGCTGAAAAAGAGGTGATATCCGATAACGCGCTAACAGGCTTGTACCATTTCAAGAGGACAAGCGATTTCATAGAAACGGCCAGCTACCACATAAATAACAATATTCGGGCAAACAATGAGTTTTATATCGCCCCTATGTACAATTATCTTATTGACAAAGGGCGGAAATTTATCATCGATGAAGTGACAAAACATCACATCCTTGGTACTCCCGGGGAATTAGATGTTTTTTTAAATGAACAGGTAATATGATTCTATTCAGCATTCCTGTTCATGAACGTCCCGAGGTAGTAGTTAACCAAGTGGAAAATTTTAGGCACTTTAACCCGGGCTGTCAGATAGTTTTACATATTTCTGCATGGATGCCGGAGCCCGTTCTTAAAACAATGAAAATGGCACTGTCAGATCATCCGTACGTATATCTTAATGATACACGCATTTGGTCGGGATATGCCGATGGTACACAGATGAAGATGCATATAATCAATTATTTGTATGCTCAGAAACTCACCTTGGAATTTGACTATTTTTGCCCGCATGCCAGTAATGATATGTTTGTACGGGATGGCCTCGAAGAATATATGAAGCGCTTTGATGCAGGGGGAAGTTTCCACGAAAGAGACCCGAAAAATAAAACCTGGATACATGGTTACCGCTCCTTATTTGATACCTCGTTAAAAAGAATAATGAAGAAGTATGATCTTTTTAAAATTTACGGCGGGCAGTTAGAAGGAAGTTTTTACCGCAAAAAAATAATGGATGAAGTTGTGGTTCGGGCTATGACGTATGGCTTTTATGAAATACCAGGTGTATATGCCCATGGTTATTCGCCCATGGGGTCGAGGCTAGCGGGGAAGAAGAAAATAAGAGCGATCTTTAATCGGATATGCAGGGGTGTTTTTTATGCCAAGGAAGAAGTTTATTTTACTACTTTGAGCCAGGACCTTGTAACTACCCGGGCACCATTCAATTATTGCTATGTTAACTGGCTCGATAATCTGAAGATCACAAAAGAAGACGTTGACCACGTTCGCAGTGGAAATTTTGACGCTTTGTCTTACACCAGGCATATTCCTGTTCCTCTTAATGATTTGCAGTTCTTTGCTGTAAAACGGGTGGACAGGAACATAAATGACCCCATGCGTTTATATATTACGAGCTTACAAAGTCTCACTCCGCATTAGCCAAGATATTAATGCGTGCTCGCTTTTCATTTGGTGACTTTGGTCTTAATAATCCGCATACCGCGCAGGAATGGTGGTTGTGCCCGTTGCAGCTGCTATTTTCATCATTGCCTGGTAAAGCCGGTGGCTTGCAAATGGCCATGCCCATTTGTGCATATCCACACTTGCTACCAGGCGGGGGAATCACCAGACTTTTTATCCTGGAGCGTGTTTTTTCATCACCTATGGGCTTTTCTTTTAGCAAATAGACGATTTCTCCATTTATTTACTTGGGTAATGCCTGGTTCGTGGTCATTTACGTATACGAGATTAATCGTTTAGGCACTTTTTACTTTATTGTTAAACAGTGAGGAGAGCTTTCGTTTAGATATCTTTATTTCCGTAATTGCAGGCATTCAAGCATTTGTTTATATTGTTGGCATAAAAATTTCATACCTTAATACAAATACCATTTTACCTGATGAAAACAGCTATTGTTATTGGCGCCACCGGCCTCGTGGGAGAGCAATTAGTGAAATTGCTATTGAAAGATACCCGGTTTCTGAAAGTGAAGACTTTCGTAAGAAGGAGTATGGGAATCAATGACCCTAAGCTGGAGGAACATCTAATCGATTTTGACAACTCCGATGGCTGGAAAAGGCTGGTTACAGGCGATGTGCTGTACTCGGCCCTCGGAACCACATTGCGTGCAGCAGGCAGCAAGGATGCTCAATATAGAATAGATTATACATACCAATATAAATTTGCCAAAGTAGCGGCAGCAAATGAAGTAAAGGAATACGTACTCATTTCTGCAGCTGGTTCCAGCCCTGAGTCTAAAATATTTTACTCAAGGATAAAGGGTGAACTGGAACGGGATATTAAAAAGTTGCCGTTTGAAACAATCCATATCATACGGCCTGGTATGCTGGCAGGCGAGCGTCATAAAGTAAGAACCGGCGAGCAGCTGGGCGTAGGCATTATGAATGTAATAGCCGTGATACCAGGTCTGAGTAAGCTAAAGCCCATCCAGGGCAGGGAAGTGGCTCAGGCGATGGTCAATGCTACCTTTAGGCGGGTCGTGGGCATACATACTTATACAATGGGTGAAGTATTTGAATTGGCCAGGATAAACAATGCTAAAAAAGTTGGTGCAGGTATTTAACTCAAAGACCAATAATATTAAACAATTATCCCTTAATTCCTAAAATCCATCTACCCAATTCCCTTGTTCACCATTTCCTCATTTACCTTACTTTCTGCTTTATCCTTGTAAAACAGAAGCAGGCTCGCCCCGGTGATCACTAAGACAACAGATAATATCTCCGCCTGGGTAGGATGTATAAAACCCCAGTCGTACTTATAGTTTACGCGTATCAACTCTACGCAAAAACGCTCTACGCCAACCAATATCAGGTAAGTACCAAACATTTGCAACGTGCCGCTGAGCCGCTTGCGCAGCATCCAAAGGACAAAAAATAAAAGGATGCAGGCAATAGCCTCGTAGATGGGCGTAGGGAATACGCTCACCGGCAGCACATTGCAGTACTCTCCCACGCATCCACGGATGGGGATGCCCTCATGCCCCACATTGTGCGGATAGTTCATTCCGAACAACCAGCGTGGCAGGCCTGCTGGTGCAGAAAAGTTAGCATGTGGCGCGCTGCCCAGCAGGGGCAGCACATGCTGGGTATCCGCAGCGGTGGCAGTTCTGAGTGTGCCATCCGGGTCAGTGACGTAGGCGGTGTTATAGATACCCCAGTCGCCATCGCCGGAGAACTGGCAGCCCAGGCGGCCTATGCCATAGGCCAGCATAATGCCCGGCGCTGCTGCATCGCACATATGCCGGAAGGGGATTTTGTGCCTGCGGGTGTAATAATAAAAGGCCAGGGTAGCTACTATAAGGCCTCCCAGAAAGGTGAGCCCGCTGGAAGACGTAAGGCTGTGGATAGGATCCTTTATGAAATCATCCCATGTCTCGAACGCATTGAACAGCTTGGCGCCTGCCAGGCCGCCAATGGCGGCTATCATCACTATCTCCAGCATTAATTCGTGCGGATATACGGCTACCCGTTTCACCTGTACTTCCGGTAACTCCTGTTTTTTCTTCTCTGCATACTTGCTGTAGCCTATCACTGTTGCACCTATCAGGCCGCCTACAATGCTGCCATTGAGCGACAATAAATAGCCCATAGGATCTGGGGATATATCTGCAAAATGGCCGAACAGGCCACCTATTTTGAAGCCGACTATGAAGCCTATAACAATGGAGCTGATCAGTTCATTCCTCGTCAGTGGTTTGCCTGTCTCTATTGTTTTTATTTCGGGTTGTATAAGGCCTTGTTTTTCTTTCCTTTTCAACTCCTCTGATGTAGCCCATGCAGCCCCTACGAAAGACAGCGCCACCATGAAGCCGAAGATCTTAAAAATACTGAGCCATTCGGGCATATCTGTATGGAAGAGGGCCTGGAAAAAGTACTGGAAATCGGGATACATGGGTGCAAATGTAGGAGTTAATGATTAATGGTTGATGGTAAATGGTTGGTGGGGTGTGTCAATGATTAATAGGCGGTGATTAATACGTTTCTTTTTTTAATGGTTATGAATTATTTATTTTCATATTGTTGTTACATGTTGTTTTTTTTAGTGAATTGTAGAAAAAACGATCATTTTTTTAATGGTTAATTATTAATTGT
>Ga0182030_10015793_pt1 | contig 14769 bp, 14 predicted proteins | sample 812S3MmetaG_FD_121299 | JGI IMG/M metagenome (GOLD analysis project Ga0182030, IMG submission 121299) | Permafrost microbial communities from Stordalen Mire, Sweden - 812S3M metaG (Illumina Assembly) | ecosystem: Environmental > Terrestrial > Soil > Wetlands > Permafrost | place: Sweden... | reverse complement strand
TCGCCGGAGCTTTTTCATGGATAGCCCAACACCAAACGAAAAAACAGTCGCCTCGCATCCAGTTCAACACCCTTCATCCGGCATCATTCCAAAAATCACGCGTTTCCGGTCAGAGACTAAATACTAAATAAATATGCCAAAAATAGATTATCTGGCTCATGATGATGAAGGCCGCGCCCAAGGCTTCATACTCTTCCGCGACAACATTGGGCAATTCCTGGTGCCTTTGGGCATTCAGGCCACCGATGGAGACATCGTCCAGCAGGCCGCCGATGCCACACGGTTCCGGGCCATGGTGGATTTTCAGGCCACCATGCAGCAGGCGGCTGTAAGCTGGACCGCCGAGAAAAACTACGAACGTGATGGCATCGGCACCGCGCCCGGCGGCCAGAATGTTCCCGTGTTGCCCGCCAATTTTCCGGCCGCCGTGCCGGCGGGCATCATCCCGCGCTTCCGCCAGTTGGTGAAACGGCTCAAGAGCAATTCCAAGTTCACCGACGCCATGGCGCAGGCGCTCGGCGTGCAAGGCACCGCTCAAGTCGGACCGGACCTGACCACCGTCCAGCCGGACATTGAGGTGGCCATCTCCGGCAACCATGTGGAAGTGGACTGGGGCTGGGGCGGCTACGCCAACTATCTGGACATGTGCCTCATCCAGGTGGATCGCGGCGACGACAAGGGGTTTATTGACCTCTGCTACGACACCACACCCGGCTACAACGACACCCAGCCGTTTCCCGCCACGCCGGCCAAGTGGACCTACCGCGCCATCTACCGCGTGGACGACGCCAACGTCGGCCTCTGGAGCAAACCCGTCAGCATCACCGTTGGCGGCTAAACCAAACAGACAAAAAATACTGGAGGCAAAACTCCCCGGCGTGGTGAAAACCGCGCCGGGGTTTTAATTTGGCAAAATTCAACAATTCTGAATGTCGGCGGTGCCTGGCTGAACTTCGGCTTCCGCCAAACAAAAAGGGCGGCCATGGCTGGCCGCCCAAAATTCTTTTGCGTTTATTGCGCTCGATAGGGCGCATCCCAGATAATATCCGGCAGGATGCCTTCGCCTTCGCCGCCCGGCGGCGGGCTGGTCGTTTTGGTCTGCACATAGGCGGTTTTGAAATAGGACGCGTGGCCGTCAAAAAAATTGATAATGCCGCCCTTGCTATGCCGCGAGGCAAAACTGTTTTGCCGGTTGGCCGGATTGACGGAATTGTATTGTGGCGAACCATTGACAACTTCGGTGATGGGATCAAAAACGCAATCAAACAGGAACACGGTCGCCACCGGCTGGGCGAAGCTAGTGAGCTTGGGCATGCTCGGATAGGGGTAAGTGCTGGTATAGGGCGAGGTTGCCGTCCGTTTCAGGTCAATATTCATGTTATAACTAAAAAAACCATCCTGCCCACTGCCCGCCAGAACACCCTGCACGGTGCCGGGCGTCATAGTGGCTCCGGGACATTCCCAGATTTTCCCCTTATCGCCCGGAAAGGGAATGATGGTCATGCGCACCAAGGGATTGCCGGGCAACCCCACGAAATAGGCGGACAGATTCCGGTCCCCCAAATAGCTGGGCAAGGTGTTGAACCAGGCGTTCGGATCACTCTCCGCGCCATTGGCTCCGGGATAAACCCCGGTGCTGTCCATGCCATCGCGTGGAATGCGGTCCCCGTTGTCGCCGGCATACATCTGGATACCCAAGGCCCATTGCCGCTGGTTGGAGAGGCAGCTCGCCTGCTGGGCCTTTTGTTTGGCCTTGGCCAGCGCCGGCAGCAGCATCGCCGCCAGAATGGCGATGATGGCAATGACCACCAGCAGTTCGATCAACGTGAACGCCCCGGGCCGGGCCGGGGAAACGGTGCGCACACCAGCGGTTGATTTTGTTATCATACTTTTCTATTTGTCGTGCAGGCGGACGGTTAAATCAAGAATGACTTGTATTTGCCCGAACACTCCGGACCGGGCCGGAGTGTCGGGCAATATTCAGGCTGCCACCTACGGGCTGCTGATCTGGTAAAAGCTCGTCGGCAGGTTGGTGTTCACCGTATCCGTATATAAGCCAGCAGTGGTGTTGAATGTCAGGCCGGTGGCAATCGCCGTGTAAGGACCGCTCACGTTGGTTGACCACCAGATGCTGTAGGGAACGAACGGCTGCGCCGACCAATTAAGGTTGGGCACACCGCCGCCACTCACAACAATCACACATTTGGGTGCATTCGGACCCACAACGATGTCTGAATAGCTGGAGGGATCAATTTCAAACCCACCACTGCGATTGGTGGCCGTTGCGGTATTATAATAACCCATCGCGCCACTGATTTTGCTCGCGAATTGCGGAATGGGCTGGCCAATGATGTTCACATTTGCCGCATTCAGGAAGAAGGTGAAGGATTCCCCATTGAGATTGGTCAGAATATAATTTCCGCTGGCAAAATTGCCGCCGACAGAGCTGCCGGGAAAATAAACATTCGTCAGCGCCACATAGCGGCTTTCATATTTGCGGATCACATTGGACACACTGATGAAGGCCCCGCTGCCATTGGTAAAGCTGAAGGGCAACACCACCGGTGCCGGCAAAGTGTTGGTGTGGCCGGTGACGGTCACGCTGGTGGAAGGGTCGGCCGTGGACAGGTTGAATTCCAGCAGGCTGTTAAACTGGCTGACCGGTCCAGTGACCGTCACAATGTCGCCCTGGCGCGGCTGCACGGAGGTGCCACCGGCTTCAAACACACAGATACCACCCGAATTGTCCTGAATATAGAATTCAGCATTGGCCGAACCAGTGAACGGGCCGCCGTTAAGAGTGCCGTCGGCATTGGTGACTTCACGAGTGTAAACCACGGCATTGGAAACCGTGTAATAAATAGAGGTGTTGGTGGGCAGGAAGTAAGTGGAGTCCACCTGACCACGAATGAAATCAATGTTGGTGGTGACTGGCAACAACAACGTCAGCGTATTGGTGAAGCTATTCGTGGAACCGAAGGCATTCACAATTTGGCAGCTATATTTGCCCAAAGTGCCGTTGGCTGCCTGCACATTATTGATGATCAAACTCGCAGTGTTGGTGGTGGTGGGATCCACGTTGGCACCTGTGGGCGCGCCGCCGTTAAACAGCCACGAATAAGTCAGAGGCGGAGTGCCATATGCGAGCACCGAGGTCGTGACATTTTTCCCGGGATAAACGGCCTGGTTGGTGGGTTGAATGCCAATGACCGGCGGTCCATTGGTCACCCACATCAGCACGGCGGGGTTGGTTACGGCCACGCCGGTGACCAGATTGCTTACAATGACTCCATAGTTGCCGGTGTCCGTCAAAGCGGGAGACGAAAAGGATAGGACGTTGGAGTTGCCATTGGGATTGAAAAAGTTCGCCCCATTCTTCTGCCATTGATAGGCAAAGTTGGCAAAACCTTGTCCGGCGGCAACAATGGATAATTGCCCCGGCACTCCGACATAATTGGTCAAGGCTTGGAGCGGATAGGCGATATTCGGCGGCACGGAGTTGCTGGCCCAAACATTGGTGGCAGCTTCGCTAAAGGTAGTGGCCGTCACCAAGTTGCTGATGGTGCAAAACCAGTTGCCAAAACTGGATGCCTGGCGGAAAGCGAAGGCAAGCGCGGGACAAGGTATGCCGCTAATAGTATCACTGCTGACCACCGCCGTGTCCGCAGAGGAAACCGGGTTGACCCAGAGCGTCGCTGAGTAACTTACGGACGGATCCCATTCGACGACCACCTGATAGTTCTGATTCATGGCGAGGTCTATCGGAAAAATCTGATTGGCACTTCCGGCCGCACCCGAAACGCCCAAACGCCAAGTGTTGGGCAGGCAAAGATTCGTGCCTGCGAGGGCAAAAACCCGACCCTGAAAAATGGTCGAATTTGTGTAAAAGTGGGCGAAATAGGTTCCGGCGGCGTTGGGCAGGTTGGTGCAGTTCACGATGAAGCTGGCATAAACCGGGATCACGCTGTTGGTATAAGGAGCGGTAAAAAAACGATGCACGTCGTCCTGCCGATTGACGAGGGTGCCGCCGGTGGCACCATTTTCCAGACGATGATTGTTGACCAACGCATCGCTGGGACTGGCCGTGCCGCTGTGCCTAATCCAGTTTGTTTGGCCAGGAGGAAGCCCGTTGGTGCTAGTAATGATGATCGGACCATTCGTGTAGTTGAATAATTCCTGCCAAATCACGTCAGCCCGCATAGACACGACCATCAGGAAAGAAACGAGGACAAGGGCGGTTATTTTTTTCATAAATGACTTTCGATTTTTTGGGGTTGTTGAATGTTAATTCATTTTATTCGGGCAATATTTTATCAAATTCAGAAACTGAATCCGGTTACGTTCAGGCAACACTTTGATGGCAAATTCCCGCGCTGGCTTCTGATTTCTTGTTAAATCGTTCGCCAAGAAATGGCCAGCGCCCGGATTTGGTCCGGGCGGAGTCGGCATAAAAGTTAGTTGCTGGTTTTATTTTCACGGTCAATCCTTGCCTCAACCGTGCGTAATCCTTTCAAAATATTTTTTGCGACGCAAAATAATTTACCGGAAAGTTATCCACCGAATTCACAAACAATTCACCGCGTCAAAAAAATCCGTGGCACCGGAACGCCGAACCGCTAACCTCCGTCCCGTTGAAAATTATCCGCCAACCATGAAAAAAATTTCCGCCCTGCTCCTGTTTGCCGCCGCGCTCGCGGTGCGCGCCGCCAGCAACACCAATGCGCCCACCGCCGCTGAACCGTCTGCCGTGGTCCAAATCCCCGACGCCTCGCACGCGCCGGTGCGCGTGACCAACACCATCACCATCGCCGGCGAACGCGTGGGCTACGCGGCGGAAACCGGCATGTTGCCGCTGCTCAAGCCGGACGGCGCCTCGCGCGCGTCGGTTTTTTTCACGGCTTACACGCGAATTGACAAATCGGAAATCGGAAACCGGAAATCGGAGACAACGCAGCGGCCGGTGATGTTTTGCTTCAACGGCGGTCCCGGCTCCGCCTCGGTGTGGCTGCACCTCGGCGCGCTCGGCCCGCGCCGCGTGAAACTCAACGACGACGGCTCGCTGCCCGCGCCGCCGTTCGCGCTGGCGGACAATGAAAATTCCATCCTGAACGTGTGCGACCTCGTTTTCATTGATCCGGTGGCAACCGGTTTCAGCCGCCCGGCGAAGGATGAAAAAACGGAGCAGTTTTTTGGCGAATCCGGCGATGTGGATTCCATCGGCGAATTCATCCGGCTCTGGACCACGCGCCACGCGCGCTGGCTCGCGCCGAAATTTCTTTGCGGCGAAAGCTACGGCGTCTTCCGCGCGGCGGGCCTGGCCGATCATTTGCGCAGCCGCTACGGCATGTATTTGAACGGCCTGGTGCTGGTGTCGGGCGTGCTGGATTTCGGCACCATCAGCGGCGGCGCGGACAACGACCTGCCGCGCGAACTGATTCTGCCGGCCTACACTGCGGCGGCGCATTTTCATAAAAAATTGCCGGCGGATTTGCAGGCGGATCTCACGAAGGCGCTGGCCGAGTCGCGCGATTTTGCGAAAGGCGAATTCAACACCGCGTTGCTCCAAGGCGCGTCGCTGCCGGCGGACGAACGGGAAAAAATCGTCGCCGAACTCGCGCGGCTCACCGGCTTGAAACCGGCCGTCATCGAGGACAACAATTTGCGCGTGGACCCGTCCGTGTTCCGCAAGCAACTGCTGCACGACGAGGGCTTGATTCTCGGCGCCTACGACGGGCGGTTGACCGGCCGCGACGGCGACCCGGCGGACCCGGCGGCCGGTTTTGATCCGGCGAGCGCGGCGGTGATGGGGCCGTTCGCGGCGGCGATGAACACCTATGTGCGGCAGGAATTAAAATTCGAGGACGATCTGCCGTATGAACTTCTGGCCGGCGTGCAGCCGTGGACTTATGGCACGCGGAACAGCTATCCCAGCGCCGGCGAACGGCTGGCGGCGGTGATGAACCAGAACCCGTATTTGAAAATTCTCGTGTTCGGCGGCCGGTGCGATCTGGTCTGCCCGATTGACACCATGCGCTACAGCATGGCGCATATGGCGCTGGCGGAAGCCTACCGGAAAAACGTGGCGTTCGCGGAATTCGACGCCGGCCACATGATGTATATCAACCGGCCGGATTTGCAAAAGATGCAGCGCGAACTGGAAAATTTCCTGAAGCCATAAAAGCAGGCGCGGGGCGTGGGGCGGTATTAAAGGAAATTTTTTCGCGGCAAGGGTGCCTTCACGAAATTCGTCTCGCGCAGATAAATCGGCACGAGCTTTTCGCCCGGCAAAAAATCCGTCCGCCCCGCCGCCAGCCGCGCCACCGTCGCCGCTGACGGAAACGTGGCTGGATCCATTTCTGGTCCGACACAAATTTCTCCCGCCGCTTTCCGCGCGGCAATTTCCGCTGCCGTCACAATTTCCAGGGGTGAAACTTCCTTGCGTTCCGTTTCCGAAATCTCCCAGCCGGCCAGATAAAACTCCCCGCGCTGCGCGTCAATCGCCACGTTCACGAGACCGAAACATTTCTCCGCCTGCGCCTGCACCGCCAGAGCATCCGCGCTGCTCATGCCGATCAGTTTCACACTGGTGGCCAGTTGCCAGCCCTGCGCCAGCGCAATCGCCGCGCGGATGCCGGTGTAGCTGCCCGGCCCCAGCCCGACCGCGATGACTTCAATTTCCGCGCGCGATATGTTTGCCGTCGCCAGAACTTTTTCAATCAGCCCGAACGCATTCGTCACGCGGTAGCCGCCGGTTTCCAACGCCTCGGCCAACACGACGCCGTCGCGCGCCAGCGCCACGCTCCGCTGTTCCGACGAAAATTCAAGCGCCAAAATCGTCATAAATAATTTTTCGTTCGAACTCGCTGACAATTTCAATTTTCGCCTTTTTCAAAATCGCAATTCGCAATTCGCAATTCGCAATTCGTTCGGCCCATTCCACGACCGCCACGCCGTCCGGCTTCAGAAATTCCTCGATGCCCGCCGACCAGATTTGCTCCGGCGTTTCTAGCCGATACAAATCGAGGTGAAATAATTTCAGCCGGCCGCCGCCATATTCATTTACCAGTGTGAACGTCGGCGAATGCACGCGGCTGGAAATTCCCAGCCCGCGCGCCAACCCGCGCACGAACTGCGTTTTGCCCGCGCCGAGGTCGCCACTCAAGGCGATGACGAGTCCGCGCGCCGCCGCGCGGCCAAACTTTTCACCGAGCGCTTCCGTCTCCGCCGGGCTGTGGGAAAATATTTCCACGGGTTTAATTTTTATTTTCGCCGGTTCCCTTCGTCACGCCGGTGGCGGCCTGGCTGATCAAATAATTTCTTACCAGCAAGCCGGATGGTTTTAGCATAGCATCAGTCCACGGCCCGGCGGCGCTGGTGCCGGGTTGAAACGCGGCGGACGTTTCGCCCAGCGCCGCCGCCGACCAGTTCGCGCAGCCAATTTTATTCGCCGCCAGCCAGTTCCACCACAATTGCGTCTCCGCCGGATCGTAGTCGCCGCCGCCGGAGGCCGAACTGGTGCCGTATTCGGTGCAAAAAAGCGCAACCCCATTTTTCAGCGCCCGCGCTCCGTTGTTGCGCAGTGACTGCCGATGGGTCGCCGCATAAAAATGGATCGAATAGGCGATGTTGGTTGAAATGGTGATCGGATTTCGGGAGGCTTCATCGCATTCCTGATCCCAGTGCCGGCTGCCGCAGATGACGATGCCGGCAGGGTCAATGGCGCGAATCGTGGTGATGATCGCTTCGTGATAAGCTTTGATGTCCGGCCACGGCTCCTGCACTGGTTCATTCCATGGTTCATAAAGGATATTGGGCGTGCTGCCATACGCCGTCGCCACCGACGAAAAAAACGCCTGGGCCGAGGCGACATCGCGTTGCGCGCCGCCCATGGCATGCCAGTCCACGATGGCATAGATTCCATTGGCGATGCAGGCATCCACCACCGTCTTGACTTTGTTGATTTCCGCCGTCGGATTCCGCCGGTAGGCACCGGGCAAGATCGGAATGCGGATGACGGTGCATTTCCAGTCCTGGGCAAAATGGTTGATGGCGCTGGCATTGTAAAATTGCGTTCCCTGTGCCGCCCAGCAATACAGGGACATTCCCCGCAACGCGACCGGCTCGCCGTGCTGATCAATGATTTTATTTCCTTGGACGTTGAGCCGGCCATGCACCCCGACAAAAGTCGGCTGCCCAAAACTTAACGACACCGAGGCCAGCTCGGCGAACCCGAACAAAATCATCCGAAAAAATCCGTCCAGCGCGTGGCGGCGCGAATTGTTGATTGTAATTTTCATAAAGCAGTCAGACGGTTCCTATGGTTGACGGGAAACCGGCGGGTTTCCGAAATGGGCAAAGTGAACATAACCGTGCGCATTAAATTTATGCGAACCGTTTTTGTCGCGGATCAAAATTCCCTCGCCCGCGACGATTTTTCCGATGCAGCTCAATTTCAGTTTTGAAAATTTCTTTTTCCAGGCGTCCAGCAGTTTCACCGCGTCTTTGCTGGCCACGGTGAACAGCAATTCAAAATCCTCGCCGTCCGTCAGCGCCGCCACGAACGGCGGCTTGGCCAATGAATTTCCCCGCGCCGCCAGTTTGGCTGAACGCGAAACCGGCACTGCCGATTTCAAAATCTCCGCGCCAGTCTGACTCGCGTTCAAAATGTGCCGCAGATCACCGGCCAAGCCGTCACTCAAATCCAGCATGGCGTGAATGGAAAAATGTTCCGCCAGCCAGCGCGCTTCGGCGAGGCGCGGCTCGAATTCCAAATGTTTTTCCGCCAGCGAACCGCCCAGTTCGCCGGTCACAAAAATGGCGTCGCCCACTTTTGCGCCGCCGCGCAAAATCTGCTTTCCACGCGGCACGGTGCCGAGCAGCGCGATGGAAATCAAAATGCGTTCGGGATTCGTTGTCGTCTCGCCGCCGACAATCGCCACGCCGGATTTTTCCGCGAGTGAGTTCAGCCCGTCGTAAATTCTCGCCACGAACTCCGCGTCGAATTTTTCTGGCAGCGCAATGGTCACCAGCGACGCCGTGGGTGTTCCCGCCATCGCGGCGATGTCGCTCAGGCAGCGGGCCAGCGCCTTGCGCCCGATTTTTTCCGGCGGCGTTTCGCGGGTGAAATGGAAGCCTTCCACCACGGCGTCGGTTTTGAACAAAATCAATTTTTCCGGCACTCCCAAATCCAGCACGGCGCAGTCATCGCCTGCGCCGGTGACGACGCTTTCGTTCGTCGGCAGCGATTTGGTCAGGCGCGCGATGAGTTCAAATTCGTTCATGCGGTTGCAGAAAAAGGATGACCAGATTGGCGGTGTTGAACAGGCTGTGCGCCGCGATGGGCGCGAGCAGGCAGTCGGTTTTTTCGTAAAGCCAGGTGAACGCCAGCGCCAGCACGAACAGCGGCACGAACGTCGGTGCGTTCAGATGGATGAGCGCAAAAAGAAAACTCACGCCGACCAGCGCGAGCTTGGGCCAGCCGAGCTGCTTGATAAACGGATACAGCGTGCCGCGAAAAATAAATTCCTCTGCCACCGGCGCGAGCACGACCGCAAAAAAAACAAAATAGCCGCGCTGCCACCAGGATTTCGCGTGAAGAAACAATTCCACCGCGCGCTGGTCTTCCGATGGCCAGCCGAGTTTGCCCAGCGCGAACACCGACAGTTGTTCCAAACCGAGCACCACCGGCAGCGCCAGCACCAGCCCGGCGGCGAGCAGCAGGGATTTTTTCAAATTGGCATTACGCAGGCCGAACGCATCGCGCCAGCTTACTTCGTGCTGCTTCAAAAAAATTAAAATCAAAATCCACGCCGCGCCCTGAAAGCTCAACGTCGCCAGCAGCACGCCGCCAAAGCTGTCCGCCGTCTTGAAGCCGGCCGCGCCCGCTTTTTGCAGCAGGCCCGCCGTCACCACGCCGAGGCACAGGCAGGCGAACGCGCCCGCGACCAGTTGGATCACGGCTTCGGCCCGCCACGGCTTTTGCGAGAGCATGATTTCAGCCTAGCGCAGCGGCGCGCGGGAGACGACGCAAAATTATTCGCGGCCACGCCGGTTTTGGGGCAGATTCCCACGATGTCCGCCCAACATACCAATCGTCTCGCGCGAGAAAAATCGCCGTATCTGCTCCAGCACGCGCACAATCCCGTGGACTGGTTCGCGTGGAACGACGAAGCGTTTGCGAAAGCGCGCACGGAGAACAAACCGATTTTTTTGAGCATCGGCTATTCGACCTGCCACTGGTGCCACGTCATGGAGCGCGAAAGTTTCGAGGTTGAAAAAGTCGGCGCGTTCTTGAACGAACATTTTGTCAGCATCAAAGTGGACCGCGAGGAGCGGCCGGACGTGGACAAAATTTACATGACGTTCGTGCAGTCCACGACCGGCGGCGGCGGCTGGCCGCTGAATGTTTTTCTCACGCCGGAGTTGAAACCGTTTTTCGGCGGCACTTATTTTCCGCCGGACGCGCGGCATGGTCGGCCCAGCTTTTTGCAATTGCTGGAGCAGATCGCCGGACTCTGGCGCGAACGACAAATGGAAATTGTCGCCTCCGCCGACGAGCTTCATGCGCGGCTGGAACTCATCACCTCGCGCGACGCCAAGGACAATTCCCCGCTCACGCCGCAGACGCTCCAGCGCGCCGCGCAAATGTTCAAGGAAGCTTACGACGCCGTGAACGGCGGCTTTGGCGGCGCGCCGAAATTTCCGCAGCCGAGCATTCCGTCACTCGTCTTACGCGCGGCAAAAAGATTTGGCGACGCCGAGGCGGTGAAAATGGTTTTGCACACTTGCGAAAAAATGGCGGCGGGCGGCATTCACGACCAGCTCGGCGGCGGCTTCGCGCGCTACGCGGTGGACGCCGAGTGGCTCGTGCCGCATTTCGAAAAGATGCTCTACGACAATGCGCAGCTCGCGCAGTTGTATCTCGACGCGCATCTGATTTCAAAAGCGGAAAGCGGAAAGCGGAAAGCGGAAACTTTTGCCGATACCGCGCGCGACATTCTGGATTACGTTTTGCGCGACCTGACGCATTCCGGCGGCGGCTTTTATTCCGCCGAGGATGCCGACAGCGAAGGTCACGAGGGAAAATTTTATTGCTGGACGCACGATGAACTTTCCAAGCTGCTTTCGCCGGAGGAATTCATTGTCGCCACAAGTTATTTTGGCATCACGAAGGCGGGCAATTTCGTTGACCACAGCCATCCGACGCCGCTGGCCGGGCAAAATGTGTTGAGCCTCGTCAACGCTGACCTGCCCGCCGCCGACCTGCCTTTGCTTGCCGCCGCCAAAACTAAAATGCTCGCCGTGCGCGCCAAACGCATCCGCCCGCACCTCGACGACAAAATTCTTGCGTCGTGGAACGGCCTGATGCTTGGCGCGTTTGCGCGAGCCTCAGTCATTTTGGGCGATGAAAAATACCGCGCGGCGGCGGAGAAGAATTTGCAATTTCTCCGCGCAAAACTTTGGGATGAAAATTCGAAAACGTTCTTCCACCGCTGGCGCGATGGCGAACGCGATCAAGTCCAGTTGCTCGAAGGCTACGCGTTTCTGCTCGACGGCGTCGTCCAGCTTTACGAAGCCACGCTGGCACCGGCGCATCTGGATTTTGCGAATGAACTGGCCGGGGCGATGATCGCCAGATTTTACGATCCGGCGAACGGCGGTTTCTGGCAAAGTCCCGCCGGCACGAACGACTTGATTTTACGCGTGAAGGATGATTACGACGGCGCGGAACCGAGCGGCAATTCCGTGGCCACGCTCGCGCTGCTGAAACTCGCCGCCATCACCGGCCGCGAAGATTTCCGCCAGCCCGCCGAGGCGACGCTGCAACTCTTCGCGCACCGGCTGCAAAACCAACCCGCCGGACTGGCGTTTATGCTGCACGCGCTGGATTTCTGGCTGGACGAACCACGGCGCGTCGTCATCGCGGGCGAAAATAATTCGGCTGCATTTCAAAATCTGCTGCGCGCCGCGCACTCGGTTTATCAGCCGAATAAAATCGTTCTCGGCAACACGGGCGCGGTCGAGCCGTTCGCCAAAACCTTGTCCGCGAAAACTGATGCGACCGCCTTTGTCTGCACCGGCACCGCCTGCCAGCCGCCGACGAGCGAGGTGGAAATTTTACGCCAGGAACTGATGCGTTAAACCAACAACCGCGCGAAGGGAAACCGGGCGCGCTACCACTTCACCGGCACGGTCATCTTTTTTCCGAACTTGTTCGCGTAGTGAAGCTGTTTGTGGTGTGCGCCGTATTCGTGGACGAGCTTGGTGATTTTCACGTCGTAGCAGCAATACTCCGCAATTTCCGCGAGCTTGCCTTCCTTCCACCAGCGGATCGCCTGCAAGCCTTCCGCCGTTTTTTCCACGCCGAACGTCGCCGTGGCAATCGAGTCGAGCGAGAGCCGGTGGCCGAGCGTGTTCTGCAATTCCACCAGCATGTCGAGCGTCGGCACCTGGCTCAAATCAAACGTCGTGTAGGCGTGCAGCACCTCGTAATCAAAGCGCAAATTGTTGAAGCCGACGACGAGGTCGGCGCGTTGCAGCTCGGTGATCAAGGCGTTGACCTGTTTCTCGCCATAAATCGTATATTCGCCGCGCGCCGTGTTGTAAGTCACGCCGACGCTCATGCCCATCTTGGAAATGTTGTTCCACCCGCCGACTTCATCGGCGGACTTCTGCGTTTCCAGATCGAAATAAACAATGTTCTTGGCCATCGGCCCCAATTTACGATTTACGATTTACGATTTACGAGCTTTTTCACAAATCCACGCGCCGCGTGAATTACGTATTGTAAAACGCAAATCAAAAAAACTTTGGACTTTGAACTTTCGCGCTTGAATTTATATTTCGCGCATGGCACTGACACCGTCCACCATGCTGCCGCTCGGCACGACCGCACCGGATTTCAAACTGCCGGACACGCACGGAAAATTCGTCTCGCTCGCCAGCTTCAAGGACAAGGCCGCGCTGCTGGTGATTTTCATGTGCAACCATTGTCCGTATGTCGTCCACCTCCGCAGCGGGCTGGCGCAGTTCGCGCGCGATTACACGCCGCGCGGCGTCGGCATCGTCGGCATCAATGCCAACGACGCCAAAAATTATCCCGCCGACAGCCCGGCCAAAATGCGGGACGAAGTGAAAACCGCCGGCTACATTTTTCCGTATCTTTACGACGAGACGCAGGCCGTCACCAAAAATTATCGCGCCGCCTGCACGCCGGATTTTTTCCTTTTTGACCGCGGCCGCCGGCTGGTTTATCGCGGCCAGTTTGACGCCAGCCGGCCGGGCAACGGCATTCCGGTGACGGGAAAAGATTTGCGCGCCGCGCTTGACGCCGTGCTTGCGGGCAAACCCACTTCCGAACGGCAAGTCGCCAGCATCGGCTGCAACATCAAATGGCAAGCCGGCAACGAGCCGGATTATTACTGAAACCCGACCGTTCCCGACCTCGCCGCTAATTTTGCGTGACGAACCGGCGGCAGCCCGGTCGAAATATGAAACACGCAATTTCATGCTCACCGAGTCACATCCGCCGGCCACCGGCCTGCGGGCCGAATCCGCGCCCGCCATTTTGGAGCAACTGGTTCGCCAGGCCGAGCGCGCGGGCGCGAGCGACATTCATTTGCAAATGCGCGGCCGGACGGCGGAGGTGGCGTTCCGGCTCGACGGCGTCATCACGCCCGGCGCGGAATTATCCGCCGACGTGGCCGAGCGCGTTTTTGGCCGCATCAAATTTCTCGCGCGGCTGAAAACGTATCAGGAAACGCTGCCGCAGGACGGCCGCATTCCGCACGCCGAACTCAAAAGCAAAAACGACCTTCGTGTCGCGACTTACCCGACCGTCACCGGCGAAAAAATTGTGCTGCGGCTGTTCAATTCCGAAACTGCCAAATCACTCGGCGAACTTTCTTTGCCCGCCGCCGCGAACGCTGAGTTGGAAAAATTTCTCCGCCAAACCACCGGCTTGCTGTTGCTCACCGGCCCGGCCGGCAGCGGCAAAACCACGACCATTTACGCCTGTCTGCGCCAGCTGGCCGAACTCGGCGGACGCCACATCATCACCGTCGAAGACCCGGTGGAACAAATTGTGCCTGGCACGATGCAGACGGAAATCAACGAAGCCATCGGCCTGGTGTGCCTGGCACGATGCAGACGGAAATCAACGAAGCCATCGGCCTGGATTTCGCCCGCGCCGCGCGGCATCTGCTGCGGCAAGATCCGCAGGTTTTGATTCTCGGCGAGATTCGCGACGAAGCCACCGCGCAGCTCGCCGTCCGCGCCGGGCTGACCGGGCATCTGGTGATTTCCACGCTGCACGCCGGCTCGTGCAAAGGTGTTTTTGAGCGGCTGCTGACGATGTGCGCCGACCATTCCGCCGTGGCCAGCGCGGTGGAACTGGTTTTGAACCAGCGGCTCGTCCGCAAAGTTTGTTCCGCGTGCGACGGCGCGGGCTGCGAAAGCTGTTTGCGCACCGGCTACAACGGCCGCGTGCCGCTCGTCGAATGGCTGCGCGTGAATGAAACTCTGCGCGAACAAATCCGGCGACGCGAACTAACTGCGTTAGTGCCAACGCAAACGCTCGCCGCCTCGGCGCGTTCGCTGGTGAACCAGGGCGTGACGAACGAGGCGGAGTTCAAACGAGTTTTCGGCTTATGAAATACGACGAATTTGCGTTCTTCAACCAACAGCTCGCGGCGATGCTGCGCGACGGCATCCCGCTGGAAGGCGCGCTGCGCCGGCTGTGCCAGGAAATGCGGCGCGGCAATCTGCGCG
>Ga0182030_10015792_pt1 | contig 14769 bp, 14 predicted proteins | sample 812S3MmetaG_FD_121299 | JGI IMG/M metagenome (GOLD analysis project Ga0182030, IMG submission 121299) | Permafrost microbial communities from Stordalen Mire, Sweden - 812S3M metaG (Illumina Assembly) | ecosystem: Environmental > Terrestrial > Soil > Wetlands > Permafrost | place: Sweden... | reverse complement strand
AAACAGCCTTCTCGATACTGAATGGCTTGGTCTATAATTCGACTGCCATGGCCCAATTACCCGTTCCACGATCCAAAACGCGATCCCCGGCCCCCTCTCAGAAGGTGCCAGTGGCGAGTATCGAAGACGCGCTCGAAGCCGCTACCGATTACGCAAAAGCGAGCCGATCGGCGGCCACCTGGCGCGCCTACGAGTCGGATTGGGAGATCTTCCAGACCTGGTGCGGGGTGGTGGGCCTGCGACCACTCCCAGCAACCCCCCACACGGTCGCACTCTTTATTGCCGCGGAGGCAAAGCAGGGCAGGGCACCATCGACGCTCGGTCGGCGGCTCGCGGCGATCCGGTTGGTCCATGTCGGGGCCCGTGTGCCGTCGCCGCACGACGCCATCGAGGTTGACGAGGTAATGCGGGGCATCAGGCGGAAGTGGAAGCGTCCTCCGGCCCAAAAAGCCCCTGCGGTCGACGACGAGATCAAGCGGATGGTCGATGCCGTGGAGCCCCAGACCCTGCGCGGTATGCGGGATCGGGTGTTGCTTCTCTTGGGGTTTGCGGGGGCTTTTCGGCGGTCCGAGCTAGTCGCTCTCGACGTCGATCATTTGACGCAACGCGATGAGGGGTTGTCGATCCTGATTGCCAGCTCCAAGACTGACCAGGAGGGCCGCGGTCAGGTGGTTGCGATCCCTCGCGTGCCGAACTCCCCTTATTGCCCGGTGCGCGCGATCCTCGATTGGATAGTGGTCGCCGCGATCTCATCCGGTCCGGTGTTCCGGCGCGTGAACCGCGGCGACACGGTCGGGGAATCACGGCTCACAGCGCAAAGTGTAGCGCTGATCATCAAATCGTTGGCGGCCAAGGTCGACCTCGATCCCGCGCGATATGCCGGACATAGCCTTCGGAGCGGATTCTTGACGAGCGCGGCACACAATCGCGCGAGCATCTTCAAGATGGCGGACCAATCCAGACACAAGTCGCTCGATGTGCTCCGCGAATACGTGCGGAGCGAGGAGCGCTTCGACGATCATGCGGCCGATGGCCTGTTGCAGCCCAAGACTCGTCCTCGGTCAGGGTGAATGTCCGCTCGAGCATTCGTCTGTTGAAGGAATTAGAATCACGCCGGTTCCGTGCGACATTTCGCAGAAGTCGCCGGAGACAATTGAGTGGGAGTGACGAGAGCGTCCCGTTTGATCTTGCCACGGCTCGCGGTCAATGCGTAAGCCCGTAAATGGGGGCAAAACTGGCAATAACTCGATTCGCGCCTACACCGACGGCCCTGAGGTGGCGGTGAGGATCTTGACGTGATTGCCGAGCGGGCGATCGGGCACGAACGGCAGGTATCGGGAGGTAGCAATCGGCGGTGTGGCCAAGAACAGACCTTCAACTCTCGAAGTTGGTTGCTGCAAGGCAGTTATCGAAGTTTCACCTTGGGCCGCCCCGGTATAGATGGCGATAGCTCGATGGATTGGTTCCAACAATCGCCCGAAATCGTTCTCGGAATGTTGATGCGGCCGTGAAGCCCACCGAATGGGCTACCACCTCTACGGGCAAATCTGTCGTCTCCAGCAGTTCCTGCGCCCGGTAGACGCGTCTTCGAAGGATCCACTGTGCTGGCGATATCCCGGTTTGTTCAATGAACATGCGGTGAAGCGTGCGGATGCTGGTGGCATGCCGCCGCGCCAGCGTGGCAACACTGAGGTCATGACCGAGGTTTCGCATAACCCAGTCTTGAAGGGCTTGAAGCGTGCCCCGCGCGATCGGCGCCATGTGGCGAATAAACTGCGTCTGACCTCCCGATCGTTCAAGAGCAGTCACCGCGAGCCGCGCCGATTCGGCAGCGACCGCCGCACCGAAGTCCGTACGGATCAGGTGAAGGCAAAGATCTGTTCCCGCATTGGCGCCCGCGGATGTCAAAAGTCGACCGTGATCCACATAGAGAACGTTGGGGTCCACCATGATTCTGGGGTAACGGCGTTCGAGCTCTGCTGCGGCCTTCCAATGTGTGGTCGCTCGCCGGCCATCGAGTAGGCCGCTCGGCGCCAGCACAAAAGCACCGGTACAGATTGAAGCGATACGGCACCCACGCAGAGCGCACTTCTGGAGTGCCCGGATTACCAGCGGTGACACAATGCTTTCGATGTCTTCGATCCCTGTCACAATGATCGTCTGGGCGGAACCTAGCGCGGCCAGGCCGTGACCCACCGTAATGCTGCACGCGGTACTGGGGACGTTCCGCGTTGGCCCGCACGTTACCACCCGATATGGGTTGCGCCCATCTGGAAGCGTCGCACGACTGAATAGCTCGACCGGGATCGCAACATCCCCGAGAACGGCGCCAGGTATTGCAAGCACCGCCACCAAATGTACGCTATTCCGTCGCTTTGGCATTTTTCCAGCGGTTACCGTCGTATATGCCACTGGCGCAGTATAGCCGCGTCGTTATGCTGCCGGAATTCGTTCATTCGCGGGGACGTATCGATGGAAGCCAGTCCCATTGCACCTGCTGTACATGCGTTGGACGCTGTAGGTCCGGCGCTGGCGGCGCTGCTCTTTGTCCTTGGGATGTCGAGAGTTCCCGAGCCCGTGCGCGGGAAGATCATGGCTGTCATGACGGCAGGATTCGCGACTGCATACATCGGGGGTAGCTTGGGGGCTTGGGAACTGTTGTATCTCGCGCCGGCCAGTTACGTCGCTTACCGCGCACTAGATTCCTATTACTTTGTTGCTGTGGGGTGGCTAATGCATCCCATATGGGACCTGATCCACCACTTCTACGGTGCCCCGCTCTGGCCATGGATGCCGACTTCTTCCATTGGGTGTGCGGTATTTGATCCGATCATCGGCATCTACGCGCTGGCGCTTGCAAAATCACGGGGCCAACGTAGTCGTCTGGCAGCGATACGCGACACGATGCCAGCGGCCCGCTGAGCACTGTTGAGTAAATTCCTGCGGCGGAAAAGACTGGCACTCCCTCGACACTCCAGCATCAAATCTGCCGTGACGTCAAAAATATTCGTACGCGATCGGCGGCCTAGCTTGCTCGATTCGTGGTCCTGGCCGGCGCAGCAAAAGCGAGATACTGCCGCCGTTCGACGTTGGAAGCCCGGGGTGGATAAGTAGTCTCAACGCTGTTTTCGCCGTACAGTTCCGGCCTGTCAGAGTTGAGGCACAAAAATCTTCTTTGGAAACGCCTTTTCGAGTGTGTCCAAGAAAGCGCGGATCTTCGCACCCACAAGTCGCCGCGAGTTGTGAAGCACCCAGATTTCCACTGAAGCTCCGTCCTGGGTTCCCCAATGAGCGACGCGCCCAGCGATAATATCGTCGGCCACGAGCAGTTTTGGAAGCAATGCCGCGCCGGCGCCGGCCAACACGGCATCGCGCACCAGCATTAAAGACGAGAAGCGCAGGACGGGTTCAGGTCTGACCACCCACTTGAGGCCCTTTGGTGTTCGTAACTGCCAGAGAATATCGACGTCGGTGTTTGTTGCAACGACGGCCTTCAACCCATTCTCGGCTGATTCTTCTTTGAACGCTGTGGGGTTCGGCCACCGGGGCGGGGCGACCAGCAACCTCTCGTCACTCAGAAAGCGGCGCCCTACGAGTCGTTCGTCCTCGGAAGGGTTGATTCGGATGACGATGTCGTAGTCGTCGTCCACCGGGTCGACCTTTCGATCTTCCGCGACAATCTCGAGCCGGACCTCAGGATAGGCCAAGGCGAAGCGCGCGCCGATGCGACCCAGAGCCACATGCGCAAAGACTATCGGTGCACTGACGCGCAAACGCCCACGGGGAGTCGAGGCCCCGAGTGCCACCGCCTCACCGGCTTCAGCAATTTCCGACAGCGGCCCCTCCGTCCGTCCGTGAAGCGCTTGCCCTTCCTCTGTGAGACGCAACCTGTGCGTCCCACGCTCGATCAGTCTGGTACTGAGGCTCTTTTCGAGTTCTGAAACCCGGCGCGACAGGGTGGCCTTTGACCGCCCAGAGGCACGACTGGCGCGGCCGAAGCCCCCGTGGGAGGCGACCAGGTTGAAGTCCATCAATGCCTGTAAGTCCATTGGATGTTCCGTATATGAGACATCACGTCTTAATTATGCCACCTTCTAGGACAAATATGAACCGGCTATCGTGACGCCCGTGCAAACGATCTTCCGCAATCTTCTTTAAGGAGTAATTCACATGACCATTTTAGTTACCGGCAGCACAGGAACGATTGGGTCCCAGGTCCTGATGCAACTGCAGGGCAAACAGGCAGAGGTCAGAGCGCTGACGCGTTCGCCCGAGAAGGCGCAGCTCCCAGCTGGCGTTAGGCCGGTGAAGGGCGATCTCTCCGACGTGGATTCGGTGCGCGCGGCCCTCACTGGAGTCAGTACATTGTTTCTGCTAGCTCCGAATGTCCCTGATGAACTAACACAAGCCATGCTTACGTTGAGCGCCGCGCGCGAAGCCGGCGTAAAGGGCATCGTCTATCTGTCCGTGTTTAAGGGTGAGGAGTACACGGATGTGCCGCACTTCACGGGGAAGTACACGGTGGAACGCATGATTGATGATCTCCATCTGCCCGCCACGGTGCTGCGCCCTGCCTATTTTATCCAAAACGATCTTCGTCAGAAGGACCCGCTGCTGAAACTTGGAGTCTACGGGATGCCGATCGGAGCGAAAGGCCTCTCGATGGTAGATATCCGCGACATTGGCGGGGCCGCCGCAATCGAACTATTGCGGCGGGCGCAAGCAGCCGCGCCGCTACCGCGCGAGACCTACGAGCTCGTCGGGCCAGACAGCCTTACCGGTGAAACGATCGCCGCAATCTGGAGCGAGGCATTGGGTCGCCCCATCCGCTACGGTGGCGACGACTTGGTCGGGATGGAACAGCGCATGAAGGCGATGCTGCCGAGTTGGCACGCCATGGACTTGCGCCTGATGCTCAATCGCTACCAGACAAACGGCGCGGTAGCGACCGCTGAGGATATCGCACGCCTCACTTCTTTGCTTGGCCGAGCGCCGCGCTCATATCGCGACTTTGCGAGGGACGCCGCCGCGCAATGGGTAAAAAGCTAGCGATCCCGGCGCGTCATAACCTTATGGAATATCTTCGCCGACGAAGCAGGCGGCCGGAAGACGGCCGCCTAACCCATGCCTCATTGGCGTGCCGTGCCTCGCCGTAACGGGCTGTGCTGAGAGCGCTCACGATATTTGATGGGCCGATTTTCACGCTATGTGAGGTTCAGTTCCCGTTCCGGTTCCCGCGCGCTGTAGGAGATGACGGGAAGCGGAAGCGGGAACCGGACGTTCCGCGAGGAGTCGAGGGTTGGTCCGCCGAGAAGTGGCGAGCTCAGGGTCGGATAGCGAGGCGGTAGCCCGCCGGACCGCGCACGATCTGACCGGCGTCGGTCAGCGCGGTTAGCCGCTCGTACAAGGTGCCGTTGCGAACGCGGCACAAGGAGCGCAGTTCCCCGATGGGCAGTGGGTGGTCCGCTTCGCTGATCGCGGCGGTGATGCGTTCGTCGATGGACGTCGGCGCCGGTGTCGGGACGGCGATCGACGATGCGATTTCGAGGGCCAGCGCGTCGCCGCGCTGCGCGAGGGCGAGACCGATCGTGGGCGGCGACGGCGCGGCGCGGTGTTCGACGGTGAGGTTCAGCTCGCCGCCCGAACGACGAAGGTACAGATTCGAGTCGCCCCAGGCATGGAACTCGGACGAGCCGCGCAGCGCCTGGCCGGCGCGCATGCGGCCGGCGGATTTGCGGGCGTGGTGCACGACGAGCACGGCGAGTTGGTGTTGACGCTGCAGGGTACGAAGGTATGCGAGCAACGGTGCCACTTCGCCGCTGGTGTTCTCATCGATGCGGTGCAGACGCACGAACGGATCTAGGATCAGGAGGCGCGGCTTGAGCTCTGCGATGGTGTGTTCGAGGCGCTCGCGGTCGGCTGTCTGGTCGATTCGCACCGTGGCGGCGGTGATGACATGAACGTCCAGATCCTGCAGTTTGCATCCTGCGGCGGCACAGATGCCCTCGAGCCGGCGGCGCACGACGTGCAGGGCATCCTCGGCCGCGTACAGCAGCACCCGGCCGGGACGTGCGACGGGGAAGCGGCGCAGGCACAGTGTGCCCGAGGCGACCGCGACGGCCAAGTCCAGGGCGAGGAAGGACTTGCAGCATTTGGGCTCGCCGCCGACGATTCCGACGGCCTGTTCGGACCAGAGCCCGGTGACGAGCCAGCGCTGCTCCTCGGGCCGATCAGCCAGGCGGTAAGCTTGGGCGACGGGCAGCCCGTTCACCGGCGTCGCCCGGCGATTTTGGCCTGCGTCGGCGAAGGCGCTGCAGAGAGCTCGAAGAACAGCTTCTCGTCGATTTGAGGGGCTTCGCGCTGCGCCGCGAGGGCCAGCAGTTCGCCGGCCAGGTTCATCAGCGCCCGCAGGTTCCCCTGCGCATGATCGCACACGGTGGCGATGACTTCCGGAGTCATCAGTTTCACGGCGCCGGCCTTCTGCAGGGTATGGCGCAGACACTCCTGCAGCTCCTCCGGCGTGCTGCGCTCGAGCGCGAGGCGCACCCGCATGCGCGAGCCCAAGGGCAGCAGATCCTCGGCGCGGAAGCGCTCGATGAGGCGCTGGTCGCCGGCGAGCACGACGGTCAAGAGCAGGTGCGAGTCCAGACGCGCCGAGGACAACAAGCGCAGCTCGTTCAACAGGCTGAGCTGCATTTCCTGACCCTCATCGGCGATCAGCACCGGACGGCACAGCGACGCATCGATATGGCCCTGCCAGCGCGTGCGTAACAGTTTCGCGCCGTTATAGCGGTTGTGGGGATGCAGTTCGACGCCAAACAGCTCGCCCATCTCGCGGTAGAAGTCGGCGAGTCCCGCCTGCGGCCGGGATAACACGCCGACCTGCACATCGCGTAACCCTGAGAGCCGCTCGGCGAGCATGCGCAGCGTCACGGATTTTCCCACGCCGGGCGCCCCGGTGACGACCGCGAAGCCGCCCTCACCGACGAGTTGCTCGACGCGCCAACAGAACGATTCCGTGCGCGGCGTCATCTGCAGCGCCTCGACCGGGATGTCCGGCGCGAACGGATTAAATTTCAGCCCGTACAGGGCGAGCAGCTTCTTGTTCAAGGGTTTTCTCCTTCATGTCCATTGTCGGTTCGTGCAACTTGGGGTAGGTACGGGGGCGGCAGGCCGGTAGCGCGTTGCTTGGCCATCAAGTTCTCAAGCAGCGGCGCGATGCCGGTCGCGGGCGTGATGGGAGCGGCCGAGCCCGGACGGCGCGTGGCCACCGGATCGAGGGGACGACGGATGCCGTTGGCATTGGCCGCCTTGTCGAGCGGATACAGCCGCGCACTCACCTGCCCGCTGTGCTCATCGACGAGGTGCACCTGGGAGAGGTCCCAGCGTGCGTAGCGCACCAGCACCCGCTCCAAGTGCCGGAACGCGTTCGGCACTTCGAAGCGGTGCGCATCGATCACCACCGTGCCGTCGCTGCGCCGCTGGGTGCGCCGCTCGGTGCGCGCGAAGGTCAGGCGCAGCGCCACGCCGTCCGGGCTCGGGCGCAGCACATCCGGGCCCGCCGCCCAGCGGGCGAGCGGCGTCTCGCCCGTTTCACTGTGGATGGTGCGCTGATAACCGAACTCGGCCCAGGCCTGGGTGGCTTCGTTCAAGAACTCGAGCGTGAGGTCGGCAACGCTCTCGAGCATCGCCAGCAGCTGCCCTTCGACCGCGGTCCACAGCGATTCGATTTTCCCATTCTGGTAGGGACTTGAGGAAAGCGTCGTATCGTGCACGATGCCAAGACGGGCGAACGCCTCGGTAATCTCAGCGGCGCACATCGCCGAGCCGTTGTCGGACAATACGGCGCGCGGCAACCCCCGGCGCAGCAACGCCTGCATCAGGCCATGCGCGACATCTTGCATGTTTTCCGCATCGAGGTACCACTGCAGATGACACAGCAGTCGCGACCGGTCATCGATGACGCCGAAGAGCACCGGTTGCACCCATCCACCACGCGGCGTCATGACTTTGAGCGAGCAGTGATGCGCATCAAAATGCCAGAGGGCTCCCACGTGCTCGGCCTCGTAGCTGCGCACCTCACGCTGCATCAGGCGCGCCTCGGCGCGCTCGACGCCCGCGGTGCGCCGGGCGCTCAAGCGCCGGCGTTTGATAAGTCCCTGGGCTTTCAAGAACCGGCGGATCGTCGAGTAGGACGGCACCGGGCCCGACTCGGGCCGCTGCTCGGCGAGCGCCTGTAAATTCATATGATGAAGGGCCACACTCCAGCTCATGTGGCCCGCATACTGGGCGCGCAGCGCCTCGCGGACCCCCAGAGTCATCGATTCCTGTGTGCCGACATCGGTGCGGATTTTCCGGCGCAGCACGCCCACCGGATCGCGCTTCTCACGGCGAGCTTTGTGCAGCCAGCGTTCCAAAGTCGATACCCCGAAGCGCACCGGTAGGCCCGTGATCGGATGCGGCCACTCGCGTGCCGCGAGCTCTTTAAGCTGCCCGCACAGCTCCCCCTTCGGCGGTGGCGCCGCCAACAGTTGGCCCACCACGGCAAAGCGCAGGTGCGCCCAGCGCTCATGGTGGGATCGGTGATCGGTTCTCTTCACGTCGCGCCCTCGCATCTATTTGGATAGGGCGCACCGTAGAACCTGCCTCGTTACCTGGCGATCTGCATCTTTTGCGGGCCGGTAGTCTCCGTCAGATTGTCTGCAAGATCCCGCGCCCCGTCGTGACAGGCAGGCAGATCCGCGTCCCTCGCCGCCGGCGCAAGACCCCGGTGAGCGCGCCAGAACGGACTCATCGTGAACACCGTGCGCCACCAGTCGCGCCAGCGCAGCACCGTGCGTCGGCTCACGCCGACCAGTTCCTTCAGACGTCTCATACGCTCAGGGTTCAGTCCGCTTTGCATCGCCGAGATCAGCACCACCATCGCGCCGAAGTACACCTTGCGGCCCAGGAAGCGCAGCGACCCGGGCGTCTTGCGTTTGCGGCAACCGTCCTTCGCACAGCACAGGCTAAAACGCAGCCGATGCCGAGGTCTCAGATCGACCGGTCCGCCGCGCGGCTTGCGTTCCCATGACCCCCAGTGCAGCGCCGCTCCGCACTTCGGGCAGCGATTTGCATGCGCGGTCTCGGCAATCTGCCAGTCAAATTCCAGCAGCAACTCGTAAAATCGGGTATCCCCCAAGATCTCCTGCATCGTCTGCTCCACGTCCTCGCTCCAGCTTGGTAAAATCCTCACCAAGATGAACAAGATCAAGATTGGACGCAACGACCCGTGCCATTGCGGCAGCGGACAAAAATACAAGCGCTGCTGCCTCGAGAAGGATCAGCGTGCCGAGAGCGCTATCCTCGCTCAGGCCGCCGCCGAACGACTCGCCGCCACCGCCCACCATCATCACGACCACGACCATGCTCATTGCGATTTTTGCGATGCCGATGATGCCGATGAACTCACCGCGGCATCCAATGCCATCGTCGATATGGTCCACGACGGCAAACTCGACGAGGCCGAACAGGCGGCACGGGATTTCCTCGTGCGCTTCCCCGAAGTTCACGACGGCTACGATCGACTAGGAATGGTCTATGAGGCCCGTGGAGACAACAAGCAAGCCGCCGATTGCTACCGCAAGGTCATCGACTTCGTCCGGTCTCATCCCGACCAGTACGAGGCCGGCTTCGAGGATACCTTTCACCGACTGATCCAAAAACTCGCCCCCGCCACGACCGACTGAACCGGTCAAGCTACGCGAGGGACTGCCACCCGCAAACCTCATTTAGCGCGATCAAAAGACCCCGGCCCCGGCATCGCTTTTCTTGCTCAGGCTCAACGACACTTTGTCAGTTTAGTTGTTGCACGGATAGAACCATGAAGATAGTTGTATTGGGCGCCACGGGTAAGACGGGACGTCTACTCGTTGAGCAGGCGTTGGTGCGGGGCGATCAGGTCGTTGCCTATGTGCGAAATCCCCAGGGGATCGCCTCAATTCCCGGCCTGAGGATCGCAGTGGGACAACTAGGCGATATGTCCGCGCTAAAGGCCACCATCATCGGCACCGACGCCGTACTTGTCTGCCTCGGCACCCACAATGGGAGGTGGAAGAAGAACGTCGGGCTGATGCAGCAGAGCGTGCCGACGATCATTGAGGCGATGAAGGAGGCCAATGTCCCGCGACTGGTGCTGCTGTCCGCCTACGGTGTGGGCGATTCGGCTCGCACAGCGGGTTTGATTGCGTTTCTCGTGTATAAGACAGTGGTTCGCTCCATATATCACGACAAGGAGCGGTCTGAAGCTCTGCTGCCGGCGTCGGGACTGAAGTGGACCTTGGTCTATCCGGTGATCTTGACCTATGGCCCACCAGCGGAAGCGGTCGAGGTACGCTCGATGGCTCAGGTACACAAGGTGGCTGGCCTGCCGAAGGTCTCGCGCGCCGACGTAGCGTCCGTCATGCTAAATGCGGCAAAAGACGACCGGACCATTGGCCAGACGCTGATCGTGAGCAGCAACGGGTCAGTGCGCTAAGGATGGCGCCAGTGGTGTGTGTCGTACCGGTTAGCAAAACTTTCTCGGCCCAACGCGCAGGGCGCCGATGGTGCTTTGACAAATTACCAGCTTGCAATCTCGAATCTGCCAAGCCCAGCGCGGACTTCGGCGTTTTCTAACTCTTCTCAGTTCAAAACACTGCCCCCTCGTGGGTCCCGGAGCAAGTGGGAAAAGACTGTTCCTCTCTGCTCACGAGAATTGCGCGCTCTCGGCACGTCTTTTCATTGTCATTTGCGGCGGCCCGCTTTAGTTGATTTGTGAGGACGTATGGCCGAATGCGAATTCTTCGCAATTGGATCATCCATCCACAATTTACCAGCCGCCGCGGTTTGCTTCATGTGCTTCACAAACGCTTGCACGGTAGGCGACAATCCACGGCTGCTCGGATAGACAATGCTAATTTCCACCGGTGGTAAGCTCCACTCTGGGAACAGCCTCACTAGCCGCCCTGATTCTATATCGGGGCCCGACAAATACCCTGATATACAGGCAAGGCCAGCACCGTTCACGACGAGTCGATAGATCATCCCTGGATCGTTTACCAGTAACCTTGGCGGAATTGCGACTTTTTCAACCTCACGAGTTTTTTTGTAAAACTCCCAGCTTCGCGGGGTTCCACTGGGCGCTGGCATCTCAATTGTCACGTGTTCCTTCAGTTCCGCAATGGATTGCGGCGTGCCCCGGCGGCGCAAATAAGACGGTGCCGCGCATAGGTAACGTTGCATCGTCCCTAGTCCTGTAGTGACGAGTCTTGAATCCGCCATGCGTCCCATGCGTATGGTAACGTCGATTCCCTCCGCGACCAGATCCACCGAACGACTGGTAAGATACAACGAGACATCGATATCGGGGTAGCGTCCGAGAAAATCCGGCAGCGTCTCAGAAAGCACGAAGTAACCGAAGCCGATACCAGCACTGATTTTCAAGACACCCTTCGGAGCCGAACTCTGGCTGCTGACATAGTCAACGGCCTCGCTCACCCGCGTTAGAATTTCCATGCATCGCTCCTTAAGAGCGAGTCCTGACGCGGTAAGGCGAACGCTATGGGTTGTACGTTGAATTAGCCTCACTCCCAATTGCGTCTCAAGCCGGGCGACGCAGCGACTTACGGTGGACTTTGGCATTCCAAGCGCGCGGCCGGCAGCGGAAAAGCTCTCCAGTGCGGCGACCCTCTCGAATACCTGGAGATCATTAAGATCGGTCATCTTTTGTGTCCCATGGGTGGAACACCATGTTTACGGCGAAAGAGCATCACTCCATCCGGAAGCGAACATAGAATACTGGTGGGACAACATTTTTGTCTTAAGCGTGACGGGGGGTTTGCGAGCGAGGTCACCTCATGCGGGAAAAAGCTGCTAGAAGGCCACAGTGAGATGCGCAAGTAGGCAGGCCTCTATCCATTTCGTCGAAACGTCCGATCCCTATTGTGCCGAATTTCCTTATGGAAGGAACGCATGACTTACAGACCAATGGTTGGCTCCGCATCGGAATTCAGTCGAAGGCTCAATAACTATTCAATTTCTCCGCCAATGGGAATATCGCGAGTGAATGCCGCTTATCGAATTGGCCAACGCGCATTCATCTTACTTCGACAGGATGAGGCTGTATGAACATTGCGCCTACGAAGGTGCTCGCCGTAGGAGCTGCCGGAAAGTTCGCCGGGATGGTGGTTCCTGAACTTGCCAAACGCGGCGCGGTGGTGCGCGGATTCGTCCGAAAGGTTGATGAAGTCGAAACGGCGAAGGCCGCTGGGGCGGCGGAGGTGGTGGTAGGCGACCTCGCTGATGAGGTAAGCGTCAGAATCGCCATGGAGGATGTCGATCGGGTGTTCTATATCGCTCCGGCATTCTTGCAACACGAGGCCGATGTGGGGATGCGGATTGTCCGGGCGGCGAAGGATGCAGGTGTCAGACGCTTCATCTTCTCCTCAGTTATACATCCGATCTTGAGCGCGTTGGGGAATCATGCATACAAGGGCCCGGTAGACGAGGCGTTGCTCACGTCAGGAATGGAATTTACTTTCCTGCACCCGACCGTATTTTTCCAGAACTTCAGCTCAAGTTGGCCGAGTGTTGTGGAGACAGGGGTTTTTGCTGAGCCGTGGTCTGCAGATATACCTTTCTCCAGAGTCGATTATCGCGATGTCGCCGAAGCTGCAGCGATTGCTCTGACAGAGGATAGATTGCTCTACGGGACCTTCGAGCTTTGCGCCGAGGGGTGGCTGAATCGCCACGAGATTGCGGCGATGATAAGCGAGATCTTGGGAGCCGTGATCAAGGCCGAGCGCGTCGATCCCAGGATGGCTGCGGCCGCCGCCGGGCCCGGGGCGCCGGCGCTTGAAAAGATGTTCAATTGGTACGATCGCCGCGGATTACTCGGTAATCCGCTCACTTTGCGCGCCGTTCTTGGTCGAGAGCCGCGGACTTTGAGAGCGTACCTTGAGGAGCTTGCTGCGGGGAAGGCTGCTCCATGACACCAGTGCACCATCCTCTTTTGCCGCAGGACCGCGAAATGATGGCTAAGATTCGCGAAATGGCTGCGCCCGCCAAAGGCGTGCTTGAACGCGCTTCTTTCGACGCGGTCATTGAACATACGTCGCCTGCTATCGGGGTCACCTACGAGAAAGCTTCAGTGGGTGACATTGGCGGATGGTGGTGCAGACCACCCCGTCAGACTCTCGGCGCTGCAATCCTCTACCTACACGGCGGGGCGTATATTCTCGGTACCGCTAAAGCTTACCGCAACGTAGTCGGCCAGATTGCTCAGGGTGCGCAACGTGCAGCGTTTATTCCTGACTACGCTCTCGCACCGGAACGGCCTTTCCCGTCTGCAGTTTTGGATGTGCAGTCGGTCTACACCGGCCTTCTCGCGCAGGGAATTTTTGATATTGCTTTAGTGGGCGACTCTGCCGGGGGAGGGCTTGCGCTCGCCTTGACGTCACTGATCGTCGCCGACAGTGAACGAAGCCGAGCCGCTATTTCGCCTACTCGAGTTGCGGTAATTTCGCCTTGGACGGACCTTGCGCTGACTGGAACCACTTTGGCAACCCTCGCCGACGTGGATCCGTTTCTGACCAAGGCGGCCTTGGCATCCGCCGCCAAGCAATATCTCGGGGACCACGATCCCCGTGACCCTCGCGCATCACCACTCTATGCAAGTCTCAGAGGGCTACCGCCGATCAGGGTAGACGTGGGTGAAGACGAGATCCTGCTCGATGACGCTCGACGCTACGCGGAAGTGGCCGCAGCGACAGGGAGCACTATCTATTTTGATACTTGGGAGGGTATGCCGCATGTCTTCCCGGCAAACGTGGGTGTCCTCGGCGCCGCTGATGCGGCAATGAGGGAGATCACGACATATTTGCAGGGGACCGAACCTCGCCCCGGAGCGGCAACCGCTACCGAATAGGGAGGACTCCGCTGATTCGGACGCTATTCGATGCGTTTGACGAAAGGCTAACCCACCCGCCACTCTGGGCGTAACTGCCAAAACCTAAGGAACATCCTATATGTCAGCCACGGAAACGCCTTCGAAATCACCCTGGTTCAAGCGCGAGACCAGTGCGTTGGTTTTGATTGACCACCAGCTTGGCACGATGCAGCTGGTGAAGAACATCGCCTCCGACGCATCCCTCCGTAACGCCGTGCTCCTCGCGAAAGCGGCGATGACCCTCAAAATACCCATCGTGATGACTGCGAGTATGGAGGATCACCTGCAGGGACCACTGTCGTCCGCTCTCAACTCGGTCGCGCCTGACGCCTATAATGGTCGAGTAAAACGCCTAGGGATCGTCAACGCCTGGGCCGATCCGAACTTCAAGGCGGCTGTCGCCGGCACCGGCCGAAAGCAGTTGGTCATGGCGGGCGTCACGACGGACATCTGCCTAGTATTTCCGGCCATCGACGCTGTCAACGATGGCTACGAAGTGCAGGCAGTACTCGATGCGTCCGGATCCTCGTTCGAAATTCAGGAAGACATGGCGCGCCGTCGCATGCGGAGCGCGGGCGTGGTGCTCACGACAACCAACACTATCATCGCCGAGCTAGTGCAGAACTGGGCGACGCCGGAAGGCGGAACCTTGGTCCAATACCTTCTTGCGTCCTCGCCCATAGTGCCCCCGGTTACTTGAGCATGAGAGCAACGGAACGGTATCAGCAAAATGACTAGGAAGCAGTCCATCGCGGGCCTCGATAGCCGATTCGCGGAGGTGGGCGACACGAAACTGCATTTTT
>Ga0182030_10015791_pt1 | contig 14770 bp, 8 predicted proteins | sample 812S3MmetaG_FD_121299 | JGI IMG/M metagenome (GOLD analysis project Ga0182030, IMG submission 121299) | Permafrost microbial communities from Stordalen Mire, Sweden - 812S3M metaG (Illumina Assembly) | ecosystem: Environmental > Terrestrial > Soil > Wetlands > Permafrost | place: Sweden... | reverse complement strand
TTGGTGGACCTGACCGGGATCGAACCGGTGACCTCTTCCATGCCATGGAAGCTTCAATCGCACTAATAATTGAAAACAAATGGCTTATGGGACGGTATAACCGGCCAAACCGGCACAGTCGGCGTGGATTGGCGCCAAATTGACACCAAGAATCGCAAACGTGGCCGGGCTGAACTGTGGCGGGACAGCCCGACTATGAGAGCGATGCAGACGTGGATAGAGTCGCCTATCCAAGAAATTGCAGTCTCACCGATCGACCGGCCATGTTTGAGCATGCACTATCACCCATCTGCACCGAAAAACTCAGGAGTTGGTATCCAAATTTGCCGGCCAAGCTTTGTTAGTTGGCTGACGACCCAATGCATGCTTTGACCGACGTAGGCTTGGAAACGTGGTAAGGCGATTTGGCTTCAGGTGACCATGGAAAAGCACGGTCACCGATTGTCGGCTACCTTAAGTTACCGCTCAAGACCCGTTCCAAAAGGGTACTCAACACTATCGCCTCGATAACCTTTTTTGAAGCACGGCAAGTGCTCTAGACCCGCGTTTTTTTGCTACGTTTCGCCATTACCGACTCGACTTATCCCGGCTGCCCTTCGAGCTATTCGCGATGTTTTGTGAGAGATGCCAATGGTGCGTTGTGGAGGAAGGTTTTGTCAGAGCCGACACAGATACCGCCAATCAGTGCAGTATCGAACGATGATCTACTCGCTGATATCCTGGTACAGCATTGCCTTTCCCCTTTAGGGCATATTCCAAAGTGGAAACCCAAGCGCCCGCGGCCCGCACTGGGGTGATGTTGTGCCGCGGGGCGGGCAGTCCAAACCTCAACTGGTTCAGTGTGCGTGCGAACCGAAATGGTATAAGAAGGACGGTGCGGCTGGCCCTCCGCACCGGCTCCGGAGAAAGCTATTGTGACCGCCCCGACTCGCCGCTCCTTTGTTGCCGGCGCCGCTGCTTCCGCCCTGTCGCTCTCCGCGCAGGCTTCCATCTTCCATTGGCACATCCACCACAAACATCGTCTCAGCAATCCGCACGCCAGCCGTCGTGCCCGCAAGCTGTACTCCTATCTTTGGAGCATCTACGGCCACAAGACCCTCACCGGCCAGCAGGTCTCTGCGTGGAACGGGCCACGTTCCGAGCTTGATTATCTCCAGCGCACCACGGGCAAACAGCCCGCCATCCTGGGCCTGGACTACATCAATCCTCAAAGGTGGGCTTTCGTCGCAGATCGCGCCACCCGCTGGTACCTGGAAGAGGGCGGCATTCCCACGATCTGCTGGCACTGGGGAGCCCCCGACATCGGCACCGGCTACGAGAATGCCAAGAAGGACTTCGACCTACCGGCGGCGCTGCGGCCCGGCACCCCGCAGAATGTGGCCCTCAATCGCGACCTGGCCGGCGTCGCCGATCAACTCGCCATCCTCCGCGATCGCGACGTTCCTGTGCTGTGGCGTCCACTGCACGAGTTCACCGGGCAGTGGTTCTGGTGGGGAAAGCACGGTCCCACCGCTTTCAAAGACCTTTACTTGCACATGTACGACTACTTCACCAATACACGCGGCCTGAACAACCTGGTGTGGGTGGCGGCCTTCTCCGGCGAACCCAAGGCCGACTGGTACCCCGGCGCCGCCTACGTTGACATCGCCGGCCCTGACACCTATGTCAAGAACCACGACAACCTCGCCCCAATTTTCTCTGCCGTCCACGCCTTCGTGGGCGACACCAAGCCCATCTGCCTCCACGAGTGCGGCCCCATCCCCGACCCCGACCTCCTCGGTCACGACTCAGATTGGCTCTACTTTATGACCTGGACCACCGATTTCATTATGGACCCCAAGCTCAACCCGCCAGACTTCCTCAACCGCGCCTACAACTCCCCGCGCTTCGTCACGCGAGACGAGGTCCCCAACCTGAAGGATCGGTAAGAACGCAGACATCGCTTTGCGCAGAGACTGCCCCTGGATGCGTCACGTTGTGGGCGTGATGGGCCGCAACTCGTCGCTGAACCTTAAGCTTGCCTTGAGCTTCTGCGGACTATACTCATCCGCGGAGACCCTACTATGCGCCCTGCTCTCGTTATTCTTGCTGCGGCTCTGACCGCGTGTGCATCCATCATCTCAGCTCAGACTCCCAATTCCGCCCTGGCTAAGCAGGATGGCCCATACAAAGTTCTCAAAACCGCACGCGTCGGCGGTGAGGGCGGCTGGGACTACATCTACGCGGATTCGGATGGGCGCCGGCTCTACATTCCTCGCGGCGCAACGCGTGCGATTCCTGCCACCGACACCACACCTGAGATCGCCGCTGTTCCCGCACGTCTGACCATTTTCGACCTCGATACGCTCAAGCCTCTCGGCGAGATATCCGGCGTCGGCGGCAATGGCACCGCGGTCGATGCGAAGGTGAATCACGGCTTCACCAGCGATCATCCGAAGGTCTCGATGTTCGACACCAAGACGATGACGTTGATCGAGAGCATCGACGTCGGCGCGTCACGGCCCGACGGCATTTACTTCGATCCCTTCAATGAACGCGTCTACGTCTTCAGCCATCCCACCAAGGACGCGACCGTCATCGACGCCAAGGAGGGCAAGGTGCTTGGCACCATTGACTTGGGCGGCACACCCGAGCAGGGCGTTGGCGACGGGAAGGGCATGCTGTATGTCGTTATGCAGGATGCGGTCGGCAGTGTGACCGCCGTCGATGTGAAGACCATGAAGGCGGTCGCGCACTACTCCTTTGTGGACAAAGGCGGTTGCAACGGTCTCGCGATCGACGCAAAAAACGGAGTCCTGTTTGCGGCATGCGGCCGGTCCGGCACTCCGCCCGCTCAGCAGCCGACGATGGTCATCCTGAGCGCGAAGGACGGCAAGATTCTTGCCAGTCTTCCGCTTGCGGGGGGCTCCGACGGAGCGACGTTCAATCCTGCAACGATGGAAGCCTTTAGCACGCACGGCAACGGCACCATGACGATCGTCAAAGAGAAGAGCCCCACCAGCTTTGAAGTGGAGCAGAACCTGCAGACCATGAACGGCGCGCGCACGATTGCATTCGACCGCAAGACCGGTCATCTGTTCACCATGTCGCAGGAGCGTGGACCCGCGCCTGCCCCTGCTGCTGGAGCCGCACCGTCCCCGGGCGGACGAGGCCCGCAAGGCACGACTGTACCCGGCTCGTTTACCATCCTGATGATCGGCACAGCGCAGTAGGCGCTAATCGGGTGCAAGTCAGGCTTCGGTGATTTTCAGGGCGTTCGCGTAGTTGGAGGCGGCACTGGGCCTTTCGAAGAAGCTTACTGCGGTTCGTGCTCCCAGTTATCCGTGCGGAATGGTGGCGCGGGCAGGCCATCGGAGTTGAAAAAGTTCGCGCCTTCGGGATAGCTGTCCCAGGCATAGCGGACGGCGGCAGGTTCGGCCACATCGGGACTGGAGACGACTAATGTGTCATGGTCGATGCGGGCGGTGGCGGGGACGAACTTGCCGTCTTTGCCGGCGATGGTGAAGGTCTTCAGATCGCCGCCCTTCGCCACGAGGCCTGGGCCGATGTGCGTGAACTTGAGACGGATGGCGTTGCCCTCCACCTTCATCGAGTCATACGCCGGGCCAGAGTACTCCATCTTGCGGCCGTAGGTATTCGCGAGCGCGATGCGCGTCAGGCGGTCGGCCACGTCCTGCTTATCCTTGGGATGGATGTTGACGGGATCGCCGATGTCGATGGTGACGGCCATGCCGGTGTTGTGCAGAGAAAGAACTGTGGCTTGCGCCTCGCGGACGTCCGGATTGTTGTACCATGTGTCCGGCCGATTGGGCCACGGCTTGAGCGGCGCGAGCTGGCAGATGTAGAACGGGAAGTCGCCCTCGCCCCAGCGCTGCCGCCAGTCCTTGATCAGAGTGGATTGGAGCAGAGGATAAAGTTTATAGCCGGTGGCGCCGCCGTTGATGGCTTCCCCCTGATACCAAAGGACGCCGCGGATGGCGAACGGGATGACTGGTGCGATCATGCCGTTGTACATCACGGTTGGGTTGTGTTGGTCCTGCACGGGATTGCCGTTGCTTGGCCTGCGAGGGGGTGTCTTGCCGTCCGCCTTCGCCTTGTCCACAGCCTCTTGCCATGCCCTGAGGGCAGCGGTCATGTCCGGCGGATTCGTCTTGTAGGCGGCGATCCTGGCGTCGAAGGTGTCGATGAGTGGCTTCAGTTTCGGATCGGCTGAGAGCGCTTCGCGACTGGTCCAGGCTTCTGCGGTGCTGGCGCCGAAGGCTTCCGTGATGATGCCGAAAGGCACCTTCAACTCCTTGTGCATATCGCGCGCGAAGAGATAGCCGATGGCGGACATTTCCTTTACGTTTTCCGGCGTGACGACAAGCCATGTCCCGGAGATTTCCGACTGCGGCTCGTAGCTGTTCTTCCACGCGCCGGTGAACATGCGGATCTGTGAGTAGTTTGCCGCGGCGATCTCCTCGGCTTCGTTCTTCACGCCCGCGAAGTAGTGTCGCGTGGTGGTGGCGACAGTGAAGTCCATGTTGGATTGTCCGGAGCCGAGCCACACCTCGCCCACCAAAATGTCCTTCACCACGATAGGCGTCTCGCCGGCCGTGTTGCCCGCGATCGTCATCTCGAACGGGCCTCCGGCCTTGAGCTTGGTGAGGTGCACCATCCACTTGCCGGCAGCGTCGGCGGTTGCGGATCTGGTCTGGCCATTGAACTTGATGGTGATCTTCTCCGCGGGATCGGCCGTGCCCCAGATCGGCACCGGCATGCCGCTCTGCAGCACCATGTGATCGCTGAACAGCGCAGAGGGCTTGACCTGCGCGGATGCCTCCGCCACGCAGCACATCGTTGCGCAGAGGAATGCAATGAGTGAGCGCGCCTTGAGATATCGCATAGAGTTCGCCGTGGGTGCCTTTCGATTGCAGGTTAGGCCGTCGGCAGGCCGTGGATCTTCAATGTCACGGCTTCCTTGCTCGGCGGCGTGTCCGGAAGGTTGACGGATAAGCCCTGCGCGTCCTGCGTCCATGTGAGTTTGCCGCCGTAGCCAAGTAGCGAGATGTTCGTGACCTTGGCACCGGCTACCTGGGGAGAACTGGTAGCGAGGCTCTTGATCTTTGCGACCCGCGATTCGGGCCACGCTCCGACGAACGCGTAGACCGCATCGCCCTTCTGTGTGAAGCGGATGTCCTCGGTGGTGTACGGCGGCCCGGGAGGTCCATAGGCGCGAGGCGGAGGCGCAGTGGTCGACGGACCCTCCCCGTAGATCTTCCACGGGCGTGTTGCGAAGATGCCCTCGGAGTTTACGTCCATCCACGCGGTGAAGCCGGCGATGAAGACCTCTTCTTTCTCATCGATGGAGCCATCGCCGCGCAGCGGGATATTGAGCATCAGATTGCCGTTCTTGCTGACAATATCGGTGAGCATGGAGACGATGCGCGGTACGGTCTGGTAACGATTCTCGTCATAAACTGCGCGGCTGTAGTGCCAGTCGCCGATGCAGGTGTCGGTTTGCCAGGGTTGCGGGCGAATCGCGTTGGCGGTGCTGCGCTCGATGTCCTCGACGAACGAGCCGATGTGCTCGGGCAGAATGTGCTTGCCGTTTACGACGACCTCGGCCTTCCCGCCGTTGCGAGCAGCGCTGAGGTTGTAGTAGTGAGCAACGAGGTCCAGACCCGCCTGGCCGAGCGGTAGTTCGTTGGTGTCGAAGTAGAGGACGTCGGGCTGATACTTGTCCACCATATCCTTGCAGCGGAGGTACCAGTTCTCGCAGAAGGCCTCGGATGGCATTGGGTTGCTCTTCGCCAGGCTGGTATACTCGTTGACCCAGGCCTTCACGGCGGCGATGCCGTGGATGCCGTTTGGCATGCGTACGCTGTTGCCGGTGTAGAGGTCCTGCGGGTCGAAGCCCTCCCACCACTTGCCCTTGCCGTCGGCTTTGGTGAGTGTGTAGGCGTCGTAACGCACGCCTTCCAGCGGACCCTCGCCGTCGTAACCGTAGGCGGGCTGCAGCCAGCGTGCGGCCCAGGAGTTGTGGTTGGAGATGCCAAAGTGCATGCCATTGGCGCGCACGATCTTCGCCCAGGTGCCGACCAGGTCCTTCTTCGGACCGACCTTGACCGAGTTCCAGTCGTGGTGGGCGGAGTCGTACATGTCGAGGTTGTCGTGATGGGCGCCCATGGCGAAGAAATACTTCGCACCGGCGCGTTTGTAAAGCCCGATCAGCCGCTCGGGATCCCACTTCTCCGCCTTCCAGATGTTGTCGATCTCCATAAAGCCGACCTTGGTGGGATGGCCATAGTTCTTGACGTGGTAGTCGTAGGCCTTGTTGCCTTGGATATACATGTTGCGCGCGTACCAGTCGCCCTGCTCGGGCACGCACTGTGCGGTCCAGTGAGCCCACATGCCAAACTTCGCATCGCGGAACCATTCCGGCGTCTTGTAATTTGCGGTGAGCGATTCCCAGGTCGGCTTAAAGGGGCCGACCGCAATCTGACGCGGCGGCGGGGTGTTCTGTGCGAAGAGGCGGGGAAGGTGCAATGCGGCCGCGGCTGCGGCGGTCAACCTGGCAAACTCTCGGCGAGTGAAGTGGGTTGTCATAGACTCCGTCTCATGCGCCGACGATTTTGAACGCGATCGCATGTTCGCTGGGTTGTTTTTCTGGAAGTTGAACGGTCAGCGCGGTTTCGTTCTGAGTGAACTTCATCTTGCCCGCGCCTAGGAGTTCTACGTTCTGGATTTTTCCTACGCCCTGCTTGGCGTTGGTCGCAAGGGACGGGATGACCGCTTGCTGGCCGGGCCAGCCCATCACGAACGCGTAGAGCGTATCGCCTTTCCTGGTAAAACGAACATCCTCGGCGGTGAGATCCTGCCGGGTGCTCTCGTTGAACTGCGCGTTGCCCGCTTTGATCTCCGCGCCGGGACCAGCGCCGAAGATTTTGTACGGCCGCGATGCGTAGATGCCTTCGCTGTTCACCGCCATCCATGCGGTGATGCTCTCGATGATGGCCATCTCCTTGTCGTCCGGCATGCCGCTGTTCGGCAAAGGGAAGTTGAGGAGGAGATTGCCGTTGCGGCTGACGATGTCGACAAACATGTCAATGACGCGCTTAGAGGTTTTGTACTTGGCGCGGGTATCGTAGTGCCAGTTGCCGATGCAGGTGTCCGTCTGCCACGCGCGCGGCCAGATGCCGTCGACCACGCCGCGCTCCACATCGAGCATGCACATGCCGGCCTCCGCGTCTGACCGGCTCTTGCTGGTGTAGATGGCCTCGACCTTGCCGCCGTGACGGCTCGCGCTGGCGTTGTACAAGTGCGCGACGATAGCCAACCCATCATCGCCGAATGGAATGCCGCCATCCGTGTAAAGCAGGTCGGGCTGATGCTGGTTCACCACATCGAGCATGCGGCTGAAGTAGTTGATGCGCCATGAATCAGGTCCCTCGCGGCTCATCGCGATCGCTCCCTTTGCCGGCGCGTTGACCACCTTCTGCACGAAGTCCGCGGGCACCTGGCTGTAGTCGTGATAGAGATCGGTATTCTCAGGGCCAGCACCGTCGTAGGGCACTCCGGCGAGCGGCCCGGTCTTGTCACTTCCGTGCGCCGTGCCGAACCAGCAGAAGCTGTTCGAGAGGTGTTCGCTGACGCCAAACCGAAGGCCGTGCTGCCGTGCCGCCTTCCCGAAAAGCCCGAGGATGTCCTTCTTTGGCCCGCTGTTGGCCGCGTTCCAGCGGGGCTGATACTTCGAGTTCCACATGTCGAAGTTATCGTGATGGCAACCCATGGCGACGTAATACTTCGCGCCAGCCTTCTGGTAGAGGCTCATCAGGTAGTCCGCGTCAAATTTGTCGGCCTTCCAGGACTTGATGACATCGGAAAAACCTGTCTTCGACGGATGGCCGTAGTGCTCGATGTGGTGCTGGTATTGGGGTTCGCCCTGGACATACATACGCCGCGCATACCAGTCGCCGTACTCGGCCGCGGACTGCGGGCCCCAGTGATTCCACATGCCGAGCTTGGCGTCGGCGAACCAGTCCGGCATGTGGTACGCAGCGAGCGATTCGCGCGAACCCTTGAACGGACCGGGCGCAATGGCTGGGAGAGGAGCGGCGAAAGGCGGCGGCGGTGCCTGTGCGCCAACGCGCGATTGCCACAATGGCGAACTCACGCCGGCGGCGGTGGCAAGAGCGGATGTTTGCAGAAATTTGCGTCGGGTGAATGTGCTTTTCATACTTAATTCCTTAAGTACTTCTGTTGGAAGCTACCGCGCGCGTCATCGCTCGGAAGCTGCGGTGTTAAGTTTTTGATTCTCATCCAGTTCGAGACGAAGGTAATCCCAGACCACGCCGCTTTGCAGATCGCCTCCGGGGACGGTGAAGGTCATTTCGTTCTCGCCGGGCTTGAGGAGCGAAGCGTCAAACTTGAGCGTACGCTGCTGGTTGAGGCCCTTGTCGGCGTTGTAGCGGATGCTGTTGGTGGTGATGAGGGGGGCGTTCTCGGGGGTGCGGCCGTCGCCGATGGCGCCGACGGACTGGCCGTTGAGGCCGACGGCCAGGCCTTCACGCAGGCCGTTGACGCCGGCGAGCGAGACACGCAGGTAGCCTTCGCCGTGTGCGGATTTGGGCATGTTGAACTTGACGGTCCAGACGGTGGTGCGACCGGTGCCATAGGTGTCCCAAGGGCCGTGTTGGTTGGTCTGCGGGTACTGGGTGAGCGACTCGGCCTTGACCCAGCCGAAGCGCTGGTTGGCGGGATCCTTGGCTGTGGGACTCACGAAGGAGAGATTGGTTGCGTGGGGGACTTCTTCGAAGAACCAATCCTTGCGGTAGTCGCTCTTGCCGATGGTGTAAGTGATGTCGTTCGGAAAGAGCAGTGCGTAGCGGAGGTTCCAGCCCCAAAGCCAGTTGTTGGCCCCGTCGCCTTTGAAGAACTTATCACCGGTGCGGTCGGGATAGCCGATCTCCCAGAGCTGCTTGCCGTCCCGGATAGGCTTCCAGACAAGCTTACCGAGGTCGACGGTCTTGCCGGGTAAGACCGTGATGTCGGCCTGAGCGAAGTCGCCGAGGAAGCCGGTAGAGAAGGCGTGGAGAGTGTATGTTCCCGGGCGCACTTTGGTGAGGGTAAACCTGCCGTCGTCGCTGGCATCGCCCCAGAACTGGTAGGCCTTGGCGTTGTGAATCCAGATGAGGTTGCCGGAGTCGGGCGCGGTGAGGCCGACGAGGAGGTGAGAGAACTTCTTCGGCGCGCCTTTTGGCGCGAGCGGATCATCGAGGACCATCTGGCCGCTGACGGCACCACGTTCGGCGGCGTGGGGGTAGTCGGCGTTGGTGACCCAGTCGTATGGCCATTTGAAGTTTTCTTTTTTGGCCTGGGCGAGGGCGTCCTGCCAGAGAGCGTTGGCGTTGGCGGTCCAGCTTGCCGGAACGGTGGGGTTGCCGGCGGTCTCGGCGAGAGTCGCGAGTTCGGCCCGGGTGGTGGGCTGTGGGTGGTCGAGCGAATTGACGTAGACGAAGATGGGGCCGACGACCTTGTGCCACTCCTCACCAGCGGCGACGTTGGCGCGGGCTCCGGTGTCGTAGTGTCCGCCGAGCCAGTAGTCGAGGATGATGGGCTCGGGGTTGTCGTTGTCGCCGAAGTGGTCGTCGAGTTCGAGCTTGGTGGGGCCTCCGGAGAGGTACTCGATGGTGGGGTTGATGAACCAGATGCCGATGTGGTCCTTCGTGCTGGACCAGCCGTAGGCGGGGGTCTTGTATTGCACGCCGGAGTAGCTGTATTTGTGCTCGACGGAGTTCTTATAGACTCCCTTGTCCATAATGCGCTGCTCTTTGGCATGGACGACGACACCGGTGCCCCAGTCGGTCGGCGCGGCCTCCAGCATATTGCGATCCTTGTCGACGGTGATCCAATCGAAGACCTGGTTGAGGCGGGTGATGTAGCGGCTCTCGGAGCCGACGCCACCGGCACGGTAGCTCGCGGGGTGATTGAAGATGGCGTAGACGTAGATGCCGCTGTCGCCGCGGCCCAAGGCGTAGCGGATCTCCATGTCGCAGTAGGTGCCGCCACCGGGCGCGCCGCGGCCGAGCATCTGTGTGCCGCCGGTAATGCCCTTGATGGAGACTTCGGCGCGGGCTCCGTTGTTTGCGGTGGGGTCGATGGTGACCGTGTTGGTGAGGGTGGGCGCGCCTTCGGGGGTTTGTTCCCAGTAACCGCCGTTGCCGCCCATCATTTCGACGCCCTTGTAGAGGAGGGAGCCCATCGAGCCGCTGTCCTTGCGGATGGTGGCTTTGACGATGCCGTTGTCGAGCGTGAAGGAGTGTGCGTCGTCGGTAACAGTGACGGCGGCGTTGGAATTGTGGCTGACAGCCGCCAGCGAAACCTGGGCTGCGAGCACAAGCGATGTCGACACAATCAGCGTGATGAAACCAACAGCAAGGAGCGCGGGCGGGCGGATGAATCGCAGTGTGTTCATTTCAAGCCCCAGAGGATAGAACGGCGTTTCCTTATCCGAGCGCCGGACAGATGATTTACTGTGCTTTCCGACGGTGCGATTCTATCGCACCCGATTGCGTCCGGTCTTTTCAATTCCGTGGCCAACCGCGGGTGGATCCGGCTGTTCCACAACGTCTGCTACACGAGTTTCGGAGACGGTTGAGCTATTTGCTTGAGCTCCCGCCCCCGATCGGTGCTTCATTCGATTCGATAGCGAAAGTCACTAAAGTCCACATACCCTTGTTCCATCGTACTGTTCCAGGTATAGAGTCCGATTCGATCTCCGCGGTAGGAGCCCCAGGAAAGGCGGCATGAACTTCCGATCTCAGTAAACGCAAGACCATCGAGGCTATAGCTGAAGCGCGCCATGCCTTCTTCACCCCAGGTCGAGCGCAACCAGATCCCCAGGGTTGTCACAGCGGGTCCGGCTGTTTCATTACCTTGATCGATACGCACCACTTTCCTTAATCCTCCAGTCTGAGCAACCGCGAGCCTACAGTTATCTCTCGAAAAGTGTGCCAACCCGGCTTCCTCCCCGTCCGCAAGGCCCCCTAGATCCATCTTCACGGTTACTTCTGCCTTTGCGGTCCGGGCTGAACGCTGCGTCAGGACGTTGCGAACGCCGGCGAATCCACCCTTTCCGGCCAGCGTGAGGAGAGCTTGCATTCGTAGACCGCGACCGGTAAAACGCCATGCATCCGGCCGTGGTTGATAACGCCATTCCCATTCAGGTAGCAGGAATCGCTCTCGGAGTGAGTCGCTCGCAAACAATTCGGATTTCGATTTGGCGGGGATGGGCCGATCGCCACCCCAGACCATTTCTCCAATCCCATCCGGACCGGGTCTCCCGATCACCGGCCACCCGTCGATCCAGGTAACGGGAAGCAGAACTCCAGCCCGCCCCTCCCAATCTCCCCGCCCCTGATGCGTGAGAAACCACCATCGCCCGCCCTTCAGTTGAATAAGCCCACCCTGATTCGGCTCCTTGTCCACAGCTCCATGGACATGGTTGAGCTGCCGAATCTCCCACGGTCCGGAAAAGACTGCTGGAGCGTTCCATCATCGCCACTCTGCCTTCGGGTCGCACTTCACTGAAATAATGGAGATAAACACCTCCGACCTTGTATAGCTTGTTGGCTTCGCTCCCGCGCGACTGATGGAGAATGCGGTCAGAGTCTTCCACGACGCCGTCGTTACCAGCGTTCATCGAAAAGAGATGGATGCGATATTTCTGTCCATCCTCGTCGGCCCCGAACCGAGTAGCCACCAGATAGCCTTTTCCATCGTCGTCCCAGAAAGGACACGGGTCATCCCAGCCTGCTGCTGCGATGACTCGTTTTGCCGGCGACCACGAACCTTCGGGGCGGCTTGTCGAGGCCATATAAATTCCACCATCCGGCGTTCCAAAGTACACCCAGAAACGCCCATCATGATAGCGAATGGAACCCGCCCAGATGCCTCTTCCATCGCGGTTCATGCGATCCCATCCAAGCTCCGGATCCAGGGCGGCCAGATCAGAAACAACATGGCTCACGATCTGCCAGTCGATCAGATTCCGCGAATGCAGAACTACCATTCCGGGCGAGTACTGCATGGTGGAGGAGATCGCGTAGAAATCATCGCCGACGCGAATCGCATCCAAGTCACTGAAGTCGCCCGGAAGAACGGGATTCAGAAACGTTCCATCACGTTGATCACCCCACTTGCCCGCTGAGGACTTTACCGCAAGCGAATCCGGACCGGTTAAAGGGTCGGGCTGAGCAGGTGAATACCCCGCGAGCGCACACATAATTACGGCCCACAAACTGGAAACAGCGAGCCAACTGCATGGCCGCCGCTCCTGGCCAGGACTTCTTGCCAGCACCTGAGGGATCACTTCGCATCTCGCGACATCAAGAAAGTGATTCTGGGATCTTTGCTCAGGTCAACGGCCTTGCCTACGACCTCGACAAGCGGCGTGAATCCGGCGAGAGAGCGAATCGTTGCGGCCACCAATTGGTGGTCTTTCCAACGTATGTCGACCTCGTATCCCCCCCGAGCACGAAGTCCAAGAATTTCGCCGGAGGCCCAGGCGGAGGGAAGGGCGGGAAGAAGGTTGATGGGGCCCGGTGGGGCGAAGGGTACGAAGTAGGCATGCCCGCTATAGCTGCTGCCAGGTGGGAGCGCAGGAACCGGCTGGATTGGCTGGGACTGGAGGAGGAGTTCGGCGAACCCGGCGGGCGGTGAATCGTACATCGTCGGGAAGTGAGTGCCGAGCGCCGCCAAAGCCTTATCCCCTTCGAGCAGCCGAGCCCATAGCGCCGCTTTATCCGGGTGGTATCCCCCGGTCTTTCGCAGATCCTCGGAGACGCGGGCGGCGGCGAAGAGGTCGGGTTCAGCCGAGGTGATCTGGTTGAGCTCGGAGACCGAGACCAGGTGCGAGGCATGGCGATGGGTCGGCTCCCACTCCTTGAAATCCGCCGCCCACTCCTGAAGTTGGCCTTGCGAACCTACATGGAACGGCAGCAGCTTCGGCAGCGTAGCTTGCAGCTTGGCACGAAAGTCCGGATCCACGCCAAGCGCCTCACTGCCGGCAATCGTGTTCTCAAATAGTTGCCGCACCAGCGCCATATCCATCGTCGAGCCCCGGCTCACGGCAACTCGCTGCCCTGTCGCGGGATCGATGAAATGGTTTTCCGGCGAAGTCGAAGGCGAGGTCACCAAGTATCCCACGCCCTCCGCCGGACCGCTCGGCACCAGCAGATCCAATGCAAACTCGGAAGCACCCTTCAAAACGGGATATATCTTCGCCCGCAACTCCGCTCTATCCAAGCCAAAGGCGTACCGCTCCCACAAGGCCTGCGACAGCCAAAAGCCGCCCACCGGCCAGTCGGCCCAGCAAGGATCGCCCTGCACCATGGTGGTCATCGCCCAGACATCGGAGTTATGATGCACCACCCAGCCGTTGAACCCGTAGTCGACCTTCGCCGTAATTGCCCCATTCTTCGCGAGGTCGTTCACGAAATCGATTTCAGGCTCTACCGTTTCGCCCAGGTTTGCCGGTTCGGCGGTTGCATAGTATTTCTCGGGATTCTCGTTGAGAGTAAAGTTCGACGAGTAGTGCGGCGCGAGGTCGTGGTTCCATATACCCTGTTCGTTCCTCGGTGCGCCCGACCCGGGCCGAGATGCCGCGATGAGCACATAGCGCGCCCACTGATATGCGAACGCATACTTGTTTGGCGTTTCTCCGTCGATGGACACCCAGAGCCTACGGAACAGCCCACGATAATCAGCCAGATGCTCTGCCAGCAACGACTCGTAGGACCTGACGACCGCCTTCGCCATGTACTGCCGTGCAATTGCGTCGGGATCCTTTCCTTGGGTCGCCGGGTCGTGGTCAAAGCCAGTGAAGCTGGTGGCCCCAGACAGGATAAGCACGGCCTCATTCGCGTTTGTGACCGAGATTGCATCGCTTCCGGCAGCCACGTCACCGCCCTTTGCGGAGACATGCAGCAGCGTCTCCATCGTCATGCCCTTGTGTTCGTCCCACTCGACGTTCGCGTTCGCTGTGGGACCGGAGATTCGAACAGGGGCACGTCCGGTCACCGATATCTCGTTCCCTTTCACGCTCGTCTGCCCATAGTGCTGCTGAGTGGTCAAGCCAACGGTGAAGGTCAAGGCTCCGGGTTTATCGGCAGTCAGCCGTAGGACGATCACCTGCGCCGGATAGCTCACGAACATCTCACGGGTATAGGTGGTGCCGCCGACCGTGTACCTGGTTGTCGCGACCGCCCTATCCAGATCCAGTGTATTGCTGTAGTTCGTGAATGCGTCGTGCCCGGGGAAGGCGATGTGGAGGTCAGCCAGGGGCTCATAGAATTGGGTGTTCGGCCCTTCCATTCCGCGCACCAGTTGGTCCGCCTTCACGTAGTCTGGCGCCAGGAGCGCCGCCCGTGTAGCGGCAAGGGCTTCATGGTGCTTCGCATCTTCAAAATGTTCAGGCCCCGGCCCCGACCAGAAGGTCGTATCGTTCAGCGGGATCACCTCGGATGCTGGCCATCCGAAGACCTTCGCTCCAAGCCGCCCGTTGCCTATGGGGAAGGCTGTACCGAAGTTCCGCGCATCATTGGGGGTTGGGGCCGGATTAACCAGCTTCAATGTGTCCCATGAGCCTGGCTTCTGAGTGATGGCGGGAATCGGGGACTGCGATAAACTTGGCAGTTGGGCCATGGAGTTGCCCAACAGAGTGAAGCCCAGGAAGCACAACCGAATCGCTCTCATATCTATCGAGCGAGTTTACAGGTTGGCCATCAGG
>Ga0182030_10015790_pt1 | contig 14772 bp, 19 predicted proteins | sample 812S3MmetaG_FD_121299 | JGI IMG/M metagenome (GOLD analysis project Ga0182030, IMG submission 121299) | Permafrost microbial communities from Stordalen Mire, Sweden - 812S3M metaG (Illumina Assembly) | ecosystem: Environmental > Terrestrial > Soil > Wetlands > Permafrost | place: Sweden... | reverse complement strand
GCCCGGCGGGGGCTGGCCCCCCGCTGACGTCGGTGCCCGACATGGGGGCGGCGAGGCGCACGGCAGCTGACAGGCCGGCCACGCCGCTGCCCAGCACCAGCACGTCGAGCATGCCGGTCGGCTCACCTTGATCGGTCATGCCGACCTCACCCCGGATAGGGATCGAGGTTGTCGATCAACCGCACGGGACCGACAGTGGCGGCAATGAGCAGCCGCAGCGAGCGCTCCGTGTCACAGGTGGCGACCGGCTCCAGCGTGTCGGCATCGACGACCACGGCGTAGTCGAGGTCGACGCTCGGCTCGAAGGAGACCACCCGGGCCATCAGGGCCTCGACGTCGGCGGCGCCCAGCTGCCCGTCACCGATCACCGACGCCCCGGCGCGCAGGGCCCGGGACAGGATCAATGCCGTGCGCCGTTGATCGGCGCTGAGCCGCACGTTTCGGCTTGACAGGGCGAGGCCATCATCGTCTCGCACCGTCTCACACCCGATCACGTCGGCGGGGATCGAAAGGTCCCGCACCACCCGTCGGACCACGGCCAACTGCTGGAAGTCCTTCTCGCCGAAGTAGGCGCGGCACCGTCCGGCCATCGACAGCAGCTTGGTCACGACTGTCGCCACACCGTCGAAGTGCCCGGGACGGGAGGCACCCTCCCAGCGGCCGCTCAGTGCCGGCATGGACACCGAGGCCATCGGGGCGCCGGCCATGTCCGGGTACATCTCGGCCACCGAGGGGGCGAACACCAGGTGGCCTCCTGCCGAGGCCACCGCGCCAAGATCGGCCTCGAGCGTCCTCGGGTAGTTGGCGAGATCGGCCGGATCCCCGAACTGGGTCGGGTTGACGAAGATGGACACAGCCACGACATCGCACTCCGAAGCGGCTCGGCGGATCAGCGACCGGTGGCCGTCGTGGAGGGCGCCCATGGTCGGCACCACGCCGACCGTCCGACCCGAGCGCCGGGCCGACTCGAGGGCCAAGGAGTACTCGGCCACCGTCTCGATGACCCTGACGGTCGCCTGGTCGACCTGGGTCGGATCGGCGATGGCCGGAGCGGTGGCAACGGCGGTGCTCACGCCACCCGCTCCACGGAGACCGGGCCACCGGGCTGCGGCCGACTCCCGCCCGCCGGGGCAACACCGGCCGGCGTTCCGCCAGCCTCGTCAAGGCCGCTGGGGCGAACGACCGCCTCGTCCAGCGAGAGTCGACGGGCCAGCCCCACCATGGCGTCATAGCCAGCGAGCTCGGTGCGCTGCCCGGGCAGGCTGGCAAGGACAGCCCGATGGCGCTCGACCGTCGCCCAGTCGCCCCGGACGGCCGGTCCGGTCAGGGCATCCGCCGGCCCGAGACTGAACGCGTCGTCAGCTGCCGCCCGGACGAGGCCGGCGAAGGCATCGAGAGGGATGCCGATGGAGGCGGCCACCCGCTCGACCTGCCCGATCAGCGCCACCTGATGATTTCCGGCGATGGTGGCGGCTGCGTGATAGGCCGCCCTCGACTGGTCGGACACTTCGATGGTCCGGCCCCCGAGGGCGGCAGCCAGGTCACGGGTCAGCCAGTCTCCGGCCACCGCGAAGGTGATGCCCGAGCGGAGGCGTTCGGCACCCACGGTGGCGTTGGGGAGCGGCATGAGCGGGTGGAGCGAGCCACGCCGGGCATGACCGGCCAACACGCCGAGGTCGAGGGAGCCCGAGAGATGGATGACGACCGTGGTGTCGACAGGTTCGACGGCCGCGGCAACTCGGGCGACCTCGTCGTCGGGTGTGGCGATGACGAGAAGGTCCACACCCTGGGCGGCGTCGGTCACCGGGTCGAGTCGACCGAGCGCGCCCATCTCCTCGAAGTCCCCGGCGGCGGTCAGCGCTGCCATCAGCGACCGGCCTGCTCGGCCCGGTCCGATCACACGGAATGTCGTCATGAGTACCCTTTCGACGTTCCAGCCCCGAGATGGGTGCCGTTCGTTTCAGAGAATCTTGATGCTGCAGCTCACAGTGTACCCACGTCTCGCACCTCGCCACCAGAGGATTCCAGCATGGCAGTATCGACGAGATCAGGGGCCAGCTCGGCCAGCGGGGCCAACACGAAGCGGCGCTCTCTCCAGCGAGGATGGGGCACGGTCAGGTCCGGGTCTTCGAGCGACACCCCGTCGATCCACAGCACGTCCACATCGAGGGTCCGGGGGCCCCATCGGACGTTTCTGACCCTCCCGGCCGCCGCCTCCAGACGGCGGCACTCCTCGAGGAGGCGGTAGGGGTCGGCGTTGGGGTTGACGGCCAGCTCGACTACCACGTTGAGGTACGCCCCCTGGTCTTCGGGGCCTCCGACCGGTGCAGTCTCGTAGACGTTCGACACGTCGGTGACGGCCGAGCGGGCCCCGGCGCGGAGCTGGTCGACCGCCCGTCGCAGGTGGCCCCAGCGGTCTCCGAGGTTGGATCCCAGTCCGAGAAAGGCCCGCACCGCGGGCTCCTCGGTGAAGGGCGCCGTCACTGGCGCCGGGTGATCCTCACCCCAACGGTGGCGATGTCCACGGCCACCGGTGGCCGGAGTTTGCGAAGGCTGACGGTCACGGCCGTGACTCGCAGGTCAGAGGCGAGCGTGGCCGCGGCGATGGCACCGGCCAAGGCCTCGAGCAGGTCGTAGGAGGTGGGCCCGGCCACGATGGCCGAGGCGGTTTCGGCAATCTCGGCATAGTTGACCGTATCCGACAGGCTGTCGCTGGCGGCGGCGAGGGAGAGGTCCACCGACAGGTCGAGGTCCACTTCGAAGGGTTGGGCGCGGCTCTTCTCCTCGGGCAGCACCCCGTGGGTGCCGAGCACCCGCAGTCCCCGAAGCTGGATCTTGTCGCCCGTAAGGTCCGCCGTGTCGGACATCGAGGCCCCGGCGAGAGTCATGTACCGCTGGCTGCGTCGCCACTGCGGGGCTGGCCCGCCGGCGTCGGTGGTGCCGACAGCTGGCTGGCGAAGGCCACCAGCTCCCGACCGCTCGGGCCCATGGGATGGCCGGTCATGTGCTCGAGGACGGTGATGGATTGGGGCCCGCTGGGCAGCCGGTCCGACCACAAGAGATAGCCGGCCACGACCCCTGCCACCCGGTCACCCAGCTCCTCTTGGTGCACAAGGACCCGCTCACCCGCCCCAATCCGGGCGTGGAGGTCCCGGTAGAGGTCGGAAAGCACCGCTCGGGCATCCCCCGAGGCGGGTAGGGGGAAGTGGACACTGGCCATCGACCGCTCTTCGTAGGCCTGCAGGTTGTGGGAGGAGGGCAAGAGCGAGATGACCCGGGTGAATCCCTGGACCTGGAGCCAGATGATCTCCTCTTGGCGCCGGACCTTCCGGTGGTTGGGCGCGAACCCACCCGGCCGCTCGCTCATCGCCAGGCGGTCCTTTATCACCCAGGTGAAGTTGCGAGGAGGAATCCCCGCAGCCCATTTCCCCTTCACGCTCCTACCTCCGACTGTCTCGACCTCTCGGCGGCCCGGGCGATGCCCGAACCTTGTGACCCGGCGCCGCTCACGGCCGGGCACCCGACCAGGGTGGCCGCCTGGACGGTGGCGGCAACGTCGTGGACCCGCACCATCTTCGCCCCTTGCTGCATGGCCCATGTGGCCGTGGCCAACGACCCAGGGAGCCTGGCCGTCACCGGCGCGGCCGAGCCATCGGCAGCTCGGGCCAGGGCACCGAGGAAACTCTTGCGACTGGTGCCCACCATGACGTCGAACCCGGTGTCGACCAGGACATCGATGGAGGCGAGGAGGGCCAGGTTGTGGTCGATGGTCTTGCCGAAGCCGATGCCCGGGTCGATCCACACTTCGCTTACACCTGCCCTGGTCGCCTCGCCAGCCCGGTCGATCAGCATGGCCGAGACCTCGGCGACCACGTCCTCATAGGAGGGGTCTTCCTGCATCGATGCCGTTGTCCCCATCCGGTGCATGGCCACCCAACCCACGCCGTGGCGCGCCGCCACCGGCCACAAGGTGGCGGAGACGTCGTTGATGAGCGAGGCCCCGGCCCGGACGGCGGCGTCGGCGACGGCCGCCTTGGTGGTGTCGATCGACACCCTGACCTCGCCGGCCAGTGCCTCGATGACCGGAATGACCCGTCTGAGCTCCTCGTCCTCGGCAACCGGCTCCGCCCTCGGACGAGTCGACTCGCCGCCAACGTCGACCACATCGGCGCCTTCGGCGATCATGGCGTGGGCCCGGTCGATGGCTCGTTGCCCGTCGAACCACTCACCGCCGTCGGAAAACGAGTCCGGGGTGACGTTGAGGATGCCCATGACCATGGGCCTGTCCTCGTTGCGTGGTTGCGGCATGACGACACAGAGTAAACCAGCGCTAAGGGGTGCGCGCCCCGATTTGGGTCGGTCAGCGGCCGCGAACGAACTGCATGGCCTCCATCCGGGTCGAGGCGTCCGTCCGGAACAGGCCCCGCACCGCCGAGGTGATCGTCGACGTGCCCGACTTCTTCACGCCTCGCATGGACATGCACAGGTGCTCGGCGTCGACGACGACGAGCACCCCCTTTGGGACGAGTGTCTTTTCGATGGCGTCGGCGATCTCGGAGGTCATCCGCTCTTGGACCTGCAGGCGCCGGGCATAGCCGTCCACCAGGCGAGCCAGTTTCGAAAGCCCGGTGATCCGTCCGTCGTCACCGGGAATGTAGGCCACGTGGGCCTTGCCGATGAAGGGGATCAGATGGTGCTCGCACAGCGAGGCGAAGGGGATGTCTCGGACCATGACCATCTCGTCGTGGTCGGCGGCGAAGGTGACCTCCAGGTGGTCGGCCGGGTTCTCGCCAAATCCGGCGAACAGCTCCTCATACATGCGGGCGACGCGCCGTGGTGTCTTGACCAGACCGTCCCGGGTGGGGTCCTCGCCCAGGGCTTCGAGGAGCTCGTGCACGGCCCGCTCGATGCGGGGGAGGTCAACGGTCGATTTCTCGGGACTGGGGTCCTGGGCCATATCAGTCGGTTGCTCCCGCGTAGGCGTAGATGGCCTTCAAATTCCGGAGGCGCTCGTTGACATCGAGTCCGTAGCCGATCACGAACTCGGAGGGAATGTGGAACCCCACGTACTTCAAGTCGACATCGATCCGCTGTTGCTCGTCTTTCACCAGCAGCGCGCACACCTCGAGGCTCGCCGGGCTTCGGGCCAGCAGGTATCGCTGGAGGTAGTTGAGGGTGAGCCCGCTGTCCACGATGTCCTCGACGACCAGTACGTGGCGGTCGGCCAGGTCCACGTCCAGGTCCTTCACGATGCGGACGACGCCCGACGTGCGGGTGGCGCTCCCGTAGGAGGAGACGGCCATGAAGTCGACGTCGACCGGGAGATCGATGGCCCGCGACAGATCGCTCATGAACATGAACGCTCCCTTCAGCACGCCGACGAGCAGGGGGGGGCGACCGGCATAGTCGGCGGTGATGCGCCCTCCTAGCTCGGCGATCCTGGCTTGGAGCTCGCCCTCCGAGACGATCACCCGACCGACGTCAGCACCGTCTTCGAGGCGTTCGGGAGTCCCTGACACCGCATCATCAGCCGTGGTCACGGTGCGACTGTACCGGACGGTCGCCGATCACCGGCCCGACCGGAGCCACCACCGCCTCTTTCGACAGGCGCCCGAGGCTCCGTCGCACCCTGGTGCCACCTGGCACTTCGGTGGCCAAACGCTCGCCACGTGCCACTTGGAGCACCCGTTCCACCGCGTCGAGCGGCGGCGGGTACGGGCCGGACCCCGTCAGCCACTCCCGAACGCTCCGCCTGCCCACCGGAGGTGGCGCGGCCGACAGCGAGGCGGCATTCGTGGGGTCAACGAGCGAGGCGACGGCAGCGAGGATCTCCGCGTCGCCGGCCAGCACACCCGCCTGGCGGGCGAGTACCGGGACGATGTCACGACCGGCGATGTCCGAGCACAGCGCCACCAGCTCGTGGCGGATCCGGTTGCGGAGGAAGCGGGGGTCTTCGTTGGAGGGGTCCTGGACCGGGTGGAGGCCGAAGCGATCGCACAAAGCCACCGTCTCGGACCGGCGTAGGCCGAGCAGGGGATGTCGATGATCGGCCCTCATGGCGGCAAGGCCCGAGACCCCGGCCCCACGGAGGAGATTGGCCAGCACCGTCTCGGCCTGGTCATCGGCGGTATGCCCGGTGGCCGCATCGGGGCCGAGAGCATGCAGCCGTGCCGCCCGGGCCCTAGCCTCCAGGTTAGGCCCGTCGACGAGGTCTGCCCGCTCAGAGCGGAACGCCGCCCCGAACCTGCGGGCGGCTTCGGCCACGACGTCGGCCTCGTCCGCCGACCCGGGCCTCAGGCCGTGGTCGACATGGATGGCCGTGACCCGACAGCCTGACGCCACACCCAATACGAGCAGGCTGAGCGAGTCGGCCCCTCCCGAGACTCCGCAGTCGAGTGCCGTCCCCGGAGCGGGGAAGGTGCATCGCCGGACGAGCTCTTCGACGAGCGGGTCAGCCCGAGAGGGCGGGTGTGGTTCCGACACGGGAGATCCATTGGGCGGGATTGCGGATCTCGGCCAGGGAGGGGAGCCACTCGGGACCTCGCCAGACTCTGTCCATCAGCTCGGTGCCACCCGAGTCCTCGACCGCGGCGATGAAACGCTCCCCTTCTTCGTACTGGCGGAGCTTGGCCTCGATCCCGATCAGCTGCTGGAGGAGCTTGGCCGGGCCCTTGGTCTGCTTGCGGCGTTGGCGGAGTACCTCGGAGAACTTCGCTGCGCTCGGGATGGCGGCCGCCCCTGCCCTGTCCATGGTCACGTCCCCGTGCCCCTCCAAGAGGCTCATCAGGGCTTGGATCCGATGCAGGCCCTCGAGCTGCTCGGGCGTGGCTACGAGGCCAAGGGCGCCGTTGTCGGCGAGTGGGTTCCGGCCGGCGCGGATCTCCTCGGTCATCCGCCGGAGGGCCTCGGCGAAGCGGGAGGGGTCGGGCTCCAAGGAGCCGATGCCCTCTTCCACCAGAGAGACGAAGTAGTCGCGCATCCAGGGGATGGCGGTGAACTGGCAGCGGTGGGTCACCTCGTGGAGGGCCAGCCACAGCCTGAACTCGCGAGGCTCGAAGTCGTGAAGCTGCTCCAAGGCGACGACGTTCGGCCCGACGAAGTAGACGAGGTCCTGGTCTTCGTTGGCCTCCTCGGTGAGCAGCAGGTCGTACTGGCCAAGCACCCGGGTCGACAGCCACCCGAGGATCAGGCCCATCTGGGTGCCTGTGACCACCCGGCCGGCTGAGGCGATCGGCCCGGCCAGGCGCTGGGTGACGGCGTTGGTGCGGGCAATCCTGGACGGATCCAATTTATCGAGATGAGGACCGAGCAGTCGCTGGAAGCTCGACACGTTGGCATGCACCCAACCGGCGCGGTCGGTCACCCGGGCCCGAGCCGGTCCTGCAGCTGAACGGAGGCCCGTCGAAGCCGCGACGAGCTCCTCGGCCTCCGCAGTCAGCTCCTCGAAGTCGGCCTGCAGAAGGTCCGGTCGGTAAGGGGCGGGAAGATGGCTGCGGCTGCCCACCCACCCAGCCACTCGCTCCGCCGCGTCCCAGGCCACCGCTCCTGGGGATCCTGTCGGACTCACCGAATCGCTCACGAACCCCAGTGTAGGGATGTCGTCAGGCCGAAGGCGCTCACCCGTGCCCGCTGGCGCTCGGGACCCTCAGTTGCCCTGGCGGCTGTGCTCCTCACGGAGCGATTCGGCCACCCGCACAATCAGCGAGTCAGGCACGTGGTCCTTGCATCGGTTGGCGATGACTTTACGCAGCTCGGCCTCGAACCCGTACGCCCCCACGCAAGGGCCGCACATGTCGAGGTGCCGCACGATCTCCGTCCGTCGCTCCTCGGTCAGCTCTCCGTCGAGGTAGTAGTACAGACGCTCGATCGTCTCGTCGCAACCGACGAAGCCTGCTGGTGGCCCCGCCTCACTCCTCGACGGAACTGCCGGGTTCTCCGGTGTTTCCCGATCTCCCACTGGTGGCGCTCTCCCTACCTGGCTTCGTCGGTCGCCCCAACGAGGCCCCGTGTTCTTCCACGATCGACCAACGCCTTTTGGAGGGCTTTTCTTCCACGGTGGATCCTGCTCATCACCGTTCCGATGGGCACGTCAGTGATCTCGGCGATCTCCTTGTACGAGAAACCCTCGACGTCGGCCAGCAGGACGGCCATCCGGAACGTGTCAGGCAAGGCCTCGATGGCTGCCTTCACATCAGTGTCGGTGAACCGGTCGAGGGCCTCATCCTCAGCGCTCCGGCCGAGGCCGGCGGCCTGGTCGCCGGCCAGGTGACGGTAGAGGTACAGGTCCTCCACGTCTTCCACGTCGGCGATCTCGGGCCGCCGCTTCTTCGCCCGGTAGGTATTGATGTAGGTGTTGGTCAGGATCCGATAGAGCCAAGCCTTCAGATTGGTTCCGAGCTCAAAGCTTCCGAATGCCCTGTAGGCCTTCAAATAGGTCTCTTGGACGAGGTCCTCAGCATCGGCAGAGTTGCGGGTCATCCGCATGGCCGCCGTGTAGAGGGCAGGCATGTACTCCATGGCGAGGTCGGAGAACACTGCCTGATCGGCCATCTGTGCACCCTACAAGCCGGAGCACTCCCACCGCAGCGCGCCGACGAAACGAGTGGCGGCGGCCTCCCACCAAGTGACGCCCTCGCGTCTTCGCAGTTCAACGGCGCACTTTGCCGTGAAGTCGTTTTTGGGTTCGACGGTGGGGCACAATGCCATCCATGCCGGGACGTACAACGAGTTGACGACGACCTGTTCGGGAGCGTGGTCGAGCTCCGACCAAGAGCCGCGCCCGGTCATCCGGACCAGGCGGCTTGCCGGCGGGGACCGGCTGTCGACCGTGCGACGGGCCGACGGCTCGACGTTCACCGTTCTCGTCCCGAGCTGGGCTGTCGGCGACGAGCATGCCTGCGCCGAACGGTCGCAGGCATGGATTGTCGAGGTCGGAGGCCCCAGCCGTCCCTCCGACGAGTCTCTACGGCGACTCGGAGCCTGGGTCGGATTGAGAATCGACCAGCAACTGGGCATCGGACCCATCGAGAACCACGAAGCCCCCTCCCTGGCGTTCCCCGAGCGTCCGACCGGTCGCTCCCGCCGCCGTTGACCGCAGGGCGCGGTCGTCCCCCTGGTGCCGCGCACGGGAGTGCGGCGTCGCTGATCAGGCGCTGACGTCGATGAGGAGGCCGGCCAGCTCTTCGGGTCGGGAAAGGAACGGCGAGTGCGAGGCGTGCATCTCGACGACCAGATCCACGCCGACGTCGGCAATCATGCTTCGCTGCTTGGCCGGGGTGATGGCCCGGTCCTCGTCACAGAGCACGTAGGTCCGCTCCACCATGCCCCACCGCCCGTCCGTCACGTGGATCGGGGTCGAAGCCGGGACGATTGGTTCGGGCACCAAGAGGCTGGCGGCCCTATCGCTGACCTCACGGCTGCAGTCGCCATAGAACACGTCGTGCACGGCTCCGGGCGCCACCTGGCTGGCTGTGGCTGCCTCGTTGAGCGTGATGTTCGGGAGCAGCAGGCTGTCCGGATCCTCTGCCATGACGTCCAAAGTCGATTGCCCGTCGTGGAGCAAGACGGCGCAGAGATAGACCAGGGTCGCCACCTTCTCCGGGGCCCGCTCGGCCACCTGGCTGATGACCACACCGCCAAGACTGTGCCCGACCAGCACAACGGGACTAGGTGCGGCGTCGAGGACAGCGACGACCTGGTCGACATAGGAGTCCAGCGTGAGCTGACCGATGGGTCGAAGGTCACCGGCCCGGCCGGGCAGATCGACCGCCGTGGCCTCCGCGCCGGCCTTGCCCAGATGGCCCTCGACATCTTCCCAGCACCATCCTCCATGCCAGGCGCCGTGGACCAAAACGAACATGCCATGAGAGTACCGATGGAGGAGGGCGCAGTTGATGATCCCTCATGCAACAAGGCCAAGGTGCCGTTTGCCAGCTTGCTTGATGCGGAATGCCGTCACCCAGGTGCCTTCGAGTTTCGCCTCACCGCGGCAAGAGGGTCGACGCCTCTGGCCGTGAGCCCGGACGCCTTCGCCCCGGAGAAGAGAACCATTGTCGTGAGTCCCGGTCAGGGCGTTGCCGAGCTAGTCGTCCCGCTCAGTGACGTGGTGAGACAAGCCGTCAGAAGCGCGAAAGGTTCCCTCCCCTGGCTGAGGGCTGACCCCGGGATCCATTCGGCGGCCAGGGGTCGCCACAGCGCCAGTGGCAGGGGTAGAGGCAGGGGAAGGCTCCACAGGATGCGCCGGCGACCCGACCAACGGGAGGTGATGTCCAGGCATTGGATGACGTTTGACAGTTGCCAGAACGGCCCACCCCCCTTTTCTCTAGGATTCGCATCGTCAACATGAGGGCAGCCGACGTTGATGAAATGAGCCATCGAAGTCGGCTCGGTTCCCCTTCAGTACCGACCGGTCCGAGCGCGACTGTCCATCGACCTCGAGCGAGCTCGTCAGTACCGGGTCGCTGGATGGCGGCCCCGTACAACTCGTTCGACGAGAAAGGCGATCGCCATGAAGGCGTCTGGGTCCCGAACAAGCAAGAGTGTCGTGGCGCTGGCTCTCCTCGGGAGCTCCAGTTCCTTGCACTGGGCACGGCCCTCGTCGCCGTGACGGCGGACGCTCGCAGCTGATCGGTGGTGGCACCGACGAGGACCGCCGCCGCTTCTCCGGGGATGGGCACGCGTTAGGAAGGTAGCCTCAGCCTTTGTTCCTCCAGGTGAACACCGGCGGCCGTCGCTCGAGGAACGCGGCCACACCCTCTGTCGGGTCGTCAGCCGCAGCCACCTCTGAGGCCCACCGGGCCACCAGCCGCTCAGGGATGCCGCCATCGGACGCCATGGCATCGACCATGGCCTTGCTGGCCTGCTGGGTCAGGTGAGAACGCTGGTCCGCCAGCAGGGCGGCGAACTCGGACAGGCGCCGATCCAATGCATCAGGGGCATGGACCTCGTCCACGAGGCCGACACGCAGGGCCCGTTCGGCGTCGATGAGCTCAGCAGAGAAGAGCAGGTGCTTGGTGGCCGACGGGCCCATCAAGCGGACTGCCCGTGCAAGCGCCGGCGCCGGGTAGACGATCCCAAGGCGGGCAGGGGTGATGCCGAAGACCGCGGTGTTGTCGGCGATTCGCAGGTCACAAGCCGTGGCGATCTGCACGCCGCCACCGACGCATGAGCCTGTGATGCCAGCAATGGTGGGCTGAGGCAGGGCGACAAGGGCGGCGGCGGCCTCCAGATTGGTGCGGACGTAGTCCTCGTCGGTCACCTGCAGCCCAGCCACGTCTGCCCCCGCGCAGAAGTGCTGGCCGACACCGCGGACGAAGACGACGGCCACATCCCGATCGCCGGCCAGGCTCCGACACTGCCGCCCGAGCTCCCCCCACATCTCCATGGTCATGGCATTGCGCTTCTCGGGCCGATTGAGGGTGATCGTCACCACGCCCCGATGCTTGGCCACGCCAACCAGGTCGGTCATCGCCTCAACCCCTCGCAACGCTTACTTGACATCGCCAAGCAGGCTGAAGGTACCCAGCTCCCGCAAGGCGGCACACGAGCGCTTGGCCATGGCCACGAACATGCCGTCCGCGCGGGCACTGCCCTCGGCCGAGGCGTAGACGCAGCCGAGCACGGTGATCATCGGGCCCTGGAGCACGCCCAGGCGATAGCCGTCGAAGCACTCGGCCCGGCTGAAGTCAACGATGCCGAGGTCGACCAGGGCTTGGTGATAGGCGTCGACCAACTCGTCCTCACTGGCACGTCGGTCCTCGGGGGTGAGGCAAGTGGCCAGGAAGTAGCCGAGGTCCCGAGTGGGAGGCCCGACGGTGACGGTCTGCCAGTCGACGGCGACCACTCCCTCTCCGGACAGGGGGAACAGAAGGTTGTCGAGGCGGTAGTCACCGTGGAGAAGGGAGCGTGGCCCGTCGACGAGGGACTTCCACTGCCCGGTGCGGGCCGCCGCCTGGCGAAGGGTGGCGACGTCGTCTGGGCCGAGTCGCGACTCGTAGCGCTCGATGAACTGCTCGACGGCACCGCCCATGAGGTCACCGAGGAACTGGCTGCTTGCGTCGTCGACCGGTCCGAGCCACGTCAGGTGCTCGTCGAGGGAGGGAGCGTTCCAGGTGGGTGCGTGCAGACCGGCCAGGTTGCGCAGGGCGTCAAGGGCCTGGAACTTGGTGCACCCGTCGGCTTGGACCCCGGGCACGCACGGAGCCAGGTCATCGAGGATGAGCGTGAAGTCCACCAGCTCCTCGGTGATGGCGGCGTGCCAGCTCTGCGGGATTCGCACGGCCACAGACCGAGCGAAGACAGTGTAGAAGTTGACCTCCTTCTGGTAGCCGGCCTTGATCATCGACCGGGCAGCTGCATCCCCTCCGGCCATTTTGGCCACCAGCGTGGTGGGCCCCTCGCCGGCGAGATCGAGGTGGAGCCGAAAGGTCCGACCGATCTGACCGGTGCCGATCGGTTCATGGCTCACGGCCGACACCTTGCCGTCGAATCCGGCCCGGCCAATGACCTCTGTCAGGAATGCCGGTGTGATCTCCTCCGGCTCCCCAAAGACCTCGTCGCTCATGGCTTGGGTCGCCGACCGGCCCAGGGACGGGCCACCTCAAGTTGGGAGGCAACCTGGAACAACAGATCCTCGCGGCCATAGGCCGCTACCAGCTGGATCCCCACCGGAAGGCCCTCGGCCGTTGCCCACAGGGGAAGTGACACCGCCGGCTGGCCCGAGATATCGAAAGGGAGCACGAAGGCGGTCATGGCCCCGAGGGTGGCCATCTGATCGGCGATGGGGACGTCGCCCGAAAGGATGCCCAGCTTGGGCGGCACGATGGCCAGGGTCGGGGTGAGAACCAGGTCGAAGGGTGCGGTGGCAACAGCGATCTGGCGACTCCACCGGGCGAGCTCGTTCGTGGCGTTGATGAGCTGGATGGCGGTGATAGAGCGGCCGCCTTCGAGCATGGCTTCCGACATCGGTTCCAGCTGATCGACCGGGATACCCAGCCGCTCCTCCCACTCGAGGATGTCCCGGGCCACTCCAGCGGCGATCACCGTGGCCATGGCCAATGGTCCCGTCTCACTGGCCATGATGCGTCCGTCGGCCGCTTCGACGTGATGGCCCAGCGACTCGAGTAGCCGGGCGGCGTCGCCGGCAGCGGACAGGCATTCCTCCGTGACCGGGCTTCCGTTCGGTGGCTCGGTGACCAGGCCGATACGAAGTGACCCCGGGTCGCGCCCCACATCGTTTGCCCAGGGGTGGATCGGGAGGGGAGCTTGGTGGAAGTCACCGGGCACAGAGCCGGCCGTGGCATCGAGCACCACGGCCGAGTCCCGCACCGATCTGGTGAGCACGTGCTCATGGGTGAGGGGACCCCAGTACTCGCCGAAGTCGGGGGCCAGGCTCGTGCGGTCCCTACTGGGCTTCAACCCGACCAGGCCACAGCACGAGGCCGGGATGCGGATCGATCCACCCATGTCATTCCCGTGGGCGATGGGAACGAGGCCGGCGGCCACGGCGGCGCCGGACCCACCGCTCGATCCGCCCGTCGACCGGGTCAGGTCCCACGGGTTGTGGGCCGGGCCGAAGGCCAGGGGCTCGGTCGACGGCGAGGTGGTGAGCTCGGGGACTTTGGTCCGGCCGAGCTGGATGAGCCCGGCGGCGCGGTAGCGCCTGGTGAGCTCCGAGTCGTGCGGTGAGACCCATGGGTGGTCGCGCAGGTAGCCCATCCCGTGCTGGTAACGGTCCCCCTCGGAGTGCTGCACGGCGTCCTTCAACAAGAAGGGCACTCCCGCCAGCGGGGCCTCGAGGTCAACCGCACCCGCCTCCGCCCGGGCCCGGTCGTAGCGACGGAAGACCACAGCGCCGAGCGCGCCGTCGAGCGCCTCGATACGAGCGATGGCCTGCTCGACGACCTCAGGGACCGAGACCTCTCCGGCCCGCACCAGCGCGGCAAGGGCCACCCCGTCGGTCCAGCGCAGCTCGTCCTCGGTTGTTCCGGCCACGACGCCTCCTGTCGGCGGGCTCCGCGTCCCGTGCCCGGGCCAAGCTAGCCAGCTCGGCACCGAGGCGCCATCGAGGCGCGCGGTCAGTCAGTCTCGTCCAACTTGAATCCCAGCTTCATGGTGACCTGCACGTGGCCGACTTCGCCGCCCTCGATGTGCCCCCGGATCTGGGTTACCTCGAACCAATCGAGATTGCGGAGCGTGGTGGCGGCCCTGGTCACCGCCCCTTTGATGGCGTCGTCCACGCCGACCTTCGATGAGCCCACCACTTCACTGATGGCATACGTGTTCTCTGCCACTGTTCACTCCATTCGTAGGGTTCTCTCTCAGCTCTACCCCGCCCTCGGCGCGATTATCCCCAGATCGCCCCGGCCTCACCATCTTGGAGAAATGTACTGAGCACCGAGCCGATCGAGCAGGCCTCGGGCCAGCCGACGGGGCTCGGGCCGAGCCGCACGACAGCGACTTTGTCGCGCCTGGCGTTGCGTCGAGTTCCCCTAGGCCACGGGGCGCACCGATACCTCTTGCCCGGCCCAGGGCCGTCGCCCCCCCCGGCCGGGCAGCTCAGTCGGGGAGCTCGGTGGAAACCGACCCCTGCCACTGCGCCGGTCGGCGCTCCAAATAGGCGACGACCCCCTCCCTGGCGTCGGGGTGGGCCATCAGATGGTGGTGGAGCGCGGTCTCTTTGGCCTCGATCTCCTCTTTGGAGAGGTCCCAGGTCTCCCAGAGCAGGGCCTTGCTCACGGCCACCGACAGCGGGGCGGTGTTGGCGGCGACGTC
>Ga0182030_10015789_pt1 | contig 14773 bp, 5 predicted proteins | sample 812S3MmetaG_FD_121299 | JGI IMG/M metagenome (GOLD analysis project Ga0182030, IMG submission 121299) | Permafrost microbial communities from Stordalen Mire, Sweden - 812S3M metaG (Illumina Assembly) | ecosystem: Environmental > Terrestrial > Soil > Wetlands > Permafrost | place: Sweden... | reverse complement strand
TTGGGCACAGAGTTCACGGTGATGGTGAGCGACTTCGTCGCCGTAACGTTGTCGGCGTCAGTGACCATGACGGTAAAGGTCTGCGTGGTGGCGGTCGAGCCCACGGTCCCGCTGATGACGCCCAATGCTGGGTCCAACGTGAGACCCGTCGGCAACGTGCCAGACGAGATCGACCACGACAGCGGCATCGTGCCACCGGTAACTACCAGCGATTGCGAGTAGCCCGTTTGGGTATCCGTGGCTGCGGCGAGCGAGGTCGTCGTAATCGACGGTAGGGCGTTCACGGTGAGGTTGACTTGGTTTGAGGTCACTCCGTCAGCAACCGCGTCGAACGTCAGCAGCCCTGGGGTTGTGCCGGTGAGGACGACGCTCGTCATGCCCCCAAAGACAGTCGGACTACCGAGGCCAGAGACCGCACCGCTGCCGGAGACCTTGGAGAAGACGACGACGCTGGAATGGTCCGCCGTTTCGAGGTTGGCGTACGAGTCCTCTAGTTGGGCCGTCTCCGTGCATGACTTCGTTGAAGTGAAGGCCGCGGGACAGCCTGTCAGCACGACCTGGCTCAGAACTCCGGGTCCACTCGGCGTAAAGGAACTACTCGCCACCGACGTCAGTATGGGCGACGTCGACGATGCCGTCATGGTGTAAGGAGTATTGACGACTCCCGCGAAGGTGCAGTTGGATACGTTGATAACACCACCGACCGAGTTCAAGTTCGAACACGAAGCAAGTGTGCCCCCCGACGAGATGAGAGTTACCGTCACGTTGGTCGTCGAATTGACATTATTGGCCGAGTCTTCGACGAGCAAGATCGGTTGGGTCGTCAGAGCGAAGCCCGACGCTCCAGCAACCGGCTGGGTAGACCAGACAAGCTGACTCGCTGCGCCCGCGCCCGTTGGAGAGAAGGCGCTGCTTGGCGCAGACGTGATTCCGCCGCCCGTCGCAGTCAGAGTGTAGGGAGTACCGACAGTTCCCGCGAAGGTGCAGTTCGCCACGTTGACAAAGCCGAGCGTTGGCACAAGATTTGTGCACGTCGAGAGCGTGCCTCCCGAGGCCGTCAGGGAGATGCTCGAAGTCGCAGCGGTCACGACATTGTTTGTCGCGTCTTCATACTCGAGAACTGGTTGCACCGCGAAAGGCGAACCGGAGTTTTCTGCGACCGGCGACTTCGAGAACAAAAGCTGAGTAGCAACAGTGGTGATATTGAAATCAGTACTTGTGGCCGAGGTGAGTGACGTAGTTCCACCGGTGCTAGATGCCGTGAGAGTGAGATTGTCGTGATAGGCCGATCCCGCGCATCCCGAGAACGTGTAGATCCCGTTCGAGACCGACGGTGTACATCCCGAAAGCGTCTCGGTAGGCGATCCCGGAGTGATCGCGAGAGTCACGGGGTACGTCGCCTGGGTTGCGGAGGTAACGAGATTGCCGTACGCGTCCTCAACCTCTACTGCCGGCTGGCCCGTGAAAGGGGTCGTATCGGTACCGCTGGCCACACCAGTTGGCTCAGTGGAGAACGCGAGTTGCGATGCCGGACCGAATGAGGTAACCGAAAACGCTTGACTGAGAGCCGGCACCGCGGCATCGCCGGCCGCAGTTGGATTGGCGGTGGCGGTCATCGTGTAATGGGTGGCGGTGACCTGCGGGCTTGACGCAGCGTCAAAGAAATAGCCACCTGCGAAGTCGCACTGCGACGGTGAAGTGGGACTTCCCGGTGGCGACGGCAAGGTAGCTACCCCGGCAGTCACGGGCACGGTGATGGTGGTGGTTGTTGAACCGGCGCAGTTCGAGAGCGTGCCCCCCGAGTCCGTGAGCGTGATAGTTCCTGCCCAACCTGTGTCGACGACCGAGGGCAAAGCGCTTGAAACGACGGAAACTTGAGGGACTTGAGTGAACGCGGACCCGGACGCTCCCGCAATCGGTTGCTCCGTAAAGACCAAGTTGTACGATGACGCGTCCACGGTGAACGTGCTGCTCGGACTGCTTTGCAAACTTCCGTCATATGCGGTGATTTGATAGTTACCGCCGAGACTTATCTCGCAACCCGTAAATGTAACGACACCAAGAACTTCGTTTCCCGAACAACCGGCAATCGCCCCCGGGCCAGATGTGACCGCCAGGGTAACCGGTGACAGGTCGGTGGTCACCGGAATGCCCGCGGCGTCAACCACTTCAACGATTGGCTGAACGGTAAAAGGGGAACCCGCATAACTGGGTCCGCCCGACGGACCTTCTCCCAGGGTGCTTCCATTTAGCAAGACGAGTCGCCGCGACGTGGAGTCGCCGCTGAAACTATTCTTCTGCGTTACCGGGTACTGAACGACGAAACTATTGGTGTAAAGGTCGCCCCCCGCGGTGAAACCAATGGTGATCATCTGAGGCACATTGTTGTAGCAAGGTGGAGTTGGGTATGACGAAGTGGTGCTATTCCACGTGGCCGGGCCGTAGGAATTTCCGTTCCAATACTGAACCGGATTGGTCGCAACGTACGTCACGTCATAGCTCGAATACGGCGCGGGCAGAGGGAAGCCGGTGCTGTAGTCCGGATAAGCCGAGACGGGCGTGGAGCATGCGTCGACAAATAGCGACGACTGAGCATCAATAGCGGAGATTGCTTCTTGCGATGCCGTCGCCAGCACCGTGTTGTAGAGCGCGAGATTGCGATGCTCGCCCGACGCCGTAATTGAGGTCCCAAAACCGATGAGCAACGCCACCGAGGCCAGCCCTAAGACCGTGAGCGCCAGCAGAACCTCGACGAGCGTGTCGCCACCTTCTGATCTGCGACGCTCTCGCCGGCAGATGGTGGTCCGCTTTGTCTCGACAACGCCCGCGCGCGTGCGCTTACTCACGACAAGTCCCTTGCTCGTGCGAGGAACATCCGTCGCACATCGTCAACTCGATGAAGCACCAACCGTCGCATTGACTCATGAGAGGAGAAGTCCAAACGCCATGGCTTCGAGACTGTCACCGTAAAATGACGATGAGAAAGTTGTGGGAGTAACTGCGTAGACCATCGGTGTACCGGTCTTCACCGTTGATGTGGTGACTCCGTCACATGTCACGGTGTAATAGGTCGTCGGTGAGGACAGTGGCACTGGGTTGGAGTAGGTGAGATCGGCGCCTGAATTGCAAGCGTTTCCCACTGGGTCGGTCGGCGTGTCGATGCTCTCACCGTTAGGAAGGATGGTGACCGGCTCATTCGCCGTGAACGAGATCCACTCATTATTGTCCGTTGACTCGGCGTCAACGCCGACCGCTTCCCACCCTGTGGCGGGCAACCCCTGGGGGTTCAGCACTGAGATTTTTGTAATATTCACCGTGGTCGTGCCCGCTCCGGTCTGATAAAGAGCCGGCTCTCCGGCGATACCGGTGTAGAACGGCGTCCCGTTGGTGCAGCTTCCACCGGTCGAACCGGTACACGCATTACCGAGAAATGCGTTCGACCACGTGGGAAGGGCCTTCGGATAGATCGTTTGCCCCGTTATCCCGATGCAGAAATACAAGGTCGATCCTCCAGGGAGGGAGACCGACATTTCCAAACATCCCTGTTCCGCCGCGAGCAGATTGTTGCCCGTGAGAGAGGAGAAATCCACCAAGCAGAGTGTCGAGGCGTACGTTCCTGTTCCCGGCGATGCGAAGTTGCAGCCTGAGTTTGATGCGGGGGCAATAGGTGCGCCACCGGCGGCGGCCACCTCTGCGCTGTCAGCGGGCACGGCCGCAAGCGTGTACTGATAGCTACCGCCGACTTCCGTGCTGTGCGGTTCGGCGAGAGGAAACTCGACGCGAGTCACACTCTGCGTCGAAGTGAATCCGCTGCCAGGGTCGGGCGATAGCGTCTGCCCGGTCCCCGGAACAACATTCGGCGGACTTTGACAGCCCACTGTTCCGCCAGTGACTGAACAGGGAGCTTCAAGATTGTACGAAATGGTCGAAGTTGACGTGGGCGTTATATATCCGCTCGATTTGCTACTCACTGAGCAGTAATTGCGCACCAAGTTCCAGGCTGTACCGACTTGCACCTCCGAGTACGAGACGATGACTTGGTAGCCTCCGCCCGTTGAGAAGGGATTCCACTCGAGGCCCATCAACTGTGTCTGATTGCTCGTTCCACACTGAGGGCTGCTGAGACTTTGGGTGGTGAGGTAGACGGAGCTCTGTACATCACTCTCAAAACTCGCCGCCACCACCTGCGAGTCACCCGTGTCCCCGAGGCGGTTCGACACGCTGGACTGAAGTGAGAAGACCGACAAAAGTCCAAGCGCCAGCCCGCCAACGATGAGAGGAAGGACAGTAACAACGACGATCAGTTCGATCAGCGTGAACCCCTCGTCACTACGGCAGCGTCGACACAGCTTTCTCCGCGCTGTGACACAGGAGCCTTCACGTCGTCGTGAATCGGGGTGAGCCTTTCGGCCCTGCACTGCTCTCATCCCACATGTACCTGGTTGTAGATCCCATACATCGCCGAGATAAGCGCGACGGCGACGAAGCCCACAACTACCCCCATAAAGATGATGATCGCCGGTTCGAACAGTGCGGTGGCCCGATCGAGTTTCGTTTCGAGCTCGCGGTTGTAGTACTCAGCTGCTACGTCAAGCTGTTGATCGAGGGTTCCGGTCTCCTCGCCCACGCGAAACATCTGTCGCGCTGCTCCGGGGAAGAGCCCGCTGCGCGCGATTGGCCCGGCGAGTCCTTGACCTTCCATCATCGCTTCACGAATCTCCTCGAGAGCCTTGTGGTACACGGCGTTGTTCGCGGAGTCCGCGGTGACCAACATCGATCGGGGGAGATCTACGCCCGCTTTGAGCATCGACGACAGGATTCGACAGACCCGTTCAAGGATCGCGGTTTGCGTCAAATCTCCAACGACCGGAAGTCTCAGCAGGACGGCGTCCATGCGCGCCCGACCCGCGGGTGAACGACGCATATAGATGAATCCAACGACCAGGATGATCGCGAGCGCGGCTTCGGCGTACCACCAATGCAAGACAAACGAGGACATGCTCATCATCAAGCGAGTGATAAGAGGAAGATTGGCGTGCAGTGACTTGAAAAAAACTGTGAAGCGAGGAAGAACAAAAACGGTCAGCACGAGCACCGTAACGACCGACATGCAGGCGACGACGGCGGGGTAAATCAACGCAGCCGTGATTTTGCTCCGAGCCTTTGTGTCGCGCTCGATGTAGTCAGCGAGTTGGTTCAGCACGGAGTCAAGATTTCCTGTTAGTTCCGCAGATTCAAGGATTCCGACATAGAAGTTCGGAAAAGCTTGGGGATGCAGCGCCGCGGCGGCGGCAAAAGTGTCACCTGCTCGAAGGCTGTCAATCACTTCGCGCAGAATGCCGCGCAAGAGCTTGTTCTGCGTTTCTTCCACGATGACTTCGAGGGCCTCCATGATCGGTATTCCCGCCTTCATGAAGACAGCCAGTTGACGCGTGAAGTTCATAACGTCGGTACGCGGCACCTTTTTCTTCGTGATCTCAAAGGTGAGCATGCTTCTCTTGGTCGATACCTCAATCGGCTGTAACCCTCGTTCGAGCAGCAACATATGCACGGCGCCAGTGGAGAGCGCTGCCTCGATTCCGGAAACCTTCTTCCCGGACTCGTCGAGAGCTCGGTAGCGATAGGCCGTCGTTGAGTCGCTCTTTTTGCGACCCATGCCAAAAGCAATGGCTTGCTTTGGGGCGTCTTGCTTTGCCCGCTTTACGGCCTCTTTATCCGACTTATCCGACTTGCTAACGTTTTTGCCTTTGCCGAGAATGCTCATAGGGCGTACACGCTTCGGATGACTTCGGCGACCGTCGTAATATCCTGGTTTACGAGGGCAATTGCCTCTTGGCGCAGGGTACGCATGCCTTGTTTCATTGCCATGTTGTGTAGCTCCTCTTGGGTAGCCCATCCGACGATGAGGCGCTTTATTTCAGGGGTCATGACCAGCAGCTCATAGACGCCGATCCGGTCCTTGTAGCCCGTGTCACTACAGAAGTTGCAGCCCGAGCCGTAGTAAAAGACCTGCTTGTCCAGGTCGGCGCCGCCGCTCTCCAGGTAGAACTCTCGCTCGTCATCGGTCAGGGTGTGGGTCGTCTTGCATGAAGGGCAGATCCGACGTAGGAGGCGCTGGCCGACGATGGCGAGCACAGACGACGCCACCAAGAATGACTCAATACCCATGTCGAGGAAACGGTGGAGGGCCGACACGGAGTCCGTGGCGTGCATCGAGGAAATGACGAAGTGACCGGTGAGAGCCGATTGGACTGCTACCCGGGTGGTTTCTACGTCTCGAATCTCGCCCACAAGGATGACGTCAGGGTCCTGGCGGAGGATCGATTTGAGCCCCGTGGCGAAGTTCAAGCCCGCCTGTTCGTTGGTCTGAATTTGATTAATGGTGGGGAACACATACTCCACCGGATCCTCAATAGTCATGACGTTGAGGGTGGGATTTGAGACCTCACTCAAAGTGGCGTACAGCGTCGTCGTCTTGCCGCTACCAGTCGGACCGGCACAGAGCACCATGCCAAAGGGCGAGCGGACGAGCTTGGAGTATGTGGCGTGGGTGTCGCGGGGCATTCCCAGGTCATTCAGCTTGAAAACTGATCGCGTCTTGTCCAGGATTCGCATAACGCAGTTCTCGCCCATAATCGTGGACACCGTCGCCACCCGAACATCGACCTCGTTGCCATCGATGCTGATCGTGAGCTGACCGTCCTGAGGACGACGGCGTTCGACGATATTCATGTTCGCCATGATCTTGATACGACTGACGAGGCCCGGACCGATCGCGATGGGCAGCTGGAGGATCTCCTTGAGGGCTCCGTCAATGCGAAAACGCACTCGAACGTAATCCTCAGATGGTTCAATGTGGACGTCGGAGGCCCGGTCTCGCATGGCCTGAGTCAATATTCGATCAACGACCTGAACCACGGGAGCGTCATCGCTGACCACCTCAACTTCGGTCGTACCGACCGCCTTCTTCCGCGCTCCTTCAACCGCCTCAAAGGCTTGCACGAGCATGCCGACGCTGCCGATGGCCCGGTAGTTGCTGTCGATCGCCCAGATGATGTCGCTCACGGGGGCGATCATGAGACTGACGTTGCGCTTCGAGGTCGAAGAAAGGAGACTTCGCAACTCGTCACTCGGCTCGGCAACCGCGACATAGAGACTGTTCTCTTCGGATCTCACCGGAATCGCCAACTGCTCGCGCGCCATTGTTTCAGGGATAAGAGAAATCACCGCCGGGTCGACGTTGTCACGTCGCAGGTTCACCACCACCAGGCCAAAGAAGTCGGCAAGAGCTTCGGCCAGGACCTGGGCGTCGAGGGCGCCCATACTGACGAGGATCTCACCGAGCTTGCCGCTGGTCTCTTGCTGCTCGGTGAGCGCCTGCTCTAGTTGCTCACCCGTGATCAGATTTTTTTCGAGAAGAAGGTCGCCGAGGCGTCCTTTGTAGACAGTCGGCATCGTCGTGGTCGCAACCGCCCGACCGTTAGCGTGGCCCGGGCCATCGGCGACCAGAACTGAACCGACCCTGCGCTCGATGCCATTGTCCCCGACATCTTCGGCAGGACCTTGGTCGGAGCGAGGAGCTTTTTCGGATTTCCTCTTGAACGCCACAATCAACCCCTAAGAAATTCGACAAAAACTACGTATTTAAACGTAGTTCTGATGTATATAAATCGATTGCAATAATTTTCACACATATGCATCAATTTTTCGGTCATTTCCGTAAAAGAATTTTCGCACCAAAAAGCAACCGTGTGAACATGCCGACACTTCAGTGCGGCCAATCGTACCCGTGTGACCGGCATTACGGTCATGCACCGGTAAATAAGACCAACTTTGGCCCCGTTTACACCGTTCGAACCTTCTAAAAGCATTGCCCTTGACATTTCTATATACGCGTTTCTGTAGGTATTACGTGAACATCGATGGTTTGCCAAAGAGGTATCCCTGGCCGAGCATGCCGGCTTCGCCTAGGGGAACACCGAGTTGGCGCAGCATCGCGGCTTCGGCTTCGGTTTCGATGCCTTCCGCGATCAAGGTGGTACCGCTCTGAGAGGCGAAGTGGCACATTCCCGCGATCATCGCTTGTCGCGCGGGGTTGGTGTCGATGTCGCGCACCAGCGAAATATCCAGCTTGACGAAGTCAGGCTGGAGTTCGAGGATGTGGCTCAGGCTGGTGTACCCCGCTCCCGCGTCATCGACCGCGAGCTGGCAGTTGCCAATCTCGCTCAGCGCTCGACGTATCGCCGTGTAGTTCTTGATCTGGGCGTGCTCGGTGACCTCGATGACCAGACGACGGGTCACGCCGTCGACCACTTTGGCGGCGTGGCCATCCAGCAGCGCCGCTGGCGAGAAGTTGAGGCTGAGCCAGAGGTCGGTACCGAGCTCCTGGGCGGCGTCCAAGGCCGTCTGGGCACAGAGAGCCTCGAGTTCACTGCCGAGCCCGATCGAGTGCGCCTGCATGAAGCGCTGATCGGGCGGCTCGCCGTCGTCGAATCGGGTAAGTGCTTCGTACCCGACAACGGTTCCGCTCTCGAGTTCCACGAACGGCTGAAAGACGGGGTGGAATCTGCGGTTTTTCATGATGTTCTGGATGTTCGAGCGCAACGATTCCTTTTTGGAGAAGACGTCGGCCTCCGCACCAAAAAGGGCTCCCGCGTACGATCCGAGTTCTTCGAAGACTGGGAGGCGAGCGCTCATTGATTCGGGACCTTCTTCGCACTTCGTCGCCAGTGCCAGAATCCCGACTAATTGGCCCTCCCAGCGAATCGGGACGTTGCCGATTGCTGTAAATCCGCCCCGCACCATGCGAGCGGTCACCCCGCCGGTCGATACGACTCGATACTGGCTTAGATCAATCCACCATGAGCCGGCCTCGGTGCGCTCGATCAAGAGTTCGGGATTCTGAAACTCCAGCGTGACGCCCGTCGTCGCGCCACCTAACTCGTCGCCGCCCGTTCCGATCGTCAGCAGCGTTCCATCACCTTGGACCAACACCATGAGTGCCGCATCGATATCGACCAGATTTGCCGCCGCCCGACAGAAGGTTTCTGCCGTTTCATGGAGGGAGGCGCCCCGGCGAACGTCCTGCATGATGTCAAGAATGTCCAAACGGTCCCGCTGCTCACGAGTTCGATTCGTCTCTAGGCGGCGCTCGACGGTGAGGTCGCGTTTCACCGCCACGTAGGCCATAAGACGGCCTTCGGAGTCATGGATCGGCGAAATAGTGGCGTCCTCTTCGAAGAGATCGCCGGTCTTTCGACGGTTGATCATGGTTCCGTGCCAGGGTTGACCGCCCAGGAGATGGGCCCACATGACCTGAAAGAAGGTGCGGTCGTGGAGTTCGCTTTGCAATATGCGCGGATTTTCGCCCACGAGCTCCTCAAGTTCGTAGCCGCTGGTGCGCACCGACGAGGGATTGGCGTACAGAATGATGCCTGTTGGATCAGTTATAAGAATTGACTCGCTCGCTTGGTCAATCGCCTTGGTGAGAAGGGCCTGGTCGTTGAGGGATTTGACCAGTCGTTCGTGATCGCGCAGCCGCTTTATACCAAAGCCCAACTCCTCTGCGAGATCCTTTAAGACGTCGACAACGTGACCGTCAAAGGCGTTCGGATCGACGGAGTAGACCTGCAAGCTGCCATCGACCGAGCCTTCGACGAGGACTGGCAAAGCGATGCACGACTGAAAGCCGTGCATCGTTGCCTGTCCGAGCCAGGGGGTGAATGTATCGTCTCCAGCCAGATCGCTCATGACAACTGGCTCTTCGGTGCGGATCGAGGTTCCGGCGGGTCCCCGGCCCAATGGACCGGTACTCCAGTCCACCCTGATCGCGTCCACGTAGTCGTGGTGCCTTTTACTTGCAGCGACCTTGATAATGCTGTGCGTGGCATCGTCCACGCGACGGCCGTACCAAGCCAACGCGTATCCACCTTCGTCGACCGCCGCCTGACACATTTGAACAAGAAGGTCCTCTTCGGACTCCGAGCGCACCAACACTTGGCTGCCCGCCGACAACGTGCTCGCGGCCCGCTGAGCCGCTACCTCGCTCTGGCAGTCGCGAAGAGCGACGACGCTGCCGACGATGGCGCTCGTCGCTCCGCGCGCGGGCTGGGCGCGCACACCCATCCAACGAAGATCGCCGTTCGCGGTTCGAAGACGAAACTGGGCGCGTCCGATCTTCCGCCCCGAGAGAAGCTGCTCGTGACGTTCAGTCAGTTCGGCGGCGTCGTCGAGCGCAACAAGGTCGACCGCTCGGGTGCCGACAATCTCTTCGGGTACCCATCCGAGTACTTGGTAAATGGAGGGCGAGACCCACTTGATGACGCCTTCCATATCCGTCTCATAGACAATGTCGGAAGAGTTCTCCGCGAGCAGGCGAAAGTGCGCTTCGGACTTCGCGAGGGACTTACGCGTCGCCATCTCGTCTTCGATGTTGTGCAGTCCCACCACGATTGCGGCAACTGACCCATCGCGATCGTGGATTGGTTTCGCCGACAACGACATCCAATGAAGCTCACCGGCGACCGAACGGTAACGTAGCTCGATTGAAGCGGGACTCTCCCCGGCCAGCACCTGACGTCGGTACTCACCGGCTACTTCGCGGTCTCCTTCATAGATGAGATCAAAGCTCGCCCGACCGATGAGATCCTCAGGGCGCCAGCCGAAAGTCTGACCCGAGGGCGACATCCACTTCAACAGCCCGTCACGTCCGACTTCGTACACGATGTCCGACGCGTTCTCGGCGAGTAGTCGATAGTTCTCGAGCGTCTCTACCCGATCTGTCACGTCGCGCCAGGTGTAACTCAAACCATCGCCGACCTTGACCGCACGAACGTCGCAGTGTCGCTCGGACTTCCAGACCTCGTTGTAGTACACCGAGTCGTCGAGGATCAACGGCTCGCCCGTCTCGACAGCGTGCACGTAGGTCGCGAAGGTCCCCGAACTCTTGTGGCCGGGAAGTATGTCGGTCAGACGTGCGCCAATCATCTTTTCTCGAGTGGAGTGGTTGTACGCAATAGCCGCATCGTTGGCCTCGGTGAAGATGAAGTCGACGACTCGCCCTTTATGGTCCCTCACCGCTTCAAAGATGACGTGGGGATCCATGAGGGAATCCAAGATGGCAGCGAGTCGCGCTCGCTCGAGTTTTAGTTGGACAAGTAGCTCATCACTCGTTTCGTATCGACCGCGATGAACACCGCTGGGCGTGACGAGAGGGGGCGCGACGTCGGGTTCTCGATGCTTGAGAGACATGCCCCTCCTTTACGGCCACTTGCCAGGTATTTGCCTGTGATTGGAAGTATGGCGGGGCCACCTCTACGCGCTCCCTACGAAACGTCAACGGTTACACCTGAATGCGCGAACGTGACAAAAAAGACACTTCGGTGAACACCGTCATGGCGAGAGATGCACGCGCTTACCGGTTGACGGCGCTGACCGAATCAGCGTTTGGCACTGACGGATACGAAATACCCGCCGGCCCTCGGCCAAAGACTCGCAGAATATTATTCGTTATTTTCCTCAGTGTGGGAGCCGAGCATTCCGCCTCGACGCACGTTCGCAGGTCACCGATCCACACGTTGTTTCCCGTGTCAATAACGCCCGCCTCACTCGTGGGATTCGTGAAATACACCATGTCCGAGTAGCTCTCGCCGTCCCACGTCCCACCACTAATGGTTGCTTCGCCGGCGCGAATCGGGGAGTGAGCGAGAATCTCCACGTTGGACGGCGATCCGGCGATCACGTGATCGAAGTCGGAGGCGATCACGCCAGTGAGGGACGAACCATCGTTCAGATCCGTGCCACGAAAGACCCACGATGACGCGTCGCTGATCACCATTGATGCGGTCACCCCCGGCGAGAGATAGCCGCTGTACTGCTCGCCAATCTGACTTACGGGGGACCAATCGGCGGGTGGACTCTCCCATGTGTTGCCCGTGACCTGCATCGGACTGCCTCCCTCGTTGAGAGGATCCTCATACGCATCTCTATAGTCGACCACTTCGCGGTCGGGTCCGATGGGCGACGATTGCAGACGATCGTGACGCACCATGGCGGCGGCACCGAAGTAGACAATGTTCACGCCGCGCGCGACGGCGTTTTGCACGGCCAGTCGCTCTGTGTACGTCCATCCTTCATCGTGATCAAGCGTCAGCAACACCTTGTGTTGCAACAGCAAGCCCGGATACTGACTAAGGGTGACGTCCGATATGTAGGTGACATCCAAACCCTCTCTCTCTATAAGTTGAACCAGGGGGTACTCGTTCGTTAGAAAGTCGGCGGCTCCGAAATCCGTGTCGTAGGGCCGATCAAAGGAAACGATGCGCGCCCGATTGCAGGGGGGGTACGACATGTGGTCAATGATGCAGGGGCCTTCACCTTTGTAGAACGAGTACCCGCCATACGTGTTCCACGCCTCTTCCACCAGGGAGCGGCTCATGATGACGTAGGCCGCTGTACTCGAAGGATCCCAAATTGTGAGGAGGACGTAACTCTGCGCCCGTGCTCCACCGGTGAGTTTGATGAGATAGTCGCCAGGTGTGAAAGCCGACGTCACGGGCATCACCAGCGAAGGGTGCCAATTGACGCAACTCACCGTGTTGGTCGTCGTCGTCAGCCCGCACGGAGGCTGCGCGACTCCCGTCTCGAGGGGCGACGCCCAGACTTCGCGGGCACCCAGTCCTTGGTACCAACCCATGCGGTAGGCGATGGCGCGATAGGTCGCGACGTGCGAGTCGACGTACAACGTGACGTTCTGCCCTTCTCGTGCATACGTGAGGTTGGCGAAACCCTGTATCGCCGTGGGCGACGCAGCGCCGGATATCTTCCACGAGCTGGTGCCCGGTAAACGATTCTCCGCAATGGTCGCCGAGGACTCGACGCCATTGGGTCCCAACGCGGTCGTCGGCAACGTGGTGGTCGTCGTTGTGGGTATCGTCGTGGCCGAAACGTTAATCGTGCTCGTCGTAGTCGTCGTTGCCGTATCCCCGGCTGAAATCGTGACACAGGCAACGAGAACTGCAGAGGCGGCGCTCACCGTGACGACAAGGCGCCACATTAAACCTCGACTCTTCATCACTTGCCCCCACGTAACCCGACAAACCGCCAAGAGTTGACTGTACCGATCTCCGTTTCGTCGCGATGGGCGAGGCGGCCGTCGTAGACGAATCTTGGCGGAATCTTGGAAGACCAGTAAGCGCAGCGCATGGCCTAGGAGTCGCGCACCCAGATGCTGCCTCTATATATTGCGCGAAGAGGCCACAGCGCCTGCAAGTACTGACAATACGGGCCGTCACGATCGTTAAGCCAAGGGGGTGCCCCGTTACGCTGGAGATACTCGCTCATGACCCTTATTAACGAAACCCTCGGCGGACACTATCGGCTCGTCCGCCTCCTCGGGCGCGGAGGAATGTCCGACGTCTACGAGGCCGTTGACGCACGCAGCGGTCTCGACGTCGCGGTAAAAATCCTTCGCTCAAGTGACCCCGAGTTCGTACGGCGCCTGGCGCACGAAGCGCGCGCCCTCGAGAGTTTCGAACACCCCGGGCTGGTTCGCCTCTACGAAACCGGACTCGCGGGAGATCAGGCGTTCTTGGTCATGGAGTACGTCGAGGGAATCACTCTGGCCGAGTCTCTGCGTCGCAGTCCTCTCGCGACCCGAGACACAGCAGCACTGGGGGTCTCGCTCGCGGATGCGCTCGCCTACGTCCACGAGCGAGGCGTCGTACACCGCGACGTAAAGCCGTCGAACATTTTGATCTCAACGAACGGCGAGGTAAAACTCGGGGATTTCGGTATTGCGCAGCTTCACGACGCGGCGACGCTCACGATCGCTGGCACAATGCTCGGGACCGTCTCCTACATGGCTCCGGAACAACTTGAGGGCACTCAAGTTGGACCCGGTGCCGATATCTGGTCGCTGGGCATTGTGCTTCTCGAGTGTCTCACCGGACAACGCGTCTACGAAGGATCGCCCAGCGAGATCGTGGCCCGCCGCCTTCGCGAACCGATTCCTCTCCCGGATCTTCCCGTGGCCTGGAAGATTCTCTTTAGCGGAATGCTCGATCATCGCCCCGACCAGCGACTAACCGGTAGAGAGGTGACCGCACTTCTCGCCACGTCTCCCTACTCGGCGCCCTGGGCGCCGAGTGCCGCGATTCACGACGACGCAACGTACGACCTCACGGCCCTCGCTCCCGGAGCGGATGTCACGATGGTGGCCGGTCCTGCCGGTTCAGCCGGCGCGGATGTCACGATGGTGGCCGGTCCCGCGGGATCAGCCGGCGCAGACGCCACCCGGGTTATCACTCCGCCATCCACGAGAGTCCCGCGTCAACAACGCGCCTGGCGCTCGACCAAGACCGCGATCGGCGCTTTGGTAGCGCTCGCCGTCATCGGTATTGGTCTCGGCTTTTGGCTCACACCGAGTCCGCCACGAGACCCCAAACGCACGACGACCACGACCACGATGCCCAGCGCGTCAACCGCGCTTACCTTGTTGGTGAGCGACATGGCCCGCGCCCAGTCGGCGGGGCGGATGGGGCCGGGCGCTGAGCAGAGTATTGCGAGCAGCGCCGAGCAAGCCCTCGCCAATAACACTGCGGGCAATATCACCCAAGCGGGCAAGGATCTTCAGCAAGCCGAAACAACAATCGTCAATGGCATCCAAGGCGGCACGATCACCGAAGCCGAAGGTATTCAGCTTCTCCACGCGCTCTCGGTGCTCTCGAACTCGCTCGGCGTCGCCATTCCCCCGACGACCACCACGACGTCGACG
>Ga0182030_10015788_pt1 | contig 14773 bp, 10 predicted proteins | sample 812S3MmetaG_FD_121299 | JGI IMG/M metagenome (GOLD analysis project Ga0182030, IMG submission 121299) | Permafrost microbial communities from Stordalen Mire, Sweden - 812S3M metaG (Illumina Assembly) | ecosystem: Environmental > Terrestrial > Soil > Wetlands > Permafrost | place: Sweden... | reverse complement strand
GGTAATATTACCCGATCTATTCGCACGATCATTTCGGCGCAGTGCGCTTCGATCCTTCCACCGACAACATCCTGGTGGGCGGCTACGGCGGCGTACCGTGGAACACCGGAGCCGATGCCAACAAGAAGAACTTCGCGCCCCGTATCGGCGTGGCGTATCGCCTCAACGAGAAGACTGTGATCCGCAGCGGCTACGGCATCAGCGTGGATCCGGACAACATGCGCAATCAACGGAACCAGTATCCGGCGATTGTCAACCAGGTGTACCAGCCGCTGAATTCCTATCAATTCATCAGCTACGCCGGCGTTCCGAACTCCGATGGAGCGACTCAGGTAGGACTGGCGGACGGCATCCCGTTGCCTAACTTCCCGGTCATCTCGACGGGTGTTATCAAGCCGTCGCCCACTGCATCGCTGACCACCTATCTGCCGAGTGTCAGCACGGTGACTTTCCCGTCCAATTACGACCGCGGTTATTACCAGACCTGGAATTTCTTCGTACAGCGCGAATTCTCGCCGACCCTCACGGCGCAGGTGGGATATGTGGGCACGCACGGCGTCAAGCTGGATGAAGGGGTCAATATCAACGGATCCGCTCCCGGCACCGGAACCGCCGGCCGGCAGCTGTATCCCTACGTCACCAGCGACATGAACGAGTATGAGCCGTTCGGATTTATGACTTACGAGGGCTTGCAGGCAACCGTGCGGAAGCGTATCGGAGCATCTCTGTTCGGCGCCAGCTATGCGTTCTCCAAGGCTATCGACAGTTCCAACGGTGACAACGGGGACGGAACTTTGTGGCGCGCGTACCCGGTGTCGTTCGCGTTGGACAAGCAGTTGTCGGGCATCAACCGCGCGCAGACGCTCAGCATCTACTGGGTGTACAACCTGCCGTTCGGCAAAGGGCACACCATGCTGACCAAGGGACCGGCGGCCTTGATCGCCGGCGGTTGGCAAGTCTCCGGCACCATGGCCCGGTACAGCGGCCTGCCGTTCACGGTGGGCACTGCGTCCAGCGTCAACGCGGGCGGTCAGGGAACCAGCGCCACTCAGGTCAATTCGGTGGTCAAGATTCTGGGCGGCCACGATGCCACGGATCCCTATTTCGACGGTTCGGCTTTTGTGAATCCGCCGACCGGCGTCCTGGGCACCACCGGAAGAGACCTCCTGATCGGTCCGGGATACTTTCAGATGAACGCGAGTATCACCAGAACCTTCGCGTTCAAGGAAGATAGGGTCAAATTCCAGTTGGTGGGCGAAGCCTACAACCTCACCAATACGGTGGTGTTTTCCAACCCCAACAGTACTTGCTGCTGGGCGACGAACTCCTCCGGCGCGGTCACCAACTACAACAACTTTGCCGTGATTACAGCCGCCTCGTCCACTCCGCGCTATTTGGTGGTGGGCGGCTATCTGCGGTTCTAATTGACTGGCCAATCGACGAGCCCCCGCGCGAAAGCGTGGGGGCTCTTTTTTTGCGTGGGACATGCTTCAGCTTGGCCAGGCGAGCGCAATTCACCGGCGTCCAGAAAGTTTCGGCGCCACGTCCGCTGGGGAAGTCACATGCCGGCACTACCAACAAGCGTAACGACCGGTGACTGAGGCTCGGGCGAGTTCCGCTCGCTTCCGGGCTGGACAAGCTGAGGCATGGCCGGTCCGTGAGGTCAGAGCGCCTGTTCAGCGCTCATAAAGTTCGTCTCGGGTCCACTGCTTGGTGCCAATTTCTACCAGCCCCTTATCGAACGCCATGTTCAAGCGCATTCGGGCCGATAGGAGAAGGTCCGCTTCACTGCCGGGCTTTGCGTTTAGCTTAGAGCTCCCCACAAAGATCGGTGTGGCACATAAACCGTGTTACCTGGTCACGACTTTCCCCGGCAGGGCGTTGGTCATCTTGCCGCCTTCGATCACAGGCACCCCGTTCACCAGCACGTATTGCATTCCCTCCGACAGCTGATTCGGACTTCCGAAGGTGGCGACATCGTGGATGGTATCGGGGTCGAAGACTACTACGTCGGCCCACATCCCCGCCTTCAGCACCCCGCGACCGGGGAAGCGCATGCGGCCGGCGGGCAGCGACGTGAACTTGCGGATGGCGTCCTCGAGGGTGAGTATCTTTTCCTCGCGCACGTATTTGGCGAGGAGGTGCGGGAATGTCCCGTAGGCCCGCGGGTGCGGATGCTCTCTGCCGAGGAGTCCATCGGGCGACGTCCCTTGCGAGTCATTGCAGATAGAGACCCATGGCTGGCGGAGGGCCAGTGCCACGTCGGGTTCCGACATGATGAACATCGCCACCTGGGTGAAGGCCTCGTCCTCGATGAGCAGGTCGAAGACGGTATCGATGGGATCCTTGTGCCACAACGCGGCGATCTCCGCGATGCTCTTGCCTTGCAGCGGCAGCAGCTTGGGATTTTGCACCGCGCCCACCAGGAACGACTGCGGGCCCTCGACCTGCTGCCACTCATTATTCCAGTCGCCCGAGGGTGTCTCCATGTCCTTGCGGATGCGCGCCCGCATCGCCGGATCTTTCAAACGCTCGATGAGTTTCTTGTCGCCGCCATCGTGCGCCCACGGTGGAATGATGGCGGAGAACGAGTTGAATGCCGCAGTGTACGCGTAGGTGTCGGCCGCCACATCGACCCCGGATTTGCGCGCCGCCTCAATGCGGGCCACGATCTCCGGCATGTGTCCCCAATTCGACTTGCCGGCTGCCTTCAGGTGCCAGATTTCCACCGGAATTTTGGCCTCGCGGCCGATGCGGAAGGCCTCGTCTAGCGCATCGTCGATGTGGTCGCCCTCATCGCGGATGTGCGAGGCGTAGGTGCCGCCGAGCTTGGCGGCTTCCGCCGCCAGGGCGATCAACTCCTCGGTTCTGGCATACGGTGCCGGCGCGTATTGCAGCGCCGTAGAGAGTCCTACAGCGCCCTCGTGCATCGCCTGTCGCACCAGCGCCTTCATGCGCTCGAGTTCTTCGGCCGTCGGCGCGCGATCGTCCTCGCCGATCGCGATACGGCGCACTTGGGTTGCGCCAACGTAGCTTGCGAGGTTGATGCCCATGCCCTGCTTGCGCAAGAGCGCGAAGTATTCAGCGAAGGTTCTCCAGGTGGGCTTGACCTGGTAATGCTCCCAGGCGACGCGGTCGAGCTTGATGACGGTGTCGTTGAGCGGCGCGACGGTGCCGCCTTCACCGGTCACTTCGGTGGTGATGCCCTGATAGATTTTCGAGGGCAGATGAGGGTTCACCAGAATGCTGGTTTCGGACTGCCCCAGCATATCGATGAATCCTGGCGCGACCACCATGCCATGCGCGTCGATGGTGCGCTTGGCGGCAGCGCCTTCCAGATGGCCGATGGCGGCGATTTTTCCGGCGCGGATGGCGAGATCGCCGGCGTACCACGGCGAGCCGGTGCCATCGACAATGCGGCCGTTGCGGATGACCACGTCGTAGGGATTGGCCGCGGCGGCGAAGAGCAGTACGGGCAGTAGAAAAGATGTCATTGCAGATACCAGGGTACGTTGATGACTACGATACGCTCGTTGCCTTTTACCAGCAGCATGCCCTTCAGCAGGTTGGCACGCTGGTTGTGGAGCAGGTAATGATACCAGCGGCTCTCCACCAGTTCGGGAATCACTACGGCGACGATGGCATCGGGATTCTTGGCCGCCATGTCGAGAGCGTAGTTTACGATGGTGCCCACGATGAAGCGGTAAGGTGACGGCAGCACCACCAGTTCCGGCTCCTGCAAGCCCATTTCGCGCGCGGGCCGGGCTACCAGTTCCTGCCATTGTTTTACCAGGGCCTCGCTCTCCGGGCATTCAATGTGCACGGCACGCACTTCCGCTGACATGTTCAAGGAAAAACGCAGGGCTTTTTCGGCGATTTTGTTCCAGCGCTGCACCGGCAGCACGATGATAGGCGCATTCGGTTTGCCGGGCGCGAATGTCAGGGGCTCTTCCACCTGGTGGGAGACTTTTTCGTAGTGCCGCCGTATCGAGATCATGGTAACCAGCAGCAGGGGCATCAGCAGCATGGTGATCCACGCGCCTTCCAGGAATTTTGCGCACAGAATCACGATCAACGTCAGGCCGGTGGCCACCGCGCCCACGCCGTTGACGATCATGCTGTTGCGCGCGTGCGGGCCGCCGACGCGCTTCCAATGCATGACCATTCCAGCTTGCGAGAGAGTGAAGGCCAGAAATGCGCCGATGGCGAAGAGGGGAATCAGGCGATCGGTGACGCCTCCGAAAACCGTGAGCAAGAGGCCGGCGACTCCGGCCAAAACTACAATGCCGATCGAAAATACCAGCCGGCGTCCGCGCGTGCCGAACGAGCGTGGCAGATATCCGGTCTCGGAAATGATATTGCAGAGACGGGGAAAATCGGCGAATGAGGTGTTGGCGGAGAATACCAGCACCAGTACGATGCCGGAGATGGCGACGAAGTAAAATGGCCCCCTGCCGACGACGGCGCCGAGCAACTGCGACAACATGCTCTGGTAGCCGGGGTCGCCGGGATCGGTGGCGCCGATGTGGTAGACCTGCGCCAGCCAGGCAATCCCGCCGAGCAGCAGGATCAGGATGGCGATGATGGCGGCCAGGGTGCGGCGCGCGGTCTTGACGGCCGGCTCCTGAAAAGCCAGCACGCCGTTGCTGACGGCCTCCACTCCGGTGAGCGCGGTGCAACCGCTGGAGAACGCCTTGAGCATCAGCCACCAGCCGACGGCCGCGGTGACGGGCGCGAACGGCGGAGGCGCTACTACTGGCGTGGGCGCGCCGCCGGCCATCACGGTCTTGACAGCGCCCATCACGATCATCACGGCGAGCGAGCCCACGAAGAGATACGTGGGCGCCAGGAAGATGAGGCCGGCTTCGCGCAGTCCGCGAAGATTGATCAGCGTGATGACCGCGAGGATGCCCAGGCACAATGCCAGGGTGTGCGGCTGGAGCGAGGGCAGCGCCGAGACCAGCGCACCCACGCCGGCCGAGATTCCGACTGCCACGTTCAGGATGTAATCGATCATCAACGCTGCGCCGGCCAGAAGGCCCGGGAAATTTCCCAGGTTCTCACGCGCCACGGTGAACGAACCGCCGCCGGCAGGGTAGGCCTCAATGGTCTGTCGATAGGAGAAATAGACGATGGTCAGCAGGGCGATGATCCCTAAGCTGAGCGGCACGATGTAGTGCCCACCCAATTCGCCCAAGGGGCGCAGGACGGTAAGGGCGGCTTCCGGACCGTAGGCCGCGGAACTCAAGGCATCGAGGCCGAAGACTGCGACGCCGGCCGCGAGGGCGAGTCGCTGGCCGCGTTCATCGCGACTCGTGAGGGGATGGCCGAGCAGAAGGTCCAAGAGAGACATTGGCTTAATAGTGTATCAGCGGCGGGCTTATGGGCTGTGACGCCAACGGACGGAATTTCACGGTAAAGTCTAGAGTATGGCTGCCATGCCCGCCCCCGCGCTGGAACCGCGGGGCAGTACGCTCGAGGACGAAATCGTCGGGCTGTTCGACCTCTTGCGGGAGCCGCTGCTGCGTTATCTGGCGAGCCTCGGCCTGCCGATGGCGGACGGGGAAGAGATCGTGCAAGAGGTATTTCTTTCGCTATTTCAGCACCTGCGGCGCGGCGGCGATCGAACTAATTTGCGGGGCTGGGTTTTTCGGGTGGCGCACAATCTGGGGCTGAAGCGGCGCAGCAAGACCTCACGCTTGTCGACGGTCGCTTGGGAATGGTTATGCGACCCGGCGCCGGGCCCGGAAGAGCAATTTTTCCAGAGCGAGATAGCGCGGCGGGTGCGCGCCGTGCTGCGAGCGCTGCCGGAACAGGATCGCAGGTGCCTGATGCTGCGGGCGGAGGGCTTGCGGTATCGCGAAATTGCCGGGACGCTGGCGATGTCGCTGGGTGCGGTGTCGATGTCTCTGGCGCGGTCGCTGGCACGCGTGGCGCGGGCGGCGGACAGGTGAACTATGCGTCATCTCTCCGATGAAGAACTGCTCATGGCGCCTGATGGCGATCGGCATCTGATGGAATGTGAGGCTTGCCGCGGACGCAAGCGGGAGTTGGAGGATGCCGTCGAGCTGGTGCGGGAGCACCGCGAAGTCGTGGACCCGATCTTCTCGGCGGGAGTTGCCCGTGCGCGATTGCGGGCTGCGATGGCGGAGGCAGCGGCGGCGCCGGCGGGTGAGACTCTCTGGTGGAGGCCCTGGCAGGCGGCTGCGGTGGGTGCGCTGGCGCTGGTCTGCACTCTGGCGATTGTGAGCCGCGCACACCGCAGGTACGACGTGCCGAGTCCGCGGCTGACTCCGGGAGCGGCCCGGGCGGTGGATCGCAATGCGCTATGCAACTCCGAGTTGCCGAAGAATCAGGTAGTGCCGGCCGATCTGCGGGAGCGGGTGTTCCAGGCTTATGGGATAGCCCACGCAGACCCTCGTAAGTATGAAGTGGACTATTTGATTACGCCTGCGCTGGGGGGCGCCGACGACATCCGGAATCTGTGGCCGCAGCCGTACGTCTCGACCGTCTGGAATGCGCGCGTGAAGGACGAACTGGAAGATCGATTGCGCGAGATGGTTTGCGGAGGCCGGCTGGATTTGGCGGAGGCGCAGCGGGAAATCTCCACGGACTGGATCGCGGCGTATAAGAAGTACTTTGGGACGGAGCGGCCGGGGCGGTGAGGGAAGAAGCTGTCAGCTGTCAGCTGTCAGCTCTCAGTTCGCGCCTGGCGGCGCTGTGGATGGCGTCACGGGCTGGCGGCTTTTACCTTTGCCTCCGGTGCCTGCGGCGCTATAAAGGGCGCGCGAGCCTGTTTTCGGAGCGCAGGCACTCCTGCCTGCCGGGTCGAGACTCTGGACTCCTGATGTCTCCCCGTAACTTTGATGCGCCAAGGAATCGGGCTGAGCCACTACTCCACAAAAAGCAAATCTGATTAGCCACGGATGAACACAGATGAACACGGATAAAAAACAGGCGTCTTCTTATCCGTGTTCATCTGTGTTCATCCGTGGCCAATAAGTTTTTTGCCGCCAAGGTGAGCTCATCCTCATTCCACGACATCAGGAGTCCAGACAAAGACTCATCTCGACCCTCTTCGGGTGTACAGCAAGGGCGGGAAACGCCGAGATGAGTCTCGGCGCTGCAGACACGAGTGTCCGCGCCACCTCCGGCGTCACGCCAGCGGTGGCGGCTCCCAAGCTTGGATGAACCAGCTGAGAGCTGATAGCCGATAGCTGAAAGCTTCCCTCACCTCACCGTATCGGGCGCCGCCAGGATCTCGATGCGTTCCAACATACGGACCCAGCGGGTTTCGCGCTTTTCGGTGGGGAGGACGAGGCGCAGGGGGCCGTCGTGATCGGAGAGAGGTTGGCCGTCCATCTTGTCGGCGAGGAGCGGGCGATTGTCGGTAAAGGCTGGGTCGAATTCAGGCAACGAGAAGATGGCGCGATAGCCGTCGTGCGCCGATACGAGAATATAGCGCGCCAGCATGGGGCCGCGGACATCCTCGCCTTGCGGCAATCCGGCGCGGTGCAGCAGGTCGGCGATGGCCACGCCGTCGAAGGTATGTTCCTTGCCGTCGTGGGTCTTCGCCTTGAGCGAAATGTGAGGCATGGCGGCGATGTCGGCGAGCGAGAGTTGCAGGGCGGGCTTGGCGACCCCGTCGCGGCCGGCAACGCCTTCGATGCGGAGCGCGGGGTCGGCTGCAAATGCCGCGGCGGCCAGAAAGAGCAAAGCGGACAGGCGCATAGGACTGTTATTTTACCGCGACCTTCGTCTTGTAAGAATGACAGTGCAGCTGCTCCCTACGGGCGCGGATCGATAAGGGCTGTCGATTCGGCGAGCGCCTTCGCCGGCTGGTGGGCCTGGAGGAGGCGCTCGCAGGCGCGCACCACCTTGAGCGCCGCGTCGGCGTTGCTCCACGATGCCGCGTCCTCACGGCGTGAGCGCAGTTCCTGCGGGTTTCCGACGATCGCTTCGATCTGTGCGGCGATGCGAGCGGTGTCCCATTGCGACTCCGGCACCACGGCCGCCCCTGTGCGCGCGGCGTACGCGGCGGCGTTGGCGGTCTGGTGATCGTTGGCGGCGCCGGGCAGAGGCACCAGGAATGAGGGAATCGCCGCCGCGGAAAGCTCGGCCGCGGTGAGCGCGCCTCCGGACGCGATGGCCAAGGTCGCGCCCTGGTACACCGTCGCCATATCGTCGACGAACGAATCCACCTGGGCCGTCACGCCGGCTTCGGCGTACGCACGAGCGATGGCCGCCGCGTCGCCAAATCCGGAAATGTGCCTTACGGAGAAATCCAGACCGCGCCGCCGCAACTCGCCGAACAGCGTGGGCGCCGCACCGTTCAGCACCGGCGATCCTTCCGATCCGCCTAATACCAGAAAGCGCCAGGGTGGCGTATCGCGCGGATGGGACGGAGCGATCGAGCCGATCGGAATGCCCGTGACTTCGACGGCTCCGCGCAGGCGTGTGGCGGTCTCGGCGAAGCCCACGCACACCAGCGTCGCGATCCGTGCCGCCATGCGATTGGCCATCCCGGGCCCGGCGTTGGCTTCGTGAATCACCACCGGCAGACCGAGCGTGTAGGCCGCCACGCAGGTGCTGAACGACGCGTAACCACCGGCGCCGATCACCAGTTGGACCCGCTCGCGATGCAAAATGCGGCGGGCGGCGAGCACTCCGGCGGGCAGGCAGGTGAGGGAGCGCAACCGTCCGGCCAACCCCTGGCGGGCCCATGGAAGCCCGGGTATCACCTCCAGCCGCTCACCGCGCGCGGGCACCAGGCGCGTCTCCAGGCCGGCCGCGCAGCCGATAAAGAATCCCGTCGCTCCGAATTCCTGGCGGTAGGCGCGAAGGAAGTCCACGGCCGGCAAGATGTGGCCCGCAGTCCCTCCGCCTGTCACCGCAATTCTACGTTCCGCCGTTGGCGCCATCAAAGTTGTATTCTTTAGTTTAATCGCTCACACGGTGCCCAGGAAACAGTCCACGCTTTGGCGGGAATACGCCAGCTACTTCCGCGCGCATCGGGCGCAACTAGCGGGGGTCACGTTCGCCGGCGTCGTCCAGTCGTTCGCCTACCTTCCGTTCGCCCTGGTGTTGCGGCGCACGTTCGACGTAATTCTGCCGGCACGGGATTTCCGCGGCCTGTGGATCGCGGTGGCGGAGTTGCTGGCGCTGCAGGTTGCCACGCTGGTGCTCGGCTGGTGGATTCGCGTCACTGGATTGCGCGCTAACCAGGACGTGCTGGCGAGCCTGCGCAGCCAGAGTCTGCGGCATCTGTACCAACTGCCGCGCAGTTTCCACACCGCCGCAGATGTCGAAGAGTTGCACTTCACGCTGGTCCACGAGATCAACTGGATCGAGAGAATGAACAATGCCCTCACCAGCCAATTGCTGCCGGCGGCGCTCTCGGCGGCGATGCTGTTCTCGATCCTCTTCTGGACGCAGCCCGCTTATGCGCTGATCATCGCGGTCTGCGCACCCGCGCTGTTGGTGGTGAATCGCCTGATGGTGCGGAAAGTCTGGTTCCAGCAGGAACGGCTGCGGCAGGCCTCGGAGGAATTCAGCCGCGGGGTGCGGTTCGCGATCTCCGCTTTGGAATTGACGCGGGCGCAGTCGGCTGAGGAGATGGAACTGGCGCGGCAGGGCGGCAACGTGGAGCGGTTGCGAGGCGTGTCGCTGGACCTCACGCGCTACGAGGCCGGCCAGCAACTCCTGCAGAACGCGCTGATTCTGGCTGCCACGCTGGCAGTGTTGTTGGCTGGCGGTTGGGCGGCGGCCGGCGGCCGCATTACGCGCGGCGAGATCATGGCGTTCTACGTGGTGGCGGCACTGTTCGCCGGCCAGGCGCGGATCATTGTCGACGCCATCCCGCCGATCCGCATGGGCATGCGCGCTTTTCGGCGGGTGGCGGAATTGCTCGCGATCCCGGAGCGCGAACCCTACAGTGGAACGGAAGACGTGGCTTCCATCGACGAGCTGCGCCTGGAGGATGTCACTTTCGGATACGACGGGGCGACGCCATTGATGGAGCAGGCCAGCATGACGGTGCGCCGCGGCGAGCGCGTGGCGATCGTCGGCGCCAACGGCAGCGGCAAAAGCACACTGCTCTATCTCATCGCCGGCTTCCATCGCCCGCAGCGCGGCGCGCTGTCTATCAACGGCGTGGCCTACGATCGGCTGCACATGCGGTCGCTGCGGGCCCGCATGGCCATCGTGGCGCAGAATCCGTTTCTGTTTGCCGGCACGGTGCGGGAGAACGTGGCGTATGGCAACAGGCAGGCGACGCCGGAGGCGGTATGGGAAGCGCTTCGCTGGTCGGGGGCCGGCGATTTCGTGAAGCAACTGCCGGACGGACTCGATACGCTCATCGGAGAGAATGGCGTGCGGCTCTCCGGCGGCCAGCGGCAGCGGCTAGTGATCGCGCGTGCGTTGTTGCGCCGCCCCGATCTGCTCATTCTGGACGAGCCCACCAACCACCTGGACGACGCCGGCATCGCCAGCCTGATCGGCAGCCTGGACGAGGTGTCGTTCCACCCCGCCGTAATCGTGATCTCGCACGAATTTCGGGTGCTGCGCCACGCCAGGCGCGCATGGCGGCTCACCGGCGGGAGGCTGGTGGAAACGGCCCTGGAGTATCGCCCGTGAACGGCCGCGCGGTGGCGGTAGTATTTCGGGTGCTGCGCCACGCCCGGCGCGCATGGCGGCTTACCGGCGGGAGGCTGGTGGAAACAGCCCTGGAGTATCGCCCGTGAACGGCCGCGCGGTGGCGGTAGTAGTGGTGGGCGATCTGGCGCGCAGCCCCCGCATGGTGAATCACGCGCGCGAGTTGGCGCACGCGGGCCGGCCGGTCTGGCTGATCGGGCTGCGCGAGCACGAGTTCACGGCGCCCGAGGGCGTGGAGGTGGCGCCCCTGCGCGCATGGCGGGGAATCGGCGCGTGGGGCCTCGGCGGCGCGGCGGTGCGCATGGGGCTGACGTTTCTCCACCTGCTAGCGGTGCTGTTGCGGCGACGGCCAGCGGCCATTCTGGTACAGAATCCGCCCACCTTTCCGACGATGCTGGCGGCGTGGATCGCCGCCCGCATGCTGGGCGCATTGTTGGTGGTGGATTGGCACAATTATGGTTACAGCATGCTGGCCTTGCGGCTGGGAGCGGACCACTCGCTCACTCGGTTGGCGGCACGGCACGAAGGCTGGATGGCGCGCCGCGGCGGCCGCCATTTCTGCGTGTCGCAAGCCTTGCAGGCAGACCTCGGCCAGCGATTCGGAGTGCGCGCTGAGGTATTGTACGATCAGCCGGTGGAATACGTGCGGACGCTCCGCGACGATGCGTTGCCTCGCCTGATCGCGGTCTGCCCGGCGGGTTGGACCGCCGATGAAGATATGGCTCTATTACTTGATGCTTTGCAGCGTTTGGATGCCCGCGAAATCGAAATGCATCTCACTGGCGACGGTCCCCTGCGCGCCGGTCTGGAGCCGCGGATCGCTGCTCTGCGCGCCGCCGGTTGGACCATCCACACGGGTTTTTTGCAGGAGGCGGAGTACCGGGCGCTACTCGGGCGCTGCCATTTCGGCCTCAGCCTGCATCGTTCCAGTTCCAGCTTCGACCTGGCGATGAAGGTGGTGGATCTGTTCGCCGCGGGAGTACCCGTCTGCGCGCTGGATTACGGCGGCGCGGTAAGCGAGCAGGTGCGGGACGGCGAAACGGGATTCCTATTTCACACCGCCTCCGGCCTCGCCGATCTGCTGGCGCGGCTACAGCGTGAGCCTTCCCTGTTGGCTCCTATGCGGGAACGGATCGCGGAGCGCTGGAGTGCGAATTGGGCCGAAGAATGGCGCCGCGTGGCGGGGCCGGTCTTCGAAGGGCGCGCGTGATGCGCCGGCGAGTGCTGGTAGCACATCCCAAACTCGGGTTTGTCGGCGGCGGGAATCTGGTCGCGGCGTGGGCGCTAGAGGCGTTGCGGGAGGAATTTCAGGTGACGCTGGCGACTCTCGTTCCGGTGGACCTTGGGGCGCTGAATAAGAGCTTCGGAACGTCCTTGCAAGACGGCGACTTCGAACTGCGGATCGCTCCGCGGCGCTATCTGGCTTTCCTGGAAAGAGTGCCCACGCAAGGCGCCCTAATGGAGATTGCCCTCACGACTCGATGGGCCAGAAAATTGGCTGCCCAGGATAGTTTCGACGTTCTGCTGAGCACGCACAACGAACTGGACTTCGGACGGCCAGGCCTGCAGTATGTTCATTACCCGTGGGCTTACCTGCCGCGGCCGAGCATCGAGCAGAGATGGTTTCACCGCATTCCCAGCGTACTGGCGGGGTATCGCGGCGTGTGCCAACTGGTCTCCGGTGGGAGAGCCCAAGGGGTGCGAGCCAATCTCTCGCTGGCGAATTCGGAATTTGTGGCCGGGAAGATCAAGCACGTTTACGGCGTGGACGCGGAGGTTCTCTACCCGCCGGCCCCAGGCGGGTACCCCGACATTCCGTGGGAGCAAAGGCGGCAGGCTGCGGTCGCGATCGGCCGCATGCATGAGGTCAAGCGCTGGGAGATGGCGGTGGAGATTGTGGACCTGGTGCGCAGCCGCGGCGTGGACCTGGGGCTGACGCTCATCAATCAGCCGCAAGAGTCCGCTTACGCGCGCCGGATCGCTGCCATGGCGGCCAGCCGGCCCTGGTTCCGCATCCTGACAGGACTCCCGCGCGAGCAACTGGCCCAGGAGGTGGCGCAGCATCGTTACGGGATCCACACCATGGAAGACGAACACTTCGGAATTGCCGTGGCTGAGATTTTGTGCGCCGGATGCATTCCCTTCGTCCACGATTCGGGCGGTCCGGTGGAGATTGTCGGCCGGCGGGAGGAGCTGCGCTTTGACACGGCCGAGGAAGGCGCGGCCGCGATGGCGGCGGTCGCCGGCGATGGCGCGCTGCGGGAACGTCTACGGGCGGCACTGGCGGAGCAGCGCAAGCGGTTTTCCACGGAAAGGTTCTGTAGTTCGCTGCGGGAGCTGGCTCGAAGCTTTGCCGGTCCGCAATGATCGCTGAGGAGAGCAATTATCCTATAAGGTGCAGTTGACTGCCAGTGTTGCCGACGACCAGAACACGCGCTTGGGTTTTCAAGTGCGGCGCGGTTCACCAAATGGGTGATGGGCGGTGCTCTTGTAAACACTTGCACCTGAAGAGCCACGCCCATCCGGTGGCGTCTCAAACACTGTTCTTAGGATTATTAGCCGCCGATAAACGCAGATGAACGCCGATAGAACAATAGCTTCAGACATCCTGATCTCGCGGAAATTTAGATGAGCCGGGCAGATGCGATATGTCCGCATCGTGTGGCAGGCAATCTTGCCTGCAGGCGGCCTTTCAGGCCGCCTGGCGGGCTGAAAGCCCGCCTGCAGCCAGGATTGGCTGCCACACAACAGCGTTGCGGCTCAAATGCCTTTCGGGATGCCGTGTTAGTCGGGTTCCATCACTTGAAAAATCTTGACGGCGTGCACCACGCGATTGGGCGATAGCGGCAGCAGGTCGGAAGAAAACACGCGCTGCAAACCCTTGACTGCCGGCAGCGTGAAGCAGCTCTTTACGGGATCGAGACAGCCCACCGTGACCCGGGCGAAGGGGCGCTGTTCCCGATAATCGGTCACCTCCGCTTCGGAGGCGAGATGGCGGCTCGTCACGATCAGCTCCACGGTCTTTCCGTTGGGCTCTTTAGTAGGTTCCGTCTCGAATACCCATGGGCCTGTTCCCGCCACAGCCTCGCCGTCGGCCAGGTAGAGTCGTGACACCATAGTCTGGTAGTAAGTGGGCAGATACACGGATATAGACTTCATCTTACCCTCGGGATCTCGTTGGAAGAGCGTTTGTAAGTAAGTATCCAGATTCCGCCCGAGCATACGGACCTGTACAGGGAATCGGGAGTGGCTTTCGCCGGCGAACATTGGCCCCTGAGGGTCCACCACCACATAGCGCGCACCCGAACGCCGCAACCAGCCGACGGCGGCCTCGGGGATGGTCTCGGTATAGAAGCGCGCCATTTGGCCGGCGCCCTCCTGCGTTCCGTTCGACATGGGGATGCGATGGGCTAACTGCTCGAGCTCATAGCCAAAATCCCACCAGATGGCGACACCCCAGGCTCCGGTCACACTGGGCGATCCGTGCAATACGCGAGGGAAGTATTGCGACCATGCTCCGGCATCGCCTAAGGGATCGGGTGAGTTTGCGCGCAGCCAGGCATGGGCCTGCTGCCAGTCGGCGGCAACGCCATTGCTCATGCCCATTTGGGCGATCGCCCACGGCAAGTTCACGCCCACGATGAGAACGGCCAGAGCCGCGGCTGCCAACAGGCGGCGGGTTGGCGGGGCGCGATGCATCAGCCAGGCGCAGGCCACTCCCGCCAGCACCGCCGACATAGGCAGAAAGTAGATCGCCATGCGCACCTGCATGAGCGTGCCGATGCCCATTACCATGGTCCACAATATCAGCAGACGGGCAGCGGGGCGGGCCGGCCGCCAGAGCAGCACTGGAAGGGCGGGGATCCAAACCACGCCCAGGGCGCGGAAGATCGAGGGCCATCCGTGTCTGGGGCCGGAGCGGTAGACGGGCTGCAACTCTTGCACGATGGCTACCATCCGGCTGGAGGCCTCCCGTCCCAGCAGCCGCCGGATCTCGAACGCCAGGGAGCCGAGCAAATGCGGCATCGCCAGCATAGCGGCCACACCCCCCACCGCCACTACGGCGAATGGCGCCGCTCGCCTCATCACGGCCGGCCAGCAGCGGCGCTGTGCCAGCGTG
>Ga0182030_10015786_pt1 | contig 14774 bp, 12 predicted proteins | sample 812S3MmetaG_FD_121299 | JGI IMG/M metagenome (GOLD analysis project Ga0182030, IMG submission 121299) | Permafrost microbial communities from Stordalen Mire, Sweden - 812S3M metaG (Illumina Assembly) | ecosystem: Environmental > Terrestrial > Soil > Wetlands > Permafrost | place: Sweden... | reverse complement strand
TGCCAAAGCCGCATAGGTTGGAAGACGTTGAAATTGCAAGGGATAGAAGCACTTGCTTAAGTTGGTTCGCGTCTTCCGCCGTCCGAATCCGGTCAGGGCGTTCCACAATCGGACACAATTCTCAATACGCACGAGGGGGTGGGACCGGTTCCGTGGCTTGCGCAGGCGGCTGGGCCGACTTCGAAAATGCTCCGGTCGAGGAAGATCAGAGCAAAAAATCGAGGCTTCCGCCTATGGGTAGAGACCTCGATGGTTTTGCGCGCTTGCCGTGATGAGTCAGTCCACCGTGAGCGTGAAGGCTGCGGAGTGCGGCGAACCTGAAGTAGCGGGTACAGTCACTGTAGAGCTCACGGGCGTCGGCTCTGTGCCGCCGCCACTGCCATTGCCGCACCTGCATCCTGCCAAGGTCATCGTAGACTTCACTGCTGCAGCACGCAATCGTCTGTCAAGCGGATTGGAGTTCCCATTTCGACGACTTCGAAGTCGGTAACTTTCAGGTCGTACAAATCGTGAGAGCCAAAATCCATATCGGTGTACTTTGACTTAGTGTCCGCGTCGTTCTGCGCCGTGAGGGCGGAATTGCCGCCGTCCGATAGGAACATGCCGTATTTTTGCATGGCGCGCGCCACGACCTGAGCCGCCGGCGTCAGCTTCGACATGTCGAAGTTGGCCTTCAGGCGGAAGCGGGCGCCCATCGGCGGCGCCTCAACCGGGCCCCGCGGGTTGCCGGCGTGCGTGGCCGGATGCACAAAAACGTGCGCGCGAATGCGAGGATTGGGAAGCGCGAACCGGATGGCGTGATCGATGTGCCCCACAGCCAGTTCGTCGGCACTGAAGAGCAAGGGTGCAATGGGGAAGCCGGCAGCGTCGGCGCTTGTGCATTGATCCCCGCGCCCAGACGGCGGGTATACGCGATTGAGATCCCAAACCGCTACGAAATTCGCGCTAACGGCATTCTCGGCCACATTAGCCTGGAAGGCTTCGTATAACTTGCCGTGGCTTCGATCGACAACGATGAGATGGCAGTCATCCTGGTCGATGTTGCATTGATAGCCCGGCTGGTTTTCAATGCCGCCACCGGCGGGAAGCGGAAAAACCGATACTTTGTCGGAGTCTGCCTCATAAAATCCCGGACCCTTGTGAAAGGGGACAAATGGAGTCTTGGCGTCGGCCTGCACAACCCGGATGCCGAAGTCGACTTGCATCTTTCCACCGCGCCCGAACCCGCCCCCCTGACTCGCAAGCCAGTTAATGATAGTGTCGGACTGGGGATCGAGAGGCGCGTGGCTTATGTCCTTCGTCCAGATGGCGCCGGGAGGAAAGTAAGGTGCCGGAGCGACGGCGTGCTCCAGCTTGGCGGCCTTCACCGCGCCGATATGGTAATGATAGGCAAAACCGGCGGCAGCCAAAGCGACCGCACCAAGGGCAATGTACATCAGATTCCGTTTCGGATTCATAATTCTGCGGAGCTCCTTAAAATTACCCCTGCATCATTACAGGGGGCTTGGTTGATGTCAATAGCCGCGAAGGCGGGCTCAACCCTCACGCTGCGGAGTCTTCCGGCGTCGTCTCAACTGCATGCCAAATCTTCCAAAGCGGGCCGCGGGTGGTAAGAAATTTGTAGAGGCCGGCTACGGCCGCGGCATTGAGCACCAGCAACGCGCTGGCCGGAGCCGCGATGCGATTCAGCCCTGCGATGCCGCGACACAGGCCGGCGATGGAGAAAACCCAAAAAAGAACCTGAAGAACTGCGAACGAAGCATATACCCGCGAACCGGCAGAGAGCGCCAGACTGGAGACAAGCAGCAGAACGAGCAAGTAGGGCACTGCGAGGCGCATCACCTTGTGCGATACAAGTTGAAAGAGGACTCGATTCTGCAGTCTCAGTGTCCAGGGCGCAAGTTGAAAAAGCTGGAAGTTTCCCGCCAGCGTCCGCACCTTGCGATGAAACTCGCCCTCCACTTTCTTCGGCCATGTATCGTAGACCAAGGCAAGAGGATCGACAACTGAACGGTAGCCCTGGCGGATAATCGAGAGCGGCTGGAACATGTCGTCCAGAATCATTCCGTCCGGCTGGCGTGTGGCCAGCTCGCGGCGAATCGCGTAGAAGCCCCCATAAACGCCGGCTGGAGAGTCGAATGCCGATTCGCACGTCCTGAGCCACTGTTCATAGCGCCAATAAAACCCGCCCACTGCTCCAGCGGCCGCATCGTGGCCCTCCTGACGCAGAGCAAGCTTGCCGCAGACACAACCGACCTTCGCATCTGCGAAGTTGCTTACCAGTTGCCGAATTGCGCCGGGAGCAATCTCAGGCCGGATGTCGACGAAGAGAATAACCTCTGCCGTGGCCGCCTCCACGCCGGCGTTGACGGCGGCTGCCTTGCCGCGGTGCTCCTCCAGGACAATTGCCTTGAGAGCGGGGTTGTGCTGCCACACCAGCAACTCCGCCGTGCCGTCCGTCGAGCCGTCCGAGACAATGACGATCTCCTCGATGTTGGGGTAATCGAGTTCCAGAAGATGCTGAATCTTGTCTTGGAGCAGCGCGACGCCGTTATGCACCGCGAGTACGACGCTCACGCCGGGTGTGATCGGGGCTGCTTTCCAGGGACGCGGCCGCAACCTTGCAAGCAGCCACATCGCCACCGGGTAACCCACATACGTGTAGAGAATGCCGGAAAGCGAAAGCCAGAAGACGATCCTCACTGGGCGCCTCTCCGCAGCAGGATTGTCTTTACCGTCTCAAACATGATGAGCAGGTCCAAACCGAGCGACAGATGCTTCACATAGTAGAGGTCGTACTCGAGTTTTTGCTTCGTTTCTTCCAGGCTGGCGCCGTAGTGATAGCGCACTTGCGCCCAGCCTGTGATCCCTGGACGGATCAAGTGGCGCAGCTCGTAAAAGGGAATATCGCTGCTGAGCCACTGTACGAACTCGGGGCGTTCCGGGCGGGGACCAACGAATCCCATCTCACCCCGCAGGACGTTCCAAAGCTGTGGAATCTCATCCAAACGAGTCTTTCGCATGAATCTTCCGAGCGGAGTGACGCGAGGGTCGTTCTTGGCAGCCCATACGGCTCCATTTGTTTCGGCGTCCTGGCGCATGGTCCTGAACTTGATGACGGAAAAAGGATGCCCCCGCAATCCGACGCGCGTTTGACGGAAAAAGATGGGGCCCGGCGAAGAGAGGCGCACCGCCAGGGCGATGAACGGGATGAAAGGCAGGCAGATCGTCATAGCAATACTAGAGACGGCGATGGAGACCATTCGCCGGAGAATCTGCTGCGACGCCTTCACGTTGAATCCTTCAGTGAAGATGAGCGAGCTGGGATTGAGGCCGTCCAGCGGCAGCTTGCCCAATAGCCTCTCCAAGACGGCGCTGGCGTCTTCAATCACGACGCCGCGGAGCCGAAGAGCAAGAAGTTCTCGAACCGGCATTGCTCCGCGGCGGTCCTCCATGGCGACGATGACGCGGTCGATTAAAACCTTCGGAGTGCAAAGTGAGCTGAGCTCTTCGGCAAAACGATCTTTGTCCTTGCCGGACCCGGCTTCGTCTCTTCCGTTAACAACCTCCATGCCCGCATCGCGTCTGGTGCGTAGTGTTTCCACCACGGTGCGCGCCCGCTTGCCGCTGCCCAGGACGTAAACGCGTTCGCGAAAGATCGAAAGGCCGAGTATCCAAGCGTAGGCCCATCTCCAGATAACGAGCGCGACAATGAGGAAACTCACGCCGAGGACTAGGACGTTGGGGCCGATGTCCAGATCGGAAAAGAGGTAAACGATCCCGGCGAGGAAAAAAGACAGAACGCTAAGAAGCAGGAGCAGCCGGAAGTATATCTCCCATCGCCCCGAGATGCGCTGCGGCTCATACAGATCGAAGTAATGGGAGAGAAGCAAGGTGATAACCGTGATACCGGCGATCTTCAGTAACCCGTTCTCATAAATCAGGGCAATGTAAGTATCCGGCCCAACCAGGATTGCAGTTGCCAGCAGAAATGAGCCGCTCACAACAAGCGCTTCGAGAAGAAGAAGCACCAGAGTCCGGGTCGGATAGTAGACATTGAGAATCCTGATCATTCCTGGCTTCCGCTGTCCTTTCGTTCCTTGCCGCGCCCGCTCTCCTCTTTTCCACCGTAGTAATAGTAGTAGTAGTACCCGCGACGCGGAGCGTACTGCACGTCGTTCAGCACAAAACCGAGGATGCGCGCATTGCTGAACGCAGCCTGCGTGCGCTGCGCGACTGCGTAAGGCGTTGTTGCTCCGCGCGCCACCAGCAAAACCGCATCGGCGGCGTGGGCCAGTTCTACGGCATCCGTAACCGCCAGAACCGGCGGGGAGTCGATCACGATCCAGTCGAAATGCGGCGCCAGGTTCACCACCAGCTCTTCGATGCGGTGATTGGATACCAACTCCGAAGAGTTGTCGCCGCACTTGCCCGAAGGGATGAGAGTGAGGTTCGAGATTCCGCGCTGGCCGGCGACCTCATCGCTCTCGGAACTGAGGTCGCGCTGCAGGATGGCATTCAACTCCACGTTTCCTGAAAGGTACTCCGCCAATCCAGGAACATGGTGCGCGCCCAGCAGCTTGTGCAGCGTGGGACGGCGCAGATCGGCGTCGATGAGCAGGATGCTGTTCTCGCTGTTGCGCGCCAGGCTCATGGCCAGGTTCGCCGCCACAAAGCTCTTGCCTTCCGACGGCATTCCGCTGGAGACAAGAATCGTCTTGACAGGAGCCTCGTAGCGCGCCTGATAGATGCGCGAGCGGAGGCTGCGGAACTGCTCGACTCCCGGGCCGCGGTCGGCGAGCGTGGGAAGGGAAGCGGCGATCGGCTTCCATTGATAGTGCGCGATGTTCTGGAGGATGGCGTCTGTCCTGGCAGGCGGCGGCTCCTCGATATCTGAAGCAACCGCATCTGAGGCAACCGCCGGCTCGGCAAAGTGTTCAACTCCCGGACCGTGTGCGGTTTGCCGTTCCCTGTCGGCTCTTTGAAGCGCTTCGTATATTCGGCTCATATTTCACGTTCCTTCATAAAATCTGTAACATTCACCATGGGCTTGGCAGGATCGAAAATTTTAGTTGACGAGGCATTCTCCGGCAGGCCCGCCGGAGCCGCCGGAGGAATCAGCAAGGGCGGCTGGAGCAGTTCGAGTTCCGAGCAAACCGACTCGACGATGCAGGATGGAATGGGCTTCATCTGCTCCACATAAGCAGTGATCATGGCATGCTCGCAGATGAGATTGATCAGTCGGGGAATCCCCCGCGAGCAGCGATGAACAAGCTGCACTGCATCGGGCGCCAGCACGAATTCGGTCGCGCCCGCTATGCGCAGCCGTTCCGCGATGTACGCCTTGGTTTCTTCGCCCGTCAGCGCCCGCGTTCTGCACCACACCGCAACCCGCTGGCGAAGTTGACGAACGCAAGGGTCGCGCAGCTTCTCCTCCAGTTCGGGCTGGCCGGAAAGCACAATCTGAAGCAGCTTCTCCGACGAGGTCTCCAGATTGGTCAGCAATCGAATCTCCTCCAACAGATCCCAGGAGAGATTCTGCGCTTCATCGACTACAATGACGCACAACCCGCGATCGCGAAAGCGCTCGATGAGCCAGCGATTGAGCTGCAGAAGCATTGCAGACTTGGTCCGCCGCTCGGGCGGAATGCCGAAGTCAGTGAGGACAAACTCAAGAAAGTCCAGCACCTCCAGCCGCGGATTGAAGACGAAAGCTGACGAAACCCGATCGCTTGAGAATGTACTCAGAACTGTCTTTAGAAGAGTCGTCTTCCCGGTGCCCACCTCGCCTGTCATCACCACAAAACCCTTGCGTGTCGCAATACCATACTGCAGGCAGGCAAGAGTCTCCCGTATCTGCGGCATCATATAAAGAAACCGCGGATCTGGGCTGGATCCGAAAGGCAGGGCGCGAAGCCCGAAGAAGCTTTTGTACATAATCAGAGGCCCGCGCTTTCAGCAGGATCGGGTGATCGTGAAAACAATTTCCATCCTCTTTTTTGCTGGGCGGGCTTGGGCATGCCGTCGATGTGCGACAAGATGGCCAGAGTTGGCAGCTTGGTGAAGGCCCAGATGTCTCTCTCATTGCGTAGCGAGGTATCGCGATACTCCAGCAGCGCCGTGATCAGAAGTCCAAGAAACAGGCCGGCGGCAAGCCCGCCACCCGCGAAAACCATGCGGTTGGGGTAACTGGGAGCGTCGGGAAGATTTGGAGCATCCATTACGCGGAACTGTTCACCCTCCTGGCGATGCTCCAGGGCTGTCGCCATGGATGATTCGTTCATCTTTTTTAGCAGGGTGTTGTAAAACTCCAAGGCCGTCTCATGGTCGCGGGTAACCTGCTTGTACTCCTGCTCGATCAGCGGAGTGGCCTCAATTCTGGCCTCATAGGTGCGAATCTGCTGCTGGATCCTGATCTGCTCCTGCTTTGCATTGACGATAGCCTGTTGCACGCTCTTCAGTTGGAACCTCAGCTCCATCAGGTGAGGCGGGTCCTGATGGTTGGGATTGGGAGCGGCGGGAGCGGCGGGCGCTGGTGTGGCGGGAGTGTGAGCGATCTCCGCCTGCAGATCCGCAATTTTGCGCGAAATCGCCACCACGTCCGGGTAGTCAGGCGTGTAGAGCGTCTGCAACTCCTGCTTCTGCGCAATCAGCGACTTGAGTTGCGCCCGGCGCTCATCGGTCGAGGCTCCTGCGCCCGACTCTGCGCTATCCATATCGTGCGTTTGCTGGGAGACTAGAGCCTGGATGAAAACTTCGTTTTGCTGCAAGCGATCCAGCGACTGCGTTACTGCGTCAAGCTGCGAGGTGAGTGACTGGAGCGCACCCTCGCTCGGATTCCCCAGGGCCACACTCATATCCCCTAGATGCAGCGTCTGACCGGGGAGCTTGCCGATGTTCTTTTGTTCGAAGGCCGCCAGCTTGGCGTCCTGATCGTCCAGGTTCCTCTTGGCGTCTGCGAGCTGCTGCTTCAGAAACTCGGTCGTGCCTTCGGCCGACTGCTCGCGCGCGCTCAGATTCTCGCTCACGAAGAGCGATGTGATCTCTCCGCAAACCTGCTGGGCTGTGCGTGCGTCCTGCGCCGTGAAAGTAATATAAAAGCCCGGCATTCCGCCGCCGGCCGATGGGATTGGCTTGACTCCGATCGCCTTCTGCGTCATCGCTACGCGGTCGTCCATGGTCGCCTGGTTGCCGGAGTATAGATTGAATCGCTCGATGATCGGCTCGATGCGCGAGCGACTCAGGATCTGCTCCTTCATCGAGGCCAGCCGTGAGCCCAGGTTCTCTTCTACCACCGGTTTCACATAGTCTTCCGGAACCTTTTGTTGTTCGATGATCACGAGCGTCTGCGACATGTACCGGGGAGAGATGACGTAGCTGAGGCCTGCGCCAACGCCGAGGAGGGCGATTGAGCAGATAAGGATCAGCCAGAATCGCCGTTTCAAAATACCGGTGTAGTCTTCAAATGTCAGTTCACGATGCCCTAGCATACGACTCCTTGAATCTTTAGTGCCTCAGGCGGATCTCCCGAGGCGAATACCCGATGCCGAAGCCGATGACTTGCGTCAGCCCGCTCAGAGCATTGGCGGAAAGCGCGGAACTCGATGACTGGACCATAACCGTGTAATCGGCAAAAACGCTAATAGTTCTACCGATCTGCCGGCTCAACTGCGCTCCCGCATACTTACCGTTGGTAATTCCGTTGCCATTCAGCGCTGCCGTGCGCATATACGAGCCAGTCAGTCCGGCATTCGCGCTCCTGCCCAAATTCCGCGAGAAGTTCACGTTGGCGCTATCTTCCTCTGCTCCGAGCAAATAGCCGGAACCGCCCATGGCTCCGTGACTGTAGCTCAGGCCGGCCGTGCCCACTTTGAACGCGCCGCTGATGGAGGCGCTCGCCGCGACGTTGGTCGAGGAAGGCGCGACGGTGCTGTCCGAACTGGAGATCCATTGCGGTCCGGCGGAGGCGCTTGTACTGATCTGGCGGTTCCACTGCCGGGTGAAGCTGACTTGCGCTGTGCTCATTTGCATGGACAGGTTCTGCGCGGCTGTCTCCGATGAGGTCGAAGTGACGCCGCCGTAGCTGAAGCGGGAAAAGGAGTATTGACCCGCAAGCGAATTGCGCGCGTTCAGGCGGCGGGTGACCCCCGCGTTGGCCATCTCCATATCCGTATTCACGCCGTTGTTGTCGATAAAGTAAATTTGACTTGCGGAACCCCCGATGTTGAGAGAGGTTGCATAGTCCAGCCTGTGTCCGGCCCCCACGGTCGTGAAGTTGTCCAGAGTCCTGGTATTCAGCGCCAGGATCGTCTGGTCGGTTGGGGTTGTCGAGCCAGCGACGCCGATCGGTTCTCCACTTCCCGGAACTCCGGAAAAGCCCGTGGTTGGCGTCTCAAAGGAGTAGCTTACATTGTCGCTGGCCGTCAGATTCCACTTACGCCCCACAAAGCCCTGCGACAGCGACAGGTGCTGAAAAACACCCCCGGCCTCGGAGGGCCCCGCCAAAGTCCAGCCGTAGCCTCCGCCGTACTGCATGGTGAACGGAAGCCGTTCGCTGGTATTTGCGTAACTGGCGTCTCCCGAGGCGAAGCTGCGCTGCTGGCCATCTTCGTAGCCGCCGATGCCGGCGGACTCGGAGTAGCGCAGATCAAATTGCAGTTTGCCGGCGATCGGCAGCCCCGGACCGGTCGCCTCGGGAACCACCTGCGCGCCCGCCGCGGCGCCAACGGACCAAAGCAGAGCTAAAAATGTAAGAGTCTTCTTCATCGGTGCGCCTTAAGGGACAACAATCGTGTCGCCGGGTTTCAGAACGAGATCGAGCGTGCTGTCGCCCTTGAGCGCTTCCTTGTAGTGCACCGGAATCTTCTCGTGTTTTCCGGCTTCGTCGCGCAGAATGTACATCTTTTTCACGTTGGCATAATCCGTTACTCCGCCAGCGCTGCCAATGGCCTCCAGCAAAGTCATGCCCGGTGTCATCTCGATCGGCCCCTTCTTTCCAACCTCTCCCATAAGGTAGACAACTTTGCTGTGGATCTGGCTGATTACAATCGACACATTGGGGTCCTGAACGAATTTTTTCAGCTTGGCGGAGATCTGATCCGCCAACTGGAGCGGCGTAAAACCGGAGGCCTGAACGTCTCCGAGCAGTGGCATCGAGATCATGCCGTCAGGGCGGACCAGCAGGCTACCCGAGATCGTCGGCTCCTTCCACACATTTACGGCAATCACATCCGACGGGCCGATCACATAGCTGTCGGCCGCGGCTCCAGTCGCCGGGACTGGAGGCATTATGGCCGGCGCGGCTGGACTGGCCACGACCGGCAGCGCCGTCTGAGATGGCTTACCAGCGGAATCCTTGTCTTGAGCAAGCAAGAAGATGCCTGGTATGACGAATGGCAGAATAAGAAGTCTTGCGGGTTTCATAGTGCGGCTCCATTTCCGTTGGGCGCGGGTTGGTTTTGCGCGCCAATCTGCTTGATCTTGTACAGCAGGGCCTTGTAGCTGATTCGCAGTTCGTCCGCCGCTCGCTTGCGATTCCCGCCCGTGGCTGCCAGAACCTCGCCGATCAACCGACGCTCAATCTGGGTTGATGCCGCCCGCGTCGCTTCCTTCAGAGAGACGGGCTTGCGATGCCCATTTGCCTTCACTGTAGGAGACGTAGCCTTTAGCGCGGCCAGGGAGATCGACTGGTCGCCGATGGCGACAAAAGTCTTGATCGCGGTCTGAAGTTCAGACAGATTCTCGGGCCAGCTGTGCTCCATCAAGAACCCAATAATTTCCTCTCGTAAAACCGGCTTGGGACGATCGAACTGCCTGGAGTAATGCGTCAACAACTCGTCGGCAATGGCAAGAATCTCAGACTTCCGATAGCGCAGGGGTGAGATCCGGAGTGTGACGGCTGAAACCAGGTAGTAGAAATCCTCCCTCATGCGCCAGGTCTTCACTTCCTCTAGGAGGTCCCGGCTCGTCCCGCAAAGCAGGCGGCTGGTTTGTGGCCCTTCGCCGTGGAAATAGCTCTTGACGATCAACTCCTGCAGGGAGAGGCTAAGATCCCCAATCTCCGACAGATAGACCGTCCCTTTGCTGGATATAGCCGACAGCAAAACCTCACCGTCGGCATCGGCGCTTTGAATCTCAGTATAAATGGCGCGGGAGCGGTGCGATTGGGCGTGGATATGCTCGGCAACGGAGCGCTTCCCGACGCCGCGCTCTCCCGCAATCAGAATCGGGCAATCGCTCTCTGCCAGGCGGCCAATTGCTCGCTGGATCTGCGCCTCGATGGTGGCAACTGGCTTCGCTTGCCGCTTCACACTGTGAATGGTCGCGCTGCCTTGGATGGAGTACGCTGGGATCACACTCCGGTTGTAGCAATGCTGGTTCCAAACCGAGCCGCCGGACACGAAATGGGCTTTCCATGCCGATAATCCTTGATCGGGCGCGATTCCGGCTGGAACGGTTGCCGAAGAAGGGGGAAAGTTTATCCCTTCCAGAACGCCGAATTGTGACAATTATTTCCATTAAAAGTGGAAAATTGTTTCCACTCGCACAGGAAGACAGCTTCCAGATTGAGGGTAGTTCTTTGGGATTCCTGAAAGATTGCGCCCTTCCACTTTCGGCATGCCGATTGCTAAGGATCATTTTGCGGATTGCAATGCCGCGGGTTCCCTTACGGAGACTATGATCGAAGACGGAATGACGCCAACGATTCCCAAGAACCTCCAGTTCTTTCGAAACATTCATCTTGCCTGGGGTTCGGTGCTCGTCGGTGTGCTCCTGGCGGCGCTTTACTACCGTGTCCTGGCGAAGCTGGTCACCGACTGGTGGAATATCCCCGATTTTTCGCACGGCTTTCTTGTGCCGATTTTTGCCGCCTACCTGGTATGGGCAAAGCGAGAGACTCTTCTCGAAATAAAGATTGCGCCCACCTGGAGCGGGATCGCCGTAGTTGCTCTGGGTCTGGTCGTTCTGCTCCTGGGGGTCTACGGAGCGGAGCTGTTCCTCTCTCGGGTTTCGCTTGTGATTCTGCTCTCGGGTCTGGTGCTTTGCTTTGGCGGATGGGAGCTGCTCAAAGAGCTGCGCTTCGTCTTTCTGGTTCTGCTCCTTGCGATCCCAATTCCAGCTATTATTTTCAATGAGATAACGCTTCCACTGCAGATTCTGGCATCCAAGCTGGCCAGTGCGCTGCTTCCGTTGTTTGGCGTGCCGGTTCTACGCGAGGGCAACGTGATCGAGCTGCCCGCCATGAAACTTGAAGTGGCTGAGGCTTGCAGCGGGATCCGCTCCCTGGTGAGCCTGTTCACGCTATCGGTCTTCTATGGATACTTCCTCGAGAAGTCCTTCGCGCGCCGGGTGGTGCTCGCCCTGGCCAGCATTCCCATTGCAATTGCGGCCAATGCAGTGCGGATTCTCGGCACCGGGCTGTGTGTGCAGTACTGGGATCCGGAGAAGGCGATGGGCTTCTTCCATGAGTTCTCCGGCTGGGTGATGTTTCTGGTGTCGCTGGGATGCCTCTTCGTCGTCCATCGCTTGATGAACCTCGTCCCCGCCCGAAGGAGGCAGGCATGAAGAGTCCTCGTTACTGGACGGTTGTCCTCTTCCTGGCTGGAACCCTGCTGATTCTGCTCGCCCGCGGCAATCGCGATGTAATTCCGGCCAGTGAGCCCCTCTCCCAGTTTCCGCACGCGATAGCGGATTGGAGAGGAAGCGATCTGCCCATCGATCAAGAGACGCGCGATGTACTCGGGGCGGGAGATTTCATGTCGCGCGTCTATACCCAAAGTGCGGGGGCGCAGCCGATCGGCCTCTTCATCGGCTATTTTCCCACCCAGAGGACAGGCGTCACCATCCATTCACCCAAGCACTGTCTGCCTGGCGCCGGCTGGTCCTTTGACTCGTCGCAGTACGTCGATTTGAAGGATGTGAATGGCAAGTCACACCGTGTGGGTGAGTACATCATTTCCAATGGTGAGAACCGGCAGTTTGTTATCTACTGGTACCAGGCGCATGGGCGCAGCGTCGCCAATGAATACCTGGCTAAGATATACATGGTGACCGATGCCATGCGGATGAATCGTACCGATGGCTCGTTGGTCCGGGTTGTTGTGCCCATCGACTCCAAGGAAGGCCCCTCGGCCGAAAGGGCGCGGGCCGAGGAGTTTGTTGCGCAACTTGCGCCCATTCTCCCCCGCTTCATTCCCAATTAAGCGGAGAAGAAACGGTTGGGTGCGGGATTTAGTTTTGTGATGGAACCGAGGCTGTGGCTGCACCCTGCACAGCCGGCAAGGATGGAAGAAAGTGAAAGGTTTGATTCAGGCAGTTCAAGGAAGTTTCGAGGGCAGGCGGAGGCCGTTCCATCGGCGCGGATCTCCCGGTCTAGTCGTGCTCTTTATCGCGGTCGCCCTCATGGCTGGCTGCCACCGCGATCCAAACGTGCGCAAGCAGAAGTACCTGGAGAGCGGAAACCGGTATAGCGAACAGGGAAAATACAGGGAAGCCGCGATTCAGTATATGAATGCGCTGAAGGTCGACAAGAGCTTTCCCGAGGCCCATTATGCCCTGGCGCAGACCTACATGCACCTTGGTCAGTACTCCGGGGCATACGCCGAGCTGACACGCACGGTGGACTTGCAACCGGCCAATCTCAAGGCGAGGATCGACCTGGGCAACCTCCTGCTTGCCGGCGGAAAGATCGACGAGGCGCAGAAGCAGGCGGATGCCATTATGGCCGCGCAACCGAACAACCCCGACCTTCACGCTATCCTCTCCGCCATCGCGCTCAAGCGCGGGAACCGGGATCTGGCTCTCAGCGAGATCGGCAAGGCTTTGCAACTGGAGCCTGGCCGGGCAGCCTTCCACGAGGATCTCGGACTGCTTCAATCGGCCGATCCCGCCAAGGCTTCTTCTGTCGAGGATGAGCTCAAAAAGGCTGTCGCGCTCGATCCGAAATCGGTGAACGCCAAGCTGCTTCTTGCCTCTTTCTACGCCCGGAACAACCGTTTGCAGGATGCCGAGCAGGTGGGCTGGAGCGCCGTCGCAACAGACCCCAAGAGCATTGCGCCACGGGAGAGCCTCGCCCAGATTGTTTTGCGGGAGGGCGATCAGCCAAGAGCCGAGCAAGTGCTTCGTCAGGCGTCGAAAGATCTTGCCGACAACCCTCGGGGAGTAGTCATTCTGGCAGATTACTTCGTGGGCACCGGACAGATGGACAAGGCCAAGGCGGAGTTCGCGAGCCTGGCCGAGAAGTATCCCAAGAACCTCGTTGTACAAAAGGGTTACGTTCGAGTCCTCCTTCAGGTCAAGGACTACGGGACCGCGCGGACCGTGGTTACAAACTTGATGAAGAAGAGTTCCAAGGATCCTGAAGTTACGGCCTTGAACGGTATCGTCCTGCTCAACGATGGCAAGGCGAACGACGCCGTAGATGCCCTGATGGAAGGCGCCAAGAATTACCCCAAGGACGCCTTCATTCAATACTGGCTGGGCCGGGCGGCGCTCCAGAAGGGCGACAACGCCTTGGCGGAAAAAAGCCTGCGCCAGGCAGTGGAGCTGAATCCATCCAGGTTGGAAGCGGCTGAGGAGCTGGCGCGCATAGCGGCCGCGCGCGGCGACATGCAATTGATGGAGGATGTCGCCGACAAGACCATTACCGCGGCCCCGCGTTTTCCCGGCGGCTATATCTGGCGCGCAACCGTGGAGCTGAACCATAACGCGCCGGACAAGGCTGAAGACGACCTGAAGACCGCAATGAGCGTTGCTCCGCATAGCCCGCAGGCATTCCTCCTGCTGGGCAGGATCCGGTTCTCGCAGAAGCGCTTTCCAGAAGGAGTCGCGCTGTTGGAGCAGGCTCTTCAGGACGATCCGAATTCCCTTGAGGCCATGCACCTGCTCGTCGAATATGAGTTGTTCCAGAAACATCCGGACAAAGCGATGGCGCGGTTGAACGCGCAAATTGAAAAAAGCCCGAAGAATAGCGGCTTCTACGATCTCCTGGCGCAGTTGCAGATTCAAGACAAGAACCTGGACCAGGCTGTCGCCACGGCCCAAAAGGCCATGCAGATGAACCCCGGTGATGCCGAGGCGGTCATGCTGTACACGCAGCTCCAGGTCAACCGCGGACAAGCAGCGAATGCTATCAATGCATGGGAACAGTGGCTGAGCGCGCATCCCACCGATGCCAACGCCCTGGCAATTGTCGGAACCCTCGAGGAATCGCGCGGAGATAATGCCAAGGCTGAGGCCTATTACAAGAAGGCTCTGCAAAATGATCCGAAGCAGTCTGTAGCGGCCAACAATCTCGCTTACCGGATGCTGCTCAACGGCGAAAACGTGGATGTGGCCTTGACGCTGGCGCAAACCGCAAGGCAGAAAACGCCGAACTCGCCCAATACCGCCGATACGCTGGCGTGGGCTTACTACTACAAGGGAACCTACGCATTTGCGCGCGATCTTTTGGAGGACGCGGTCAAGGCCGACACCAAAAATGCCACCATGGAGTATCACCTGGGAATGGTGTACAGCAAATTGAAGGATAAGAACAACGCGTCGATTCACCTCAAGAAGGCCGTATCCCTTGCGCCCGGCTCGCCGACGGCAAAGGACGCACAGACGGCGCTGCAAGGACTGGGTTAGACTTCCAGCAGTGCGCTGAGTGCTGCCGGTTGCGCAAGGAGCGCTGCCGGTTGCGTCTGAAAACTACCACCTGCCGCGACGTGGAAGCACACTCGATTTCATCGAAACCACAGCTGGAACATTATGTCCAATACAAGAACGATAGC
>Ga0182030_10015784_pt1 | contig 14775 bp, 12 predicted proteins | sample 812S3MmetaG_FD_121299 | JGI IMG/M metagenome (GOLD analysis project Ga0182030, IMG submission 121299) | Permafrost microbial communities from Stordalen Mire, Sweden - 812S3M metaG (Illumina Assembly) | ecosystem: Environmental > Terrestrial > Soil > Wetlands > Permafrost | place: Sweden... | reverse complement strand
TTGGTTTCAGAAGTGGACACGCGTGCTGGACGACGACGATCCGCCCTTCTACAAGTGGTTGACCAGCGGATCGATGAACGTCTCCTACAACTGCCTCGATCGCCATGTGATCGCGGGCAGGGGCGGGCGTGTGGCGTTCCACTGGCGCGGAGAGGACGGCGAGGAGCGCGACCTCACCTATGCGCAGTTGCTCGAGCAGGTTGAACGGTTTGCCAGCGCGTTGAAGGAACTGGGCGTGCGCCAGGGCGACGTGGTGGGCATCTACCTGCCGATGATCCCCGAGGTGGTGGTGGCGATGCTCGCCTGCGCGCGCATCGGCGCGCCGCACAACGTGGTCTTCGGCGGCTTCTCCGCGGAGGCGGTGCGCGAGCGTATGGAGTTCTCGCAGGCGCGCGTGCTGATCACGGTGGACGGCGCGGCGCGCAAGGGCAAGACGGCGGCGGTGAAGGACCGCGTGGACGAGGCGATGGCAGACCTGGACACGCTGGAGCGGATCGTTGTTGTGAAGAGCAAGGGCACGCCCTGCACGATGCAGGAGGGGCGCGACGTGTACTACGAGGACATCGTTGCCGCCGCCGATCCAAGTTGCCCGGCTGAGCCGCTGGATGCGGAGCACCCGCTGTTCATCCTCTACACCTCCGGCTCCACCGCCAAGCCGAAGGGCATCCTGCACACCACCGGCGGCTACCTGACGGGTGTGGCATCCACGCACCGCCAGGTGTTCGACCTGAAGCCGGACGAGGACGTGTACTGGTGCGCGGCGGACGTAGGCTGGATCACGGGCCACTCCTACATCGTCTACGGCCCGCTGTGCAACGGGGCGACGTCGGTGATGTGGGAGGGCGCGCCGGACTACCCCAACCAGGGCATCTGGTGGGAGATCGTGGAGCGCTACCGCGTGTCGATCCTCTACTGCGCCCCCACCGCGATCCGCGCGTGCATCAAGTGGGGCTCCAAGTGGCCGGAGGCACACGACCTCTCCTCGCTGCGGCTGCTGGGGTCGGTGGGGGAGCCGATCAATCCCAAGGCGTGGCTGTGGTACCACAAGGTGATCGGGGCGGAACGGTGCCCGATCGTGGACACGTGGTGGCAGACGGAGACGGGCGCGATCATGATCACGCCGCTGCCGGGGATCACCTCCACGAAGCCTGGCTCCGCCACGCAGCCGTTCCCCGGCGTATTCGCGGAAGTGCTGGACGAGTCCACGGGCGAGCGGGTGGAGGAGGGACAGGGTCTGCTGGTGCTCACCAAGCCGTGGCCCTCGATGCTGCGCACCCTCTACAAGGAGCCGGAGCGCTTCATCGAAACCTACTTCAGCCGCTTCGGCCGCAAGACATACCTGGTGGGCGACGCCGCCAGGCGCGACCGCGACGGCTACTTCTGGGTGATCGGGCGCATCGACGACGTGGTCAACGTCTCCGGGCACCGCCTCTCGACTGCGGAGGTCGAGTCGGCGATCGTGGCGCATGCCGACGTGGCAGAGGCCGCGGTGATCGGCCAGCACGACGAGGACACTGGACAGGCGATCGTCGCGTTCGTGACGCTGCAGGGGGACCTGCAGGGCGATGAGAAGACGGTGGAGGGCATCCGCGCGACGGTGGCGGAGCGGATCGGCAAGTTCGCGCGCCCCAAGCGCATCATCTGGACGGAGGATCTGCCGAAGACGCGCTCAGGCAAGATCATGCGCCGCCTCCTGCGAGACATCGCGGAGGGGCGCGCGCTGGGCGACGTCACCACGCTGCGCGACCCGGCGGTGATGGGGCAGCTGGAGGACCGCGTGAAGGCGATGCTCGCGCAGGAGGAGTAGCGACCCTGGGCTTCGCCGTCGAAGAAGAGGATTGCGTGGCGCGCCGCTGAAGTTAGAGCAGTTGAAATCGCCCCTCCGGCGTCTCTCATCCGATCTTTACGTTGCGGTGTGAGACTTTGCAGCAGAGCACCCACAGTGGCGCGCGAGCGTTGCAAGAACCGACCCCCCAGGAGGACCCTTGCCAGCACAAGACGCGGCCGCGTCATCCGATCTCACGGCGTCAGTCCCTTCGGCTGACAGCCTAGCGATCGAGACGCACGGCCTCACCAAGCGCTTCGGGGAGCGCGCAGCGATCGACGGTGTGGATCTGCGTGTGCCGCGCGGGTGCGCGTTTGGGTTTCTTGGGCCCAACGGCGCGGGCAAGACGACGATGATCCGCACGCTGCTGGGCCTCACACATGCGACATCGGGCACGATGAGCGTGCTGGGCTACCCAGTGCCTGCCCAGCGCAGCAAGGCGCTGGAACGGGTTGGCGCGATCGTGGAGGAGCCTCGCTTCCACATGCACCTCACGGGCCGTGAGAACCTGCGCACGGTGGCTGCCGTTCGCGGCCCTCATACGCATGCTCAGATTGAGCCGGCGCTCAAGCGCGTAGGGCTCTCAGAGCGCGCGGACGAGAAGGTGAAGGGCTATTCGCTCGGCATGCGCCAGCGTCTCGGCGTTGCACGCTGCCTGCTCTCGGACCCGCTGCTGCTGATCCTGGACGAGCCCACCAACGGTCTCGACCCCGGTGGCATCCAGGAGTTCCGCGAAATGATCCGCGCGATGGTGGAGCAGGAGGGGCGCACGATCTTCATCTCCTCCCACCTGCTGGACGAGGTCGAGAAGACCTGCGATGCGGCGGCGATCGTGGACCGCGGCAAGGTCATCACACAGGGACCCATCGCCGAGTTGGCGGAAGGCGGCACGACCCGCCACGAGTTGATCATCGGGGTGGACGATGCCGATCTTGCGCTCTCCACCATCGGCGCCAGCCAGCTCGTTGCCGATGCTCATCGCTCCGATGAGGGTCTTCGCGTAGTGCTCACCGGCGATCCGAAGACGGCTGCGGAGATCAATGCCGCTCTCGTCCACGCGGGGGTGGCCGTCACGCGGCTGGAGCCCGTGCGCCACAGCTTGGAGCAGCGATTCCTGGAGATAACAAGCAGGCTCGACGGCACGACGGCGGCCCAGACGGAGGTGCAGGCATGAACCCCACAATCGCTGTGCAGATGTTCGGAGCGGACTTCCTGAAGCTTCGCAAGAAGCTTGGGACGGTAATCTGGGCGCTCGTGTTGGCATTGGGGCCGGTGCTGCTCATCTTCCTGTTCCGTGAGCTTCACAACTCCGCCACCGCTGGCGGCACGGAGGGATACGAAGACAGCCTGACCGCGCTGGCGCTCATCATCGGCCCGGTCGCGGCAATCTTGATCGGCACCGATGCAGGCGCGATCGACAGCTCGGCAGGGGTCTTTCGCGACCTCGTGGTCACCGGCCGCGATCGCCTGGCGATCTTCGCAGCTCGCGTGCCGGCCGCGCTTGCGCTCTGCTGGTTGATCGTGGTGTTCTCCTATTTGGTGTCGATCGCGGGCACGTTCGCCTTTGCGGGCAGCAACCCAACGCCGGACTCCTCGTTGCTGTTCAACGGACTCATATTTTCGATGTTCTCCACAGGGGTCATCTGTGTGGTGGCCGTGGGCGTTGCATCGCTCACCAATTCACGGCCCGCAGCGCTGACGGTGCTGATCATGTGGCACCTCATCGCCAGCCCGATCCTCGCGAACATCAGCTCGCTGGGCAGCCCGCGCAATCTCCTGCTGAGCCAGGCGATCGGCCATTTCAGCCCGCTCAGCTCTGGCGGAGGCGGAGGGGGTGGCCACGGCGACCACGGCGTTGTGCTCACCATGTCTGGCGGCACAGCGGTGGCTGTGGTGCTCGGCTGGATCGTGCTGTTCCTCGCGCTCGGCGCGTGGCGCACCCGCACAATGGACGCGTAAGTCGCTCAGACCTTGTGGTGCTCGGGCACCCAGTGCCCGTCGTCGCTGCGCGTGAAGTCCTGGAAGAGGTTGGGCGCCTCGCGCTGCATGATCTGCGCGACGGTGTCGAACACCATGCGCAGCTCCTCCTCAGCGCCGTCGGCGGTGCGCATCTCGATCACGTGTCTAAGCGTGCGCGCGTTGGCCGTCCACACGATGTCCGTGCTGAGGCCGATCGGCGCCAGGCGCCGCAGCGCGGAGGTCACCTCCTTCTTGACGTGGAACGGTACGCCGTCCTCGTCGATGCCCAGCTCTTTGGCAGCCGACACCTGGAATTCCTCCAGCTGCTCCACGATCGACAGCACCTGCTTGCGCACCGGCTCCAGCGCCGGCGGCACGCGGAAGCCGATGTCTGTGAGGCGCACGTAGCGCAGGCTCTCCTGGCTGAAGGCCGAGCCAGCTCTATGCCTAACTATCTCATGGGTGAAAACACGTGAAACATTGCGAAAAACGAAGGAGTAGCTTGCGTGCTCGAGCACGCTGCCGTGAGCGGAGCGCAGGATGTTGGCGAAGTACTCGCGGCGGTCGGTGCGCACGCGGGTCACGTTCGGGTTGAGGCCCGGCTCCCAGCTTCGATAGCAGGCGCGGCCGCCGAACTCGACGATCAGCTCGCCCCCGTTGATCTCCTCCTCGCCCTCCTCCAGGCGTCGCGTCAGCCACGACTCTCCGCCCACATCGTGTAGGTAGGCGCGGATGCCCTCCACATCTGCCGACGGGCGCGCGATCAGGTAGACGGAGGGTGTTGTCTCGTGCATGGGGCGGTCGATCCTACATACCACCGCGGCCGTCAAAGTCGCGGGGCCGAAGATCGCTGTGGGCATCGGCATGGCGCCGGTGCCGGTGCTCGATAAGCTGCGGTGAAGATGGCCACCCCCGCCACCATCGAGCCCAGCGACCCCGAGCTTCAAAGCGCCGCCTGGGACCTTGAGCCGCTGGTGGCGGGCGAGGGCGCGGAGGGGGTGGAGCGACGCATGAGCGAAGCGCTGGAGCGCGCGCAGGCGTTTGCCAAGGCGCACGCCGGCAAGCTCGGCGATCTGGACTCGAACGGCCTGCGCACGGCGATGGAACAGCTGGCGGAGATCCACGAGCTGGTGGGCCGCGCCGGCTACTACGCGGGCCTGGGCTTCTCCACGGACACGGCCGACCCGGCCAAGGGCGCGCTGATGCAGCGCGTACAGGAGCAGGAGACTGCGATCCAGACGACGCTGCTCTTCTTCGAGCTGGAGTGGGCGGCGTTGCCGGATGCGCGCGCGCAGGAGCTGCTGTCGGGGGATGGGCTTGAGTTCTGCGGCCACTACCTGCGCAACGTACGCCGCTACCGCGACCACCTGCTGAGCGAGCCCGAGGAGAAGATCCTGGCGGAGAAGGCGCTCACCGGCTCAGGGGCGTGGACAAGGCTGTTCGAGGAGTTGACCTCCGCGATCGAGGTCGAGCTGCCCTCGGCAGACGGCGAGGGCGTGGAGAAGCTGGCGCTGGATGTGGCCCTCAGTCGCATCCAGGTGGCCGACCGCGAGCAGCGCAGGACGACGGCGGAGGCCGTGACGGCGGCGCTTGCCCCAGGTCTGCGCACGCGCGCATACCTCTTCAACACGCTGTTGGCGGACAAGTCCGTGGATGATCGCCTGCGCGGCTACCCGCACTGGCTGGCCTCACGCAACCTGGCGAACGAGGCCAGCGACGAGTCCGTGCAGGCGCTCGTGGACGCCGTCCGTGGCCGCTATGAGATCGCCCGGCGCTGGTACCGGTTGAAGGCGCGGCTGCTGGGGGTGGAGCGCCTGGCGGACTACGACCGCATGGCTTCCGTGACGGAGGACGAGGTCGTGTTCTCCTATGCGCAGGCGCGGGAGATAGTGCAGGACTGCTACGAGTCCTTCTCCCCCGAGCTGGGTTCGCTCGTGCGGCGCTTCTTCGAGGACCACCGCATCGATGCGCCGATTCGCCCCGCCAAGCGCGGCGGCGCCTTCTGCGCGTCCGGCGTTCCCTCGGAATTCCCCTACGTGCTGCTCAACTACACCACGCGCAGGCGCGACGTTCTCACGCTCGCCCACGAGCTGGGCCACGGGGTGCACTTCGCTCTGGCAGCCAAGCAGGGGGCCTTCCACCAGCACACGCCGCTGACGGTGGCGGAGACGGCCTCGGTGTTCGGCGAGACGATCGTGTTCGGGCGTCTGCTGGAAGAGGACTCCACGCCCGCCTCGCGCCTGGCGCTGCTGGCGGAGAACCTCGAGGACACGATCGCCACCGTCTTTCGCCAGGTGGCGATGAACGGCTTCGAGCATCTCGTGCACACGGCAAGGCGCGAGGAGGGCGAGCTGTCGGTGGAGCGCATCGGCGAGCTGTGGGCCGAGAGCCAGAGCGAGATGCTGGGCGACTCTGTGGAGATCACCGAGGGCTACCGCACCTGGTGGTCCTACATCCCCCACTTCATCGGCAGCCCCGGCTACGTGTATGCATATGCCTACGGCCAGCTGCTGGCGCTGTCGGTGTATCAGCGCTACGAGCAGACGGGCCCGGAGCTGGTTCCGCGCTACCTGGAGATGCTCGCCGCCGGCGGCTCGCGCAGCCCGCAGGAGCTGGGCGAGATCGTGGGCGTGGATCTGTCTGACCCGGGGTTCTGGGATGCGGGTCTGGACCTGGTGGAGCGCCAGCTCACCGATGCGGAAGCTGCTGCAGAGGCTTCCGGGCGCCTTTAGGGACGGCTGTCAGCGCTTGTCCCCCGTCGTCTCGAGGTCCATGCGCATTGCCGTTCTGTCGGTCGTCATGGTCATCGCTGCCGCGCTTGCGGGGTGTGGAGGCGGCGGCTCGACAGGGACCACGAACGCCAGTGCAGCGAAGGCCAAGCGCCTGCTCCCTGAAAGCGTGTACCGCGTGCCGTCGCTGTCGATGGAACCCACCCTGCGCATCGGGGAGAAGGTGCTGGCTCCGCCGGGCGCGCCAAAGGTCGGTGCCATCGTCGTCTATCGCATGCCCGAAGGCGCCGCCGAGGGAGAGTGTGGACCGAAGCCGCACATCGTCAAGCCTGGCGGGGCCGCCTGTGTCGAATCCCTGCCGACGCCGTCCTCGCTCCTGGCCGTCAAGCGCGTCGTCGCCGGCCCGGGCGATGAAATCTACATTCGGGCGGGACACGTCTACAGGAAGGCTGCCGGGGCGGGGAGCTTCGTGCGGGAGCAGGACTCCTACGCGCGCCCTTGTGGCACGACTCCCGAGTGCAACTTCCCCACGCCGATCGGGATCCCCGCCGGCGAGTGGTACCTGCTCGGCGATAACCGCGGCGAGTCGCTCGACAGCCGGCTCTCAGGCGCGATCCCGACGTCGTGGATCGTCGGTGTCGTGGAGAAGGTCGAGAAGGCCCGGAAGTAGCCGTCTCAGGGCACGACGTGAAGCGTGGCGTGCATTCCCAGGCGCGCATGCTCAGGCAGAGAGCACCACATCTTGTAGACGCCCGGCCGTAGGTCCACGATGTCGCTCCAGTGCTTGCCCGGCGCCAGGAGCGGCGAGGCCATCTGGGCGTTCGAGCCAGCGTGCTGGAGACGCAGGTCATGCTGGTTCATACCGCGGTCGATCGCCTCCAAGTCCACCGGGCCGGCTTTGATGACCCCGCTCGATAGCAGCAGGCGGTACTCCACCTCCGTGACACGGAGCTGCGCGGCCGACGCAGCGGAGGCTTGAGGCTGTCCGCTGCGGGGGGCTGAGTGTGTGTCGCCCGATACGGCGGTGGGGAAAGCGAGTGTGAGCGTCAGCAGCGAGAGGGCGCCGACGCGAGCGGTCGATGAGGCCATTGGGTCCATGCTCGCCAACATCTGGGGTGTCGCGAGCACGGAGCCGGCTCGCTGGACGGATGTACGAGGGCTCAGCTGACTCCGCGTCGGAGGATGAGGTTGCTTAGACGGTATGTACCGTGAGCGAACCACCGGTCGCGCTGGCAATCCGATTGAGATCGTGCGGATCGCTGCTCACCACCATGTCTTCGCGTGCAAGCGCGCTCATCACCACCGCTGCGTCGACCAGATCTCGGCCGCCGCTCGCGGACAGAGCCGCTCCCGCCGAGCGTGCCTGCTGCTCGTCAAACGGCTCGATCAGGCATCCCCGCAGCAAGCGGGAGAGGCGATGCTGTGGGCCGCCGCGCCATGCTTGGCCAAGCACGAGGGTCGATACTGTCGGGCGCAGCCCCCGTTCAAGGGTGCGGCGGTGCAAGGCCCAGAGCGTGGCGGAGTCTCGTTCCGCTGCAATGAGCGCTCCGGTGTCGTACGTGATTCCGTTCACGCCGCATGGCCAAGTGATGCGGCGTCAAGCACAGCATCCGCGGCGGCGAGGTTCTCGGTGGTGAGCCGTCCGTGCTCCGCTTCCCATTCTGCGACCCCGATCAGCCCATCCTCGATTGCCAGGGCGTTGCGCGACGCGATGTTCAGCCACGCCGAGAGGCTGATTCCACGGCGCTTAGCGGCCTTTCTGGCTGCGTCCAGGACCGGCTCATCGAGCGCGATGGATAGCTTTTGAACGGGCACGACAAAATGGTAGCACCAGCTTGCTACCTAATGCCCGGAGTCGCTACAGCAACCCAAGCCCGCTGCCGACGTGCTGGACGAGGTCGAACAGCGGCTGGGGGACGATGCCGAAGAAGAGGATCGCGGTACCAGCGAGGATCGCGACGAATGCGACCTCGGGCTGTAGGCCTTTGGTGGTCTGCGAGTGGGGGTCGACCGTGTGAACGCCGTTCGTCGCCGCGATCTCGCCGTCCAGCTCCGGTGAGCCGCCCGCCAGCGCGGGCAGCGGGCCGCCTGCGCTGAGTGGCTGAACGCCGGCGGTGCCGGCGGGGTCGGCTGCGGGCGCGTCGCGCATCCACATCGCCGCGATCACCGGCAGGTAGTAGCCGAGGGAGATCATCGAGCCGATCACGATCACGATGCCGAGCCACGTGTAGCCGCCGGAGACGGCGGCGTCGATCAAATAGAACTTGCCGATGAAGCCCGCCGTGGCAGGGATACCGGCGAGGCCGAGCATCGCCAGCGTCATCGGCCAGGCGAGCAGCGGCTGCTCGCGTCCCAGGCCGGCGAGCGACTGCACGCTGTCGGCGAAGCCAGTTTCGCGCTCGCGCGCCACGATCACGGCGAAGGCGGCCATGTTCATGAAGAGATAGACCGCCAGGTACATCACGGTGGCCTGCACGCCCAGTTCGCTTGCCACCACCACGCCCGCAAGCATGTAGCCCGCCTGAGCCACCGAGGAGTAGGCCAGCATTCGCTTCAGCGAGGATTGACCGAGCGCGCCCACGTTGCCCACGATGATCGTGATCGCCGCGAGCGTCGCCACCGCCGGGCCCCAGCTAGACTGCGTTTCGATCAGGGCCACGTCGAAGAAGCGCAGGAACACGCCCAGCGCCGCCACCTTCGTGGTGACCGCCATGAACGCCGTCACCGGTGTGGGGGCGCCCTCGTACACGTCCGGCGTCCACTGGTGAAACGGCGCCACCGAAGCCTTGAAGCAGAGGCCCGCCACGCACAGAGCGACACCTGTCAGCGTCAGCGGGTCGGTGGCAAGGCCGCCGCTGGACAGCGCCTGAGCGATCGTGGAGAAGTCTGTGGAACCGGTGGCGCCGTAGATCATCGCTAGGCCGTACAGCAGCGTGGCAGAGCCCACGGAGCCGACGATCAGGTACTTCAGCCCCGCCTCCAGCGAGTGCTCGCGGCGCAGCTCCGTCGCGCACAGCACGTACAGCGGCAGCGACAGGAGCTCGAGGCCCACGAACAGCGCGACCGTGTTCTGCGCGGCGGCCAGCAGCGACATGCCCGCCACCGAGGTGAGCAGCAGCGCGTGGAACTCGCCGTGTGCCGCTTCGCGCGCCGCCAGCGAACGCCATGCCAGCAGCACCGTGCAGGCGCAGCCCGTGATCAGGATCACGTTGAGCGCCAACGCCAGATCGTCGATCCGCAACGCTCCTGCCACGATCGACTTCTGTTCGTTCCACTGCCAGATCGTCAAGCCCAGCGCTGTGGCGAGCGCTACTAGGCTGAGCGCCGGCACGACCTGCGCGCGAATCCACCGCGATCCCAGCAGACCCACCATCAGCACGAGCGTCGCGCCGCCCAGCAGCGCGATCAGCGGCGAGAGGCCCGCGAAGTCGATGTGCGGGCCTTTCAGGGTCGCGCTCGGCAACACGGCGGTCGACAGGTGCTGCGCGAACAGGGGGACGTAGTTCACGGTTCCACGCTCGCAGATGCCGACGGGAGCGCGTTTGTCGTCTCGTGCGCCGATGCAACGGCCGTCTTCACCGACGCTTCGCTGCGCCTGAGCGCGAACTGCGGGTACAGCGCGAGCAGGGCGATCACCACGAGGATCGGCGCGAGCACGAGGCCGTCGCGGAAGGAGATCTCACGGGAGTCGACGGATTTGCCGACGCGGTTGTGCATCGCGCGGATGAACAGCCGCAGCGCGTACACGCTTGCCATGACCACGCCGCTGAACGCGATCACGGCGATGGCGAGCTTCGCTTTGAAGACGCCCAGCAGGATCAGGAACTCACCGACGAAGTTGGAGGAGCCGGGAATCGCGAGCGTGACGAGCGCCACAACGAGGAAGATCGAGGCGAGCACCGGTGCGCGAAAGGCGATTCCGCCCATCTCGCGGATGTCTTCAGAGCCGCCCGCGCGCTGCGCCAGCAGCGCTGCTATGAACAGCAGCGGCGCCACCACCAGGCCGTGGTTGACCATCTGCAGCAGCGCACCCTGGGCGCCCTGCGGGTTGAGCGCGAAGATGCCGAGCGTGATGAAGCCGAGCTGCGCCACCGAGGAGTATCCGGCGATCAGCCGCACGTCGGTCTGGCTGAACGCCTGCACAGAGCCGTACACGATCGAGACGAGCGCGATCAGCAGCATCAGTGTCTGGAAGTGCACGGCGGCCTGCGGGAACAGCGGCAGCACGATCGCCAGGAAGCCGTAGGCGGCGACCTTCGACAGCACGCCGGAGAAGACCATCAGCACCTCCACCGGCATCGCGCGGTAGCCGTCCGGCATCCAGCCGTGCAGCGGGAAGGCGGGCATCTTCACGAGGAAGGCCGCTGCGAAGCAGAGGAAGATCCACTCCTGCGAGCCGGTGGACAGCGGCAGCGCATGCAGTGCGCTGAGCACGAACGTGATGTGGCCGCCTCCCTGCTGAGCGGCCAGCACGCCGGTTGCAACGGCGGCGGCGAGCATCAGCAGCGATCCCACCAGCGTGTAGATCACGAGCTTGATCGTCGCTTTCACGCGATCCGGCTCCCGTCCCCAGCCGCCGATCAGGAAGTAGAAGGGGATCAGCATCAGGTCGAAGAACGCCACGAACAGGATCAGGTCCTGCGCGAGGAAAGCGCCCAGCACGGCCGACTCAGCGAGCATGAAGTGGAAGAAGAACAGGCGCGGGCGCTCCAGTGCGCTCTCCGGCGAGCGCAGGTTCGCCGCCAGCGTGGAAGCTGCGAACAGCAGCGTGGTGAGGCCGATCAGCATCACGTTCAGGCCGGTGACGGCGAGCTTGTAGTGAATGCCCAGCGTGGCGATCCAGACGGTGTCCGTCACGTGCTGCAGCGGCGCCCCACCCGTCTTGTAGTCGGCGATGTAGCCGATCGATAGTGCAAGTGCGGCCAGGGAGCCGACGAACGCAAGCGTGCCGGGAGTGCTCCACGATCCGCGTGCGCCGGCCTTGGGGGCGGTTGCGTCGCGGCCGGAGGCCACAGAGACGATCGCGCCGAGCAGGCCGAAGAGGGCGGGGATCCAGACGAGGATGGAAAGAGGTGGCATATCGCTCAGTCGCTCATGCCTGCAGGAGGAAGTAGAAGCCCACGCCCGTCACGCCCAGCACCAGCAGCGCGGCGTAGTAGCGGATGAAGCCGCTCTGCGCGGCACGCACGGCGGCGGAACCCGCGCGGATCAGACCGGTGGCGCCGCCCATGATCGTCTCGTCGATCACACGCCGCTCGAAGGTGTCGCGGGCGAAGCCTCCCACGGCTGCCATCGGGCGCACGATCGTGAAGTCGATCAACTCGTCGAAGTACCACTTGTTGAAGAACAGCGTGTACAGCGGGCGCGTGCGTGCCTGTATGACGGCGGCGGTGCCCGGACGCTGCACCCACACGCGGTAGGCGATGGCGATGCCCACGAGCGCGATCACCGTGCCGAGCGTGAGGCCGAACACCAGCAGCCCATTGTGGGTATGCGGTTCATAGAGCTTTGAGGTGGCGAATGAAGGGCGCAGGAAGTCGTCGATGACGAAGTCCAGCTTGGGAATCTGCACGAGCCCGGCGCCCACCGCGCCCACCGCCAGGAGGCCCATCGCGATGCGCATCGGCAACGCCCGCTCGGCGATGGTGTGCTCCGGGCCGGGGAAGCCCACGTCCGTGTCCTCCTCCTCGCCGTTGGCCGGGTTGCGCGGCACCTCCGTGTGGTGCAGGTGGCCGCCTTCCAGCTCGCGCGCCTCCGCTACCGGCTCGCCGTGGAAGGCGCGGAAGATCATGCGGAAGGTGTAGATGGCGGTCAGCAGCGCGCCCACGTAGCCGGCCACGTACAGCGCCCAGTGCCAGCCGCCGCGCTCGCCGGTGACGAGCAGGATGTCGTCCTTTGAGAAGAAGCCGGAGAAGGGCGGCACGCCCGAGAGCGCTAGGCCGCCGATGATGAAGCAGGCGTAGGTGAAGGGCATCGACTTGCGGAAGCCCCCCATCTTCTGCAGCGACTGCTCGCCGCCCATCGCGCCGATGATCGAGCCGGCGGCCATGAACAGCAGCGCCTTGAAGAAGGCGTGCGTCATCAGGTGGAAGAGGCCCGCGGCGTAGGCGCCCACGGACACGCCCATGATCATGTAGCCGATCTGCGACATCGTGGAGTAGGCGATCACGCGCTTGATGTCCGTCTGCGTCAATCCGATCGTGCCGGCGACCAGCAGCGTCACAGCGCCCACCACTGCGCCCACGTCCTGCGCGGCGGGCGCCAGTTCGAACAGCGGGTGCATGCGCGCGATCAGGTACACGCCAGCCGTCACCATCGTGGCGGCGTGGATCAACGAGCTGACGGGCGTGGGGCCCTCCATCGCGTCCGGCAGCCACGTGTGCAGCGGGATCTGCGCCGACTTGGCGAAGGCGCCCACCAGCAGCAGCAGACAGCCGGCCACGAGGTCGCCTTCGTTCATGTGCGGGCCGAACGCACCGTGTTCGGCCGCGTGAAAGCTCTTGAGGAGGTCCAGCGTGCCGGTGTGCTTGAAGATGAAATACGTGCCCAGCACCAGGCCCACGTCGCCGAGCACGTTGATGACGAACGCCTTGATGCCCGCTTTGGTGGCGGTGTTGCGCCGGTACCAGAAGGAGATCAGCAGGTAGGAGGCGGCGCCCACGAACGCCCAGCCGACGATCAGCAGCAGGAAGTTCCCGGCCAGCACCAGCAACAGCATCGAGAACACGAAGTAGTTGAGGTAGGCGAAGTAGCGGTTGAAGCCACGGTCGCCTTTCATGTAGGAGATCGAGTACAGGTGGATCAGCGTTGAGACGCCGGTGACGACCAGCGCCATGTACACCGACAGCGGGTCCACGAGGATCGACATCTGCGCGTCCACGCCCGCGGTGGAGGCGTAGTTCCACAGTGAGGAGACCACCTGCCGGTGCGCGGGCGCGAGGTCCTGGATCGAGAACAGCGCGCCGAGCGCCGCGAGGAACGCCAGGAAGATCGCGCCCGTCGCCACCCAGCCGGCGTACTCCGCCGGCAGCGAGCGCCGCGGCTGATAGCTGGCGGAGATCGCAACCGTCCCCACGATGGGGCACAGCAACACGATCCAGCCGTAGGTCGTAGCGCTCATCAGCCCTGAAGCTCCCGCAACTCATCCACGTCGATGGGCAGGTGGCGACGGTAGATGGCGACGATCATGCCAAGGCCGATGCAGACCTCGCAGGCGGCCACCGTCATCACGACGATCGCCAGAATCTGCCCGTCGCCGTCGCCCCACATCCGTGCAAACGCGATCAATGCGAGATTGGCGCCGTTGAGCATCAGCTCCAGGCACAGCAGCATCACAAGCGGATTACGACGCGTCATCACGCCAAGCGCGCCCAGTGAAAACACGATGGCGGACACCGCCAAATACCAGGCGATGCTCACGGGCGGAACCGTCCAATGCCCTCAGCCGTCGTGCCCGTCCCAAGCGGCCGCAGCTTGTCCATCCCCACGATCAGCCCGCGCTCATCCTCGTCCTCCAACCCACCCCGTCGCCGCGCCAGCACAACCCCACCCACAGCAGCAATCAGAAGCATGAACGAAGCGACCTCAAACTCCAGCAGAAAGCGAGTGAGCAGCAATTTGCCGATATAAGCCGGCGTCCCATAAGTCCGCGGCCCCGGAGCGTAGCCCGCCCCAAACCCATCCACAGCCTCCAACCCCGTCCCGAGCAGCGCGATCAAAAGCTCTACGAGCAGCGCGCCGCTGAGGACCGCTCCCAGCAGCCGCAGCCCGGAGCCGACCGCGCCGCCGCCCCGCAGCCGCTCGCCGATGGAATCTCCCTCGCCGCCCACATAGGCAACGACAAATACGTAAAGCACCATCACAGCACCCGCGTAGACGACCACTTGGACGGCCGCGACAAACTCGGCGCGGAGCAGCAAGAAGAGCACCGCGAGCGATAGCAGGTGCGCCACCAAAGCAAGCACGCAATAGAAGGGATTGCGCAAAGTCACAACCCCCACGGCCCCAGATATCACGCCAATAGCGGCCAGAAAGAAAAGGACAGCACTCATAGCGAGTCGGCCTCCCCCGTCCGTGCAGGCAGGCACACGCAAAGCGCAGCGTTGACACGGCGGCGCTCGCCCGCCGCGCAAGCGGCCGCGAGTGATGACGTGTCAACGCTGCGCGTCACTCGCCTTCGTTCCTCAACGGCGTACGCTCGAGCGGCTCAGCCAACAACATCTCCTTCGTAAAGATCAGATCCGCCCGGCTGTAATCCGACAG